>JABLTO010035168.1_pt1 | contig 10939 bp, 10 predicted proteins | sample 7160091 | NCBI WGS metagenome assembly JABLTO01 (sample SAMN14651225, study PRJNA627086) | human gut metagenome | isolation source: feces | host: Homo sapiens
ACAGCACCGATCTTCTTTGCTTCTTCCTCAAATACACGGATAAATTCTTCACCGATGATCTTACGTTTTGCTTCCGGTTCAACAACTCCTGCAAGTTTCTGGTAGAAACGATCCTGCGCATTTACACGGATGAAGTTCAGATCATATGGACCATCCGGACCAAATACTGCTTCGACTTCATCACCCTCGTTCTTACGAAGAAGTCCCTGATCGACAAATACACAAGTAAGCTGCTTGCCGACTGCCTTGGATAACAGAACGGCTGCAACCGATGAATCTACACCACCGGATAATGCACAGAGCACCTTGCCATTTCCAATCTTCTCACGCAGACTCTTGATCGTATCTTCAACGAAAGAATCCATCTTCCAGTCACCGGAGCATTTACATACATCCATGACAAATGCACGAAGCATCTTCATTCCCTCTTCTGTGTGCATAACCTCTGGATGGAACTGTGTTGCATATAAATTCTTCTCTGCATTTTCCATTGCCGCAAATGGACAGTTTGGAGTCGTTGCAGTTGATACAAATCCTTCCGGTGCTTCTGCGATATAGTCGGTATGACTCATCCAGCAGATCGTTGATTTATTTACATCTTTAAACAAAATGGAATTCTTATCCACTGTTACCTCAGTTCTGCCATATTCACTGACCGGAGCAGTTGCTACCTTGCCACCGAGTACATGTGCCATCAACTGTGAACCATAACAGATTCCAAGGATTGGAATACCCAGTTCAAAAATTTCCTTGCTGTAACTTGGTGAATCAGCCTTGTATACACTATTCGGTCCACCAGTGAAAATAATGCCTTTCGGGTTCATCTTCTTGATCTCGTCAATGCTCATAGTGTACGGATGTACTTCTGCATAAACATTACATTCTCTGACCCTTCGTGCAATAAGCTGATTGTACTGTCCACCAAAGTCCAGTACGATAATCAATTCCTTATTCATGAAAGTTTCTCCTTTATTTTTCTTAACCGTGCCACTCGCAAATACTTCGTATTTCCTCCCTCGCACGGGTTTTCTTTTTCGCCGTGCACACTCGCAAATACTTCGTATTTCCTCGTTGTCGGGCTTTCGCCCTATCAAAATAAACTCTAATGCTTTCGTCTGCAAGCAGCCGAATCATCAGAGTTTGTTTTGGCACGGCTCAATGCTTACGCATATTATACCATGTAATTACTCTATTTTCTACACCTAATCCTACTCTATTTTACGTTCCCGCGCAGGACTTCCAGCCCCTTCTGGTACTGTGTATCTTTCTCACCCTGGAAATCATCGGAAACATAATCCTCCGGAAGTTCTACTTCGATATCCGGTGCTACACCCTTCTTGTGAATATCATTTCCATTTGGTGTGAAATATTTGGCAGTTGTAAGCTTTATTGCTGAGCCATCAGAAAGCGGAATAACCGACTGTACGATTCCCTTGCCATATGTGTTCTCGCCAACAATCGTTGCTACGCCATATTCTTTTAATGCCGCTGTCATGATCTCGGATGCGCTTGCACTTTCTCCGTTTACGAGCACTACCATCGGTAGATCTAGCTGCTCTTCATCCGTAGACTCATACGTTGATAAGACATTTCCATTCTTATCTTCCTGATATACGATCTTACCGGCAGGAAGCAGATAATCACACATATCAACAACCGTTGATAACATTCCGCCCGGATCGGAACGGAGATCTATCATCAGTGCTGTCATTCCCTGTGATTTCAGATCTTCTACTGCTTTTCTGAACAAATCACCTGTATTCGCAACAAACTGTGTTACACGGACATAGCCGATCTTCTTATCTGTATCTGCCATATAATAAGAAACGGTACTGTTTTCCAGTTTTCTTCTTGTAATGGTTACTGTATGGTACTTCCGCTCGCTTGGTCTGTAGATCTCAAGAGTGACATCCGTACCTTCTTCTCCACGAATCTTTGTAACCAGATAATCCAGATCATCAGATTCCTGAATCTCATAATCATCGATCTTACAGATCAAATCATCCGGCTTAATATCAGCTTCTGACGCCGGGGAATCTTCTGTAATGCTAACCGCGATCGCATATCCGGTATCTTCATCCTGTCTCACAACAACACCGATGCCCGCATATTCTCCGGAACTGTCTTCCTGCAATTTTGCAAATTCCTCTGGTGTATAATATTTTGCATATGGATCATCCAATGCCTCGATCAGCCCGGCATACAGACCATTCTGCATATCTTCATCCGATGTGTCAAAATAATACGACTGATCAATGATCGTCTCCAGACTTGCAAGCTTCTCCAGTGTATCTTCATCCACAACAGAACCATTGTATTCCAGATCATCATGCCGTTTTCCGGCATCCGTATTCAAATCGCCGCTTTTTGTATTGTCCTTCGTAAAGGAGCATCCCATCATTCCCACACATCCGGCTATAACTGCCGCACCAAGAATCCATTTCTTAAAATTATGCTTCATTTTACCTTTTGCAATGCGCATCGCGCATTTTGCATCCTTTCATATTCTTAGAAATAATCATTCATATTCATTTGTATCATGTTAACTTTTTTGAATATCTCCCGAAAATTTCCTTTTATAAACGACAACAGACAAATCCAGCTTTCACCCGATCTGTCTGTTGTTTTATCCTATGTGTAATTCTGTAAAATCTTACAATTCTGACTGGTTATCATACTTGTATGAATCCCAACTTTCTGTCTTTTTACAGGTAATCCAGTGGATTTACATAAGATCCATTGATCATAACTCCAAAATGGCAATGGGAACCTGTACTGTATCCGGTACTTCCTGCCTTGGCAATTACCTGTCCCTGTTCAACACTCTGTCCTACACTGACAACCAACTGGGAATTATGCATATATACTGTCGATACACCATTTCCATGATCGATCATGATGTAGTATCCTGCAGATGAGCTGTACTGTGATACAACAACTGTACCTGCTGCTGATGCAACAATATCACTACCGGTTGGACATGGAATATCAATTCCCTTATGGTTCGAACTTGCACCTGCTGTAGGTGAAGATCTTGGTCCAAAGTAAGAACTGATCCGGCTTCCCTGTGTAGCAGGCCACATGTAAGAACCACCGCTTGGTGTATAGTATTGTGGCTCACTGCTTCCGCTGCTGCCGCCACTCTGCTGCTGTGCTGCACGCTGCTCATCCAGTCGCTTCTGAATGGCTGCCATCTCTGCATCTGCTGCATCAATCTCTTTCTGATACTGTTCAACCATAGCTGCCTGAGCGTCAATATCCTTGGAATACTCTGCGATCTTATTATTCTTCTCTGTAATTGTTGTATTCAGATTATCTTTTTCAGTTTCAAGATCAGCCTTAACACTCTCAACCTCTTTCAGGTCTTTTTCCAGTGTTGCTTCGTAATCCTGAATATCCTGTCTGGTCTGAATCAATGCATTTAACTGTTTCTGGTCATAGCTTGAAATCTGCTCAACATATTCTGATTTATTCAACATATCTGTAAAGGAAGCAGATGACATCAGTGTGTCTATGTATTCTACCTCTCCGTTTTCATAAAGATACTGAATACGCTTCATCATTGCTGCATACTGATTATCTTCCTCAACCTGGGCTGCTGCAAGCTTTTCCTTTGTATCGTCGATCTCAGTATTTAACTGATCTTCTTCTTCCTCTTTTGCAGTGATCTTTGTCTGGATATCAGAAACCTGTTTATCAAGTACTTCAACATCACTGATCAACTGATTCTGTCTCTCCTGTAGACCATCCAGCACGTTCTGTGCATCTTTTTTATTTCCCTCAGCTTCATTCTTGCTGTCCTGTGCCTCCTGCATGGAAGTTGCCGAGACATTGGAAACCGGCGGTATTGCCGCAAGTGCAACTGCACATACGACAACAATTGCTGTCTTTTTGAATTTCTTCATCAATGGAATCTGAAATTTCTTCAAAATAAAACCTCCCTTAAACCTTCAAATGTTTTCTGGTAGTGATCAAACTACCAAACAAACCTACACCTATACCAAGTATTAAGCCTACCGGTACCATCGTACGGAACAGTTCCTCTTTGCTTACAAATGCAAATACTGATGTCAGAACTGCAAATCGTCCTGCCACATATTCCAGAATCTTCTGATACATAATATATAACAGATAAAGCGGAATAACAGAACCGACTGCTCCGATAATAATACCTTCTATTATGAACGGTGCACGTACAAAAAAGTTTGTTGCACCGATCAGCTTCATGATCGCAATTTCTTCCTTACGAACGGTAATACCGATCGTGATCGTATTACTGATCAGGAAGATAGATACCAGCATCAGTATCACAACAATACCGACGGAAGCATAACCGACCAGTGATGATAATGTCGAAATACTATCAGCCGTTACCTCTGAGCTTCTGACATTTCTTACGCCGTCCAGTCCCTTTGCAAATGCTACAAATTCAGCCTGTTTGGATACATCCTTCAATGTTACCTCATAAGAAGCAGAATTCTTTAACGGATTGTCATCACCAAAAGCTGCTTTTGCTGCTTTCGGATCATCATAGTTCTGCTCACAGAATTTATCAAATGCTTCATCTGCACTGATAAAATCCATTGTGTTCACATAATCGAGAACACGGATCTGCTCTCCGATCAACTGAACCGTTTCATCCGGAATATCTTCATCAAAAAAGATAGATATCGTTACGTTGTTCTCCAGATCCTGCATTCCGGACTGGAAGTTAACAACAACTGCATATACAATACCAAATATAAACAAACACGAAATAATTGTACCGATGGATGCAAGGGAGAACAATATATTTCTTCTGATGTTTGTAAATCCCTGTTTCAGGATATAAAAGAATGTACTAATCTTCATCTATATAACCACCTTGTTTTTCATCGCTGATAACCACACCCTTCTTCAGTGTGATTACTCTCTTTCGCATCTCATTTACGATATCCTTATTATGTGTAACTACAACAACTGTCGTTCCACGTTTATTGATATCGTCCAGCAGCTCCATAATATCCTCCGAGTTCTTCGGATCCAGGTTACCGGTTGGCTCATCGGCAAGGATGATCTCAGGATTATTTACCAAAGCTCTTGCCATGGCAACTCTCTGCTGTTCACCACCGGATAACTCCTTTGGATATGACTTGTACTTATCAGCAAGTCCTACCAGCGTCAGCATAGCAGGTACTCGTCTTCTGATATATCTTGCAGGAGTCTGTATAACTCTCTGTGCAAATGCGACATTCTCATAGATGGTACGATCCTTTAACAGTCGGAAGTTCTGGAATACAACTCCAATCTTTCTCCTGACCTTTGGGATATTCTTCTTTTTGATTGTTTTATAATTATATCCCGCTACACGGATAGAACCGGATGTCGGATCTAGTTCCTTTAATAAGAGCTTGATCAATGTCGTTTTACCAGATCCACTGCTTCCAACGATAAAGACAAACTCGCCTTTTTCTATATTGATATTAACATTCTTCAGAGCCGTCATACCACCCGGGTAGGTCATAGTAACATTCTCTAACTCTATCATAATGGTTTCCTTTCAACTTTAACTGTCTGTACTTTCTCTCTCTTTGCATTTGCAAGTATAGCAACTAAATGTGAAATATATGTGTAAATCATGCATACAATATATTACAAAGAGACCAGCTTTTACCTTTAATAATCTAATGACTCCATATACTTCATGTATTTTACAACCATCAGCGCGATCTTAAATGTGATCGCATCCTCAAATACACGAAGATCCAGGCCTGTACTCTTCTGAAGCTTATCCAGACGATAAACCAGAGTATTTCTGTGAATGTATAACTGTCTGGATGTCTCTGATACATTCAGACTATTCTCAAAGAACTTATCAATCGTTGTAAGTGTTTCTTCGTCGAATTCATCCGGTGACTTACCATCGAAAATCTCACGGATAAACATCTTACAAAGCGGAAGTGGAAGCTGATAGATCAGACGTCCGATTCCCAGATTGCTGTATGCAATGATATTCTGGTTCTCATAGAAGATCTTTCCTACATCCAGTGCCATCTTTGCTTCTTTATAAGAACGGGATACTTCCTTGATCTCATTTACGATCGTACCATAAGATACATGAACAGAAGACATAACCTCTGTATTCAGCATATCTACAACAACCTTTGCGATCTTATTCATATCATCATAGGACTCTGTCTGCTTTACTTCCTTTACAAGAATAATATTCTTCTCATCTACAGCAGTGATAAAATCCTTTGTCTTTGTTGAAAAGATATTACGAACCGTCTCAAGTGCATTGGTATCCTTCTCATTCTTGGTTTCAATGATAAATACGATTCTTCTGACATCTGTATCGATATGCAGTTTCTTTGCCCGGTTGTAAATATCAACAAGCAACAGATTATCCAGCAGAAGATTCTTGATAAAGTTATCCTTATCAAAACGCTCCTTGTATGCAACTAACAGATTCTGGATCTGGAATGCTGCGATCTTACCTACCATATAGGTATCATCTGTCTCACCCTTTGCAAGTAAGATATGCTCTAACTGGTTATCGTCAAATACCTTGAAGAACTGATAATCACGGATTGCCTGACTTTCCGCAGGAGAATCCACAAATGCGAGTACAGCCTCTTCACAGTCATCGACATCCTTAAATGTTGATGCAAGTATTTTACCTTCTGTATCAAGAACACATAAATCGGTTCTTGTAATATTCTTTAATCCATCAATCGTATCCTGAAGTATCTGGTTCGATATCATATATTCTACACTCCTTATTCTTATATTCGGATTCTGTATTCTTTCCTTATCCATTCTGCCCGACGGATAAACCTCCCGGAAAGCATACGAATAACAAAATACACTACTGTACCTATTCTAAAACATATTTCAAAAAAAAAAAAGAGAAAATGCAGAATTTTCTGCATTTTCCCTCTTTGTTTATAAATATTAAGTATGTAGCATCTATTAGCTTACTAAGATTTCCTCTGTTTCCTTATCAAAGATATGAATCTTGCTTAAGTCAAATGCGAACTGAACTGTATCACCAGGTCTTGCTGTTGTACGAGCATTAACTCTTGCTGTGATATCGAACTGATCGATTGTGAAGTATAAGTAAACTTCTGCACCTAACATTTCATAGATATTGATTCTTGCATCAATAACGCTTTCTGGTGAAGACTCGATGAAGAGCTGCTCATCGTGGATATCTTCTGGACGGATACCAAGAACAACTTCCTTATCAACTGCATCAAGTGCGATAAGTCTCTCAGCCTTGCTGTCTGGAACTTTGATTGAGTGTGAACCGAACATTAAGAGAATGTCTGATCCAGACTTAACTACCTTACAATCAATGAAGTTCATAGGTGGCATACCCATGAAACCAGCTACGAATAAGTTACATGGCTTATCGTATAAGTTCTGTGGTGTATCTACCTGCTGAATGATACCATCCTTCATAACTACGATTCTTGTACCAAGTGTCATAGCCTCTGTCTGGTCATGTGTAACGTAAATGATGGTTGTCTGTAATCTCTGATGTAACTTGGAAATCTCAACACGCATCTGTACACGAAGTTTCGCATCAAGGTTTGAAAGTGGCTCATCCATAAGGAATACCTTAGGCTCACGAACAATTGCACGACCCATAGCTACACGCTGTCTCTGACCACCTGATAAAGCCTTTGGCTTTCTGTCAAGTAAGTGCTCGATATCAAGAATCTTAGCAGCTTCATGAACAGCCTTGTCAATCTTCTCCTTTGGAACCTTTCTTAACTTAAGTCCGAATGCCATGTTGTCATATACTGACATATGTGGATACAGAGCGTAGTTCTGGAATACCATTGCGATATCTCTGTCCTTAGGCTCTACGTCATTTACAAGCTTGTCGCCGATCCATAACTCACCTGAGCTGATATCCTCAAGACCTGCGATCATTCTAAGAGTTGTTGACTTACCACATCCTGAAGGTCCAACGAAAATGATGAACTCCTTATCTTCAATTTCAAGGTTGAAATCCTTAACAGCATTGAATCCGTTAGGATATACCTTATAGATGTTCTTAAGTGATAAACTTGCCATTCTGCAAATACCTCCGTAAATATTATATAGTATTGTTTTATTTATTCATTCGTTCTGAACATAGTGTCATTTTACAACATTCCCCTTCTTTAAACCATATGATTATTGCCCAAAAAAAATTTTAATGTTTTGTTTGTTTTGTATACGACCGCAAAAAAACTAACATTTTGACGATATTCGCGTCGATTTAAGAACTTTTAAGGCGAGAATTTTGTGAAACCTTCACCAAAAACCTCCGTAACCTGCCCTACAATGAGAAAAGAATTTTCATCAATTGTCCTTATTTTATCTTTTAATTCTACTAATTGCCTACTTGACAAAACAGAAATAATCATTACACGCCCTTCATTCGTGTAACCGCCTCTGGAATTTAATACCGTCACACCTCTTCCAATCTCATTCATGATACAGGCTTTGATCTCTTCACAATGGGAAGAAATAATATATACCAGTTTTCCATGCCGGAGTCCCTGTACGATCACATCGGATAATTTTGTCGATATCGCAATCGCAATAACTGCATACAGCATATTTTCAAATCCAAATGCCAGTCCGCCTGCCACAACGATCGCCAGATCGATCCCGCCAAGAAATAATGGTGCTCCTATATCATGCCGCAGATGATTCAGGATCAATGCCATCAGATCAACCCCGCCGGAGGAAGCATTCTGCCGGAACATCAGCCCATAAGCACAGCCAAACATAACACCGCCAAGGATCATATTCAGCAGTTTATCCTGTGTTGCAAGCGGAAATGTGGGAATAGCCGCCATGAATACTGTTGAAACGGCTGTTGTATATGCTGTCCTTATCATGCTCTTCTTTTCCAATAGAAAATATCCGCAGATAAAAAGAGGTATATTGATCACCAGATTACTCAGCCAGACCGGTATGCCTGTTTCTCCGTTTCCCATCCCTTTTGTCAAATTCTCAATTATAATTCCAATTCCTGTCACACCACCCGGCACGATCTGTTCACTGTTAAAAATCCAGACAACCCCAAGCGACATCAGAAATGCTGCCACCGTAAGCAATGCATATGTTTCTATCACTTCGCCAATATTTTTCATATAAACCGCCTTTCATACAGTTTTTTATAGTATGTCCGATTTATTCCAGTGTAGTCATATGCATCTAAAACAAAAAACAGGTACTGTCACACTTCTGTGAAAATACCTGTTTTTGTATGGACAACCTGGGCAAATATATATCCTTCCAGTTGTTTTGTTTAATTTTTAATATCGCTGGTTCCTATAATAACGATAATATCATATCCATCAATTGATACATCACAATCAGATGCGCTTACGGAATCTACCGTTGACATCTCCGGCGAAGTTAATTCAGCAGCAAGATCTGCTCCATCATATGAACCGGATACACATACCTTTGAGGTTGCAATTGCAGACTGTGTATACGTACCAACTTCTACAGAAGTATAGCCCTTGCCTTCTAATGCTGTCTTCCATGCACCGGCAACGCCACTTGTTCCTGTCGCATTGATAACAAGGATCTTCGCATCTGTGGAAGCAACAGAACCTGATTCGTCTGAGTCATCTGATCCACTGTTTTCTCCATCTCCATTCTTGAAGGTAGGATCATTTTCATCTCCTGCTTCTGTTACAATTTCTTTTCCGTTTGTTGTTTTCTTACTGTCTTTCAGAGAATTATTCTTTACTAAGGTCTTTATAAGCAGTGCTCCCATAATAACTATTCCGATTGCAAGAATAATTACAAGTGCTCTGAGCATTGTTTCCAGAAATAATCTCAATACTTTTTTTCCCATTTTCTGGCCTCCATTTAATATATACTATAATGCATCCTAGGAACATCCGATTGTTCTTAAAACAGCCTACCAGTTCCATGCATCACAAATGCACCAAAAAAAATTACTTTTCTATGATTCTTCATTATACCTAAAAATCACCTAATGAGTATACCAAACGTACTTTTAAATTTCAACCTGCATTTCCAATTTCTTATTTATCCGCGGCAAATGATCGACCAATATAATATACAATCCTGTATTTTGTCCATTTCCCGACATAAAAAAAGAATCCTTATATGTTTTCATACAAGAATCCTTTTTCACATCTATACTCTCCGTTTTAAAAATCAACCGATTCCATATATTTTTACTTCTGTACCCGTTTTTTCCCACAGACCTCACAAACTTCTCCACTGTTTACATGTCCGCAGCCCCAGCATGTCCACTCTGAAGCCTCTGCTTCCTTCTTCGGCTGCTGGCTGGTTGTCATTGTAAAATTCTTCGATACGATCTCAACATTGCCATCTTTATCTACTGTCGTTTTCAGATCTGCCAATGTATTTGCCGCAGCAACCTCACTCTTTTTCTTTTTAATAAACTTTATTCCCATAATCTCTACCCCATATCTGCGCAACTTTGCATAGATTATTTTATAGCAATATGAACAATTTTTCAATAGAAAATTAGGGAAAATGCAAAACGTTTACCAGACTACTGCCAGCCACCATCAAAGGTCAGGACCTGACCGGTCAGATAACTGCCGGCATTTGCTGTCGCTACGATAAAATCTGCGGCTTCTTTCTCAGTAGCCATCCTGCCAAACGGGATTTCCTCTTCCAATGCATTTTTTTCTTCCGATGACAGATGCCCATTCATCGCAGTATCAATTGCACCAAATGCGATGGCATTTACCGCTATGCCGCTTGGGGCGAGTTCCTTCGCAAGTGCCTTTGTGAATGCATTGACCGCACCTTTGGTCGCCGAATACGCTACCTCACAGGAAGCTCCGACCTTGCCCCATACAGATGAAATGTTGATAATACGTCCCTTATGTGCATGCACCATGTACGGCACAACCTGACGGCATGTGTTAAATACTGACGTTAT
>JABLTO010237755.1_pt1 | contig 10935 bp, 16 predicted proteins | sample 7160091 | NCBI WGS metagenome assembly JABLTO01 (sample SAMN14651225, study PRJNA627086) | human gut metagenome | isolation source: feces | host: Homo sapiens
AATTACGCCGTAAATGAAATTGCACGCATTGTCGGTTATGATAACCCACTGTATTTTAGCCGACTGTTTCATAAACAAAAAGGCTGTTCACCATCTGAATATCGAAAACTTTTAAAATGAACCAATAATCTTCTTTTTCTGCAGCACCTGTCCTTCCCCAATCTCCGGGTGGATGATTGACTTTATCCCTCCAATCAAAAATATTGCTGTACCCCCCACTCACCTAATTATATATTTCGTTCCTCTGCCTTTTCCCTCAACTGCAACCACACCTTTTTCTTCCATCGTTTTCAACAAGTGAGTTGTCTTTGGTTTCTGAAGGCCACTTTTTATAGCGAGTTTTATCGTCTGGTCATGATTCTGTCTTTCAAGCGTATAGTTTGGCTGAGGTGATATACTGTCATTGATTTTATTTTCGATATCCAGGCAAGCCTGCTTTACATCTGACAATCCTTTCACATTTCCATCATCATCAACGCCAAAAAATCAATCGCAAATATTTACGATTGATTTTTTGATTGATTCTGAATGTATTATTCTTTTTTGTCTAACTAAACTCTTTCACATCCTCACTTTCACCTTAGCCACTTTACTCCATTTGCCGTAAACCTTTTTCCCGCCTGTAGTTTTATAGGTTCTTACACGGAAATAATATGTTTTCTTTTTGAGTTTTTTTATGATCCGGAAAGCCTTAGACTTGGATACGGATAATTTCTTTTTCCCCTTCGTAAACTTCTTATTGTTGGCATACTGTATCTGATAACCTGACATTTTCTGCTGTTTGTACCACGATACAACGACTTTCTTGCCTTTTAAATTTGAAACTCTCACGCCCTGTACCTTTTTCGGCGTTACCGCTGCAGTTCCTGTTCCCTTGTTTATAACTGCGCCTGTACTGATTTTAACTGTTTTATTTCCGGTTGTCTTACCCGTTTTTGTGGTCGTTGTTGGTTTCTTTGTGGCGGTTGGTTTTGTGGTAGACTGCCCACCATTTCCCCACCAGGATGGCTCCTGATACGGCGGATCTTCTTCCGCTGGCAGAATCTCAAAGGAGACTCTCTGTGTTCCCACAAAGAAATCTTTTCCTATCACATCTACATAGGCCGTCCCCTGAGTATAATTATCATGGTATTCATATGTATAATCCTGTCCATTTACCAACTTTTCCCCCTGATAATACACCGTCACATCCGGCTTATATGAATGCATTCTTGATGGATCATTGATTGCCGTATATGTATACTGTGAAAGTTTTATCTCAAACTGATCTGCAAATATGCGTCCGTTAAAGTCATAATCATCCAGCCGATTCATATCCAGCGAGTAAAATGTCGGTGTATTTTCATTCATCGTTGTATACCAGAACAAATGATTATCCGATGTCACAATTGGCTTACAGTCTGACAAATATCCACGGATCTTGTGAATTTTCCCAACGAGGTTTCCATCCTCGTCAAGTTTTGCAACTCTTGTCACCCAGAGGTTTGTCTCCCGTTCTACATAATATTCCTGCCAGAACATATAATATCCATCTTCTACCTTTACTAACTGTGGATTCAAAATAGTAATTCCATCGTCTTTTTTATAATCGGTAATCCACTTTAATTTAGGTGACTCATTAAATTTTTTATTCATGGTAATGACAAAAATGTTTCTGTATGCTTTTTCTATCGGTGCTTTTGTGACAGAAGAATCCTGAACGATAGAAGAGCCGGCAGTAATAAGCCTTTCACCATCGTGCATCAATTCAAAACCTCCCAGTGATACACCGGTTACATTATCACCCTTGCTTCCTATAATGTCTAACAGGGAACGATTCTCTGTCTTCCCATACCATGTGGACCAATCGTCCGGTTCCTGGTAAGCAACCGATTTTGCCAGATTAACCGCACGCGGATTACCATCTCCCAGATCCAAACGATATACATACTCTCCATCCGAAAGAATATACTGGGCAAAAGAGTGGGAAACCCAGTCACCCGGAGCCTCCCGCATGACGCACTCCATGCTGTCCTCATCCACCACATAAGTCAAATTTACCTCATGATGAATCCTTGCCACGTCCTTTTCTGCATCCCAGTAAAGATATCTGGATGTATGAATATAAAGAATCCCATCACTTTCCGCCATATGCAGAGGACCTGCTGCAAAAGGCTCGTACACATTTTCATTTGCTATACTACACTGACCAAGTTTATTCCAGTCATCATCATATTTGACAACCCGAACAACCTCTTTTGTCTTATCCGATCCATGGTTATTCTGCCCAAACACAATATACCGTGCATCTTTTCCTTTAAAGTATCCTCCAAATTTAGGCAGTTCATACTTGATTGTTTTGGTAGAAAGGAGTTTATAATCCGCACGATAGGTCTCAATATAAATTTTCCCATTCAATGCCTCAATACGATCAAAGCCACCGTCTTCTGTTTCCTCCACATAAGAAGAGGTACTTGAGCCATATTTGGGAGCTGTCATACCTAATGCATATCCATTGTTTGAGGCTACTCCTTCCGTAGTTTTTATTCTGTAACTTTTATCTAACGGAAGATTTTGTGTCATGGTACTTTCCGTTCCTTCTGCCTGAGCATAGACACCAATGTTTGGAACGCATGTAATGATCAATGCAAGTACTAAAAATAAACTTAACAGATGTTTGAATTTTTTCATATAATTCCTCCATTCTTTTTTGATACTGCAGGGTGTTTTAAGCGAACTAATAACTGGTTGACATTACAGATGTTATTATGTTTTTTACAGAATATATTTACTTTATTATAATATTTCACAATGCAGCATATCAAGGAATATTGGGGCACACTCTTTACCTTACTCATGTATCTCTTCATAATTCCGAACTCATCATAACAGTTTACTCAATAACCGAAGTTTCAATTTAACATTAATATTGTTATCGCAAGCAAACTTCTTTATCCATGTTCGATCTTCACTTCTGTACGGATCCTTGTAAAACCTTTTTATAAACTTTATAATCTGACTCTTAAAAGACCACTTTAGACTTGATGAGTTATTAATTACATTAAAATCATTGATTGTTTGATTCTCATCTACCGTCCCCATCAAATATCTGAGTATTAAAACATCCGCATATGTAAATGGCATAATATCATATTCAAACTGCATTAATGACATATATGGTCCACCCTGTTTTGTATCATCAGTGACCAACGAATATGCGCCAAGTGTCTGTGCTAATGATATGGCATACACCTCGCCCAAATCACCTGTCCCATACAAATATCTGTTCTCATTTACATTATTCTCAAATATTTTGTAGACTTGTAACTCTTTCAGTTTTTGATCCGTGTACACTTCAATCCGTCCTGCAACGATATCCGCATCGATCTGTGACAGAACTTCCTGACCATGATGTTCCAATTCAACCTCACGGATTTGTTCGTAGATAAACACGCCTTCATCAAAAAATGTAAACAAAATATTCTGAAGTCCGGCTTGATAGAAATGGATTATAGCATTGGTATCCAAAGATGCTCTCAATCATCTATCCCCCCTATCAGGTCATCCAGATCCTCCTCGTCATGATCTGGATGTAAAATCAACCTATCCGTCACATCTTCAATCGAGAGCTGATAACAAGCCAATACTCTTTCCAATGTTTCCTTAGGCACGGCATTGTGATTATAATTGTAAATAGCATAATTAATATATTCATATGGTATATCAATTTCATTACTAGGTACATTCAATCTTGCATTTCCCCCGACACTGCGCAAGAGATTTCCAACCCTCTTTTCAACTTTTTGACTACCCAGACATATCTTTTGGTTTTGATCAATAACGCCCAGGCTTTCTAACCGATTTAATGCCATTTCAAAACTGACACTAAACTCCGACATGATACGGGCAATGTCCATTGCTGACAATCCATTTTCATGAACGCCCCGTACCTCCAAATCAATAAATCGATTAACACCGTCCGCCGGCATTAGTAAACATGCTGCAAAATAATTTGCTTCCTGCTCCTTCTCATCAACACTCCTGCCATTAATTGTGACACTGTCTTCAACAAACGAATTATCGTCTCCAAAATGTAATACCACATGACCGATTTCATGTGCCAGCGTAAAAATCTCCCTTGATAATCTGCTGCAACTGTTTGTAAAAATTATAATGTCATCATCTTTTTTTACGGTAAAACCAAGGTCAGCATTTTCTCCGAGCGGATATCTAAATAACTTATATTCCAATCTCTCGCATTCTTTGAATAAATCAATGATTCCATACCTGCTAACCCTACACTTTACTCTAAAAGAATCCGCTTTACTGCGAATTTCTCTCTTCCTATTATCCTGCATCCCCACACCTCCTAATGCCTGTCTCTATGCTGGAGTTTTTCTGACATATGTTTGTTAGCATAAAACAAATCAAGCATATCTAAGATCTTCTTTGAAGATCCGCTTTCTTCACCAGCTCTATACGCAACTGCCGGCGTTTCGTCAAGCACTTTCGTAATATCTCCCACAGTTACTCCAAGAACCTCTGCCACCTTAGAAAGGATATCTAATGTAATGCTATTTACCCCTTTTTCAATTCTCGCATATTTCTGTCTGCTGACTCCAATCCGATCAGCAACCTGTTCTTGAGTAAAATTTTTTGCATTCCTTAATTCCTTAATTCGGCTGCCTAACATTTCATTCATGATCATCCCTCCATTTCTTCCTAGTATTATTTTATACCATAAATGCACACCAAGTCAACAAAATGTTATAAGAATACAACATTTTACCAACTTGGTGTTGTGATTTTATATCATATTGCAAAACACCTTTCACAGAATCCGCCCCGCCGCCACCATGCCAGCACACTTTTTTGATTTTTTCCTAATTCACTCTGCATCTATCAATATCCGACAATATAAATTTCCTCTCATTTGCCTTTAGGACAAAGCCTTTGTACTTGGTTATGTAATCCACAATTCCATCTACCCTGACTATATCATAAGGTAGTTTACACTTGCTTCTTACCTGAATCTCACGGTTACTCAGCACCAGCACCGGGTGTACTTCTGCCACATCTTCCTGAATCACATTTTCCAGCACCTGGGTTTCTTCCTGGATCTGCTTTGTCGGTGCTCCGATGTTTTTACCATAGTTCCCCCTTTGCAGCATCCAGTTGTCCTTTCCATCAATGTGGATCACTGACTTTGTGTTTTTCCCATCTGTCATTCCAAACGCTTTCGTTTCTATGCAAAATACACCTGTTTTTCCCACAACAATATGGTCAAATTCTTTTACCTGTCCGCCGTATTTCAGAGCCGGGCCATTGATAACAGCATAATTTTTCTGGTCAAGGTTTTTCAATTCATCCCTGACGATTTGTTCTCCGGTATTTCCTACTTCTTTCCGCCAGTAATCATCCTCATCCGTCTTTCGATTTTTCAACTTGCTGTCCCTGGTCTCATATTCGGGCCTTTCGTCCACGCCCGTCACACCAATGGAAATCAAAAAATGTCTGAACTCTTCCTTTTGCGCTACGGTTATGTTGGGATTGGCAATTACAAGATTAAAGAATATCCCTTTCAAATCTCCCTTTTCTTTATTCAAAAAATCCTGATAAACTATTTTCCCGGATCTTCTTCTTACATATCCTCCTTGATAGGATTTTAGAAAAGCACAAAACCTGCGAAATTCCTCCTCCGAAAAATGTGGATGCAGTTTTTTCTTTTCTCTCTGAAACTTCTCTTTTGATACCCATTTGTCCTCTTTGCTTGTTAATTTGCTAATCAGCCAAATAACAATAAGGAACAAAAGGACTATGAGCACTTCCCTTCTGTGTGACGATATTATTTCTACTATGTACTCCTCCATTGATTCACCTCTATCTCAACTTTTCTTTTTTACTCTCAACATCGGTTATTTTTCCCCGGAACATGAACGCTTTTCCGGCTCAGCTTTACTGCTCCTGCTCCAATTCCTGATTGATTCTGTCTTCACTCTCTGCCATCGCCTGCAAAGTCATCGTAAGCAGTTTTTCCAATTCCCAGCCAAGCTGTTCGGCACCTCTTTCGATTACCTCTCTGGAACAGCCGGCCGCAAATCCTTTGCTTTTATATTTCTTTTTCAGGGATTTTAACTGCATGTCCTTGGTACTTTGGGATGGACGCATAAGGGCTGCTGCCCAGATAAGTCCTGTCAGTTCATCCACTGCAAACAACACTTTTTCCATCTCATGAACCGGTTCCACATCCAGCGTCACACCACATTCAACCGTAATTCCATATCCGTGAGACACAACACCGTGGATAATATCTTCCGACACGCCTCCCTCTCTCAGAAGTTCCGGTGCTTTCAGGCAGTGTTCTGCCGGATAAAGTTCAAAATCGATGTCGTGCAGCAGACCAATGATCCCCCAGTGTCCTGCCTCATCACCATAACCCAGTTCTCTGGCAAACCACTCCATCACAGCCTCCACCGTAAATGCGTGCTGAATGTGAAACGGATCCTTGTTATATTTTTTTAGTAAGGCACATGCTTCTTCTCTTGAAATATCACTCATGTTATCAATCTCCTTTCTGTGAAGCCTATGCCATACTAATATACCTATACCTATATCCTTACTTTGTCAATTGGAATTTATCTTTTTTTGTATAAAAGCAGTTCCGGGTTTTCGCCATCTTCCTCATAAGTACAAACCATGATAAAATCCATATTTACCACTATTCCAAAACGCCTGCTGCCACCAAATACACATTCCAGCTGATTTCCCAGGTATGTCTTTTGATCATCCAGAAATTTTACCTTTTCTCCATTAGGAAGGGTATACATAAGATTCACATATTTTCCCACCAGGGCGTTCAATTCTTTTACCTGTGGGAGTCCCTTGATATGAAGATCATTGATTTCTTCCATCAACTGCTGCTTAAATTCTTCAAACTGTCCATTGTCACTGAGTTCATCGTATCTCTTCCAATAGTCCAGTTTCGGAAGCATTTCTTTCATATAGGACCGCGCCTGCTCCTCAGTAAAATTTTCATTTACCATGTTTTTTACACACACATCGATCAACTGGTCCATATCGTTATAGGTATAAATACCATCTGCATAGCACCACTTGCAATATTCTTCGTTTAATGTACCGTCCTTTTCGCGCCCCAAAATCGCATCATCCTCAATCGGCATTCCGCAGCACTGACAGATCAGTTTTCTTGGCTCTCCCAAAAGGGTGTTGATGGAAACATCAAATTCTTTGGACAACAGTTTCAGCGTTTCTGTGTTTGGTATGGTTTCTCCGTTCTCCCAGCGGGACACCGCCTGACGCGTTACCATGATTTTATCTGCCAGTTCATCCTGGGACATTCCTTTTTTAGTACGAAGATCTAAAATAATATTCTTTGTTTTCATAGCCGACTCCTCCTTGTATCATGTATAGTTGGTTTCTGTTTTTATGATACAGGTAAAATCGTGTGAAGGAAAGCAACTAGGGGTTGCGTTGATAAAAAACGCTTTTTATCACTCTTCCTCCAGCATCCACCGAAGCCCCTTTGCCAGGCGTTTCCCCGCATCCGCAAAATGTCCTCCGGAATTCAATTCATATTTCACAGCATTTTGATCTTTCAAAAGTCCATATGTTTCTTTGGTGCATGTAATCACATTTGCCATCAACGGATCCTTTGTGTTCGCCTCTTTGCCGCCTACACTGAGATAAATCGTTTTCCCCTGCAGCTTATGGCAGTCATTTTGGATTTTTTCCATAAAATCCGGATACCACAACGAACCGGAGCAGCTGATTGCCCCGGACAAAACCGGCTTTTCCATCAAAGCCCACAAGGCAAACAGCCCCGCCAAAGAATATCCCATAATATAAATCTTTCTATCCGGCATCTTCCCGGCCGCATCTACGCCACACTCAAGCAGAACATGTTCCTCCATCCACTGCCAGGTTTTCTCCGCTTCTCCAACAAATTTACCGTCCAGCTGCTTAGACGGCCAGGGTGAAAACTGCCGAAACCAGTCATCCACTTCCACCGCTACCACCGTATACTCCGCATCCGGTAGCTGCTGACGGATAGTTTCCATTGTCTGCTCTGTCTCATTTTCACGGAAATTATAAGTTCCCCACAAAATCAGCGGTCCCTGATTTCCATAACAAAACTTCTTTATGTTCATCCTTTTAATTTTCCTTCTGCCAGATCTTTCTCTGTCATAAAATCTGTGTGAAACGCCGCATTGCACTCTGCAATCTCTTTTGTTCCATTTATATAATCTGCATACAGATCCCAGAGATCCATACCACCGTCCTCGTTCATACCATCATCATCCGGAAGCCACTGCCGGATCAATGCGATACGTTCTTCCTTGGTAGTGTCTTTTATCAATGTTGATTTCATTTACTGCTTCATCCTTTCTTTTGAAAATCCCATCCGGACTTACTCATCCATCTGCCCCGGTGCATACAATGTACCATCCTGAGCAAGAACTGCCTCGTCTCCTTCGTCCAGGTTTCTTTTATACAACAATGCATCTTCCATCTTGATAATCTTCTGTGCCCCTGCAACATCCTCCAGGTAAACCGTGACCTTAGGCACATATCCCTCCGGCCGTTCTTCACAGCCATAATCTGCTTCTTCGATTCTCTTGATTTTGTAAATTTTCATTTTATTCCCGTTCCTCGTTGTAAAATCTGGTAATTGCCTCATTGGCGTGTTCCGCCTCGTGTTTTTTCTGAAACCGGTGGCGGTCTTCTAAAATGGCGATCATCTCGTCCACGATCATTGTCTCCGTAAGTTCTGTGGTCCGGTACAGATAGCCCAACATTCTCGTAGCAGTGTACTCTGTATTCATATATTTATATGCGATCTCACGACAAAGTCCCTCTTCCAGTCCTTTCTCTAACAAAGCCCGGTAAACCTGATCTGATTTTTCCCTGCTATATGCCATCGTTCTGATCCCGTCCTTCCTTTTCTTTCGCCTTCATGATCATTTTTTCAAATGACTGTGCAAACCGCGCATCGTCCTCTTCTGTCCGCTTTTTCGGTCCTTTCAAATGATTCTTGTGAGATTTTCTCCTGGCTTTCTTGTTCAAATGCCGCTCCATCAGCATCTGATCAATGTTCTCATCAGTGTACCATTTGCCGGATTGATGGATCGCATAAGCACCTTTTCCCAGAGCCATGGCTGCCACGCCGTAATCCTGTGATACAACGATATCTCCCGCCCGACACATGCTGATAAGTTTGTAATCCACTGCATCTGCACCGGCACCTACGACCTTGATCTGGCTGTAATCCGAATTCAGTACATGATTTGTATCGCAAAGCAATGTTACCGGTATGCCATGCTTCTGTGCCACAGTCTCAACGATCCTTACCACCGGACAGGCATCTGCGTCTACATAAATATCCATCGTAATACACACTCCTTTGGACTGTATGTAATATTTTAATGATAGTATAACACTGAAAATGTACTCATACAATAATTGCTTCACATATTATTCCAGCATCAAACATAAATTTTTATCATCCACACAGATATCCTTATTCTTATATTTGTTAAAAAGAGCAGAACCACATCTGATTCCGCTCTTTCCATCGGCATTACATAATTCCTATCTATAATTTGATTATTTCTTTTTTTCCTCATCAAAGGATACATCCGTAACGTTCTGACTATCAGACACTTTTTGAAAATACCATGTTTCATCTTTTTTAGCATCAATAGTCAATTTGTTATCCTCGTATTCTAATTCTTTCCCTCCAAGAGAAATTCCCTTGTCTGTTTCTTTCCACTCAAGTTCTTGATTTTGTCCTGAAGCATCCATCACAACAGCGGATCCACCTTCTTTTATAACAAAAGCACCATCATATTTACCGTCATCACCTAATTTTTTTATCTCCTCTAACGTATAATCTGAACCATCCTTACTAATTTTTTCCATCTTCCAGATTCCAGTATACTTTGAATCTGACTTACCACATGCAACCAATCCTGAGATTCCAAACAGCATAATTGCCATAACGCAAATAATTTTCTTCATACCAATCCTCCTCTTTTATAAGTGTATTAACTATACAACCACAAACTTCTTGTATAGGGTAGTTACTTTCTTTTTTCAATTTTCTTTTCTAATTTTGCAATAACTTTATCTACTCTTTTTTGATCCTCGCTGTAAAATTCTGTACTCAGATCACTATAGAAGTTATAAATATCAGACCTTGCATCATACCATTCATTATAGATATCAGATCTTGTATCATACCATCGATTATATTCATCTGATCTCGTGTCATACCATGTTGAATAATCTACGCCTGATTTGTCCTGATCATCTAAAACATCTTCATAAAAACTTCTGGTCATGTCTTTGAATAAATCCTCGTAAATTGAATCATTAATACCATCAAACAAATCATCATAAATATCTTCTTCAATATTCTTACTATCTTTGTATTTATCTTCAAAACTTTTTCCTGAACTATTGATTGCTTTTGCATATGCCAGACTTGCTTCGTAACCAGTTGTGCACATTGCCGTACATTTATCTGCCACTTTCTTATAAAATGCCTCAATCTCCTCTTCTTTGTTCACAAATGATTTATACGAATCCACTTTTCCTTTCAAACTTTCCCACTCTGATTTCAAAGCATCTATCTCTTTTTTCTGAAGGGCATTTGCAGATTCAATAATTGCATCCGGTGATGATGTATCCAACGTTGAAACATCCTTACTAGTGTCATTTGATTGTGGTGTCTCAGTCACTTCTGGTTTTTCCGTCACATCCACATTACTATCTACAGGTGCTTGCGTCTGAGTGCTACTATTATCTGTTGTTTTTGCTTCGTTAACATCATTATCATTTCCCTTCGTTCCACAACCTGCCAAACTCACAATCACCAATGTGGCCGCACATACATAACTCAATTTTTTCAATAACATAATTTTCCCTCTCTTTCCT
>JABLTO010139350.1_pt1 | contig 10927 bp, 8 predicted proteins | sample 7160091 | NCBI WGS metagenome assembly JABLTO01 (sample SAMN14651225, study PRJNA627086) | human gut metagenome | isolation source: feces | host: Homo sapiens
GGCTTGCCGCCTGCAATTCACAGACAGCAAGCCCTTTCGGTAGCTTGATCAATTTTTATCCGTATTCTTTGTCTAACTTTTGGGGGGCACTTCACCGTAAGGCTCCGGGGGATTTTCAAAGAATCGATTGACAGAATATCTCTTTGATGGTACAATGAAGACAAACAAACATGAGCCGCCGCAAACGGATAAAACACGCCGCCGATCGGCGTTTTTTCGTCCTGCTTGCGATGATTGCGGCAGAAAGAAGATTTTATGAAAATTGCCGTGGCAGGAATACTTGTTTTCGAAGGGAAAGCTTTGCTTCTGCACAGAACCGAGCCGCCCGTATGTTGGGGACCTCCGGGCGGAGAGCTTAAAGACGATGAATCATTCACCGATGGGGTGAAGCGCGAAGTATTTGAAGAAACCGGGCTTGAATGTACGGTCGTTATGCCCGTCGAAACATGGGCAGGGATGCACGATGACCTTCCGATGCAAAGCATCACATTCATTTGCGAGTGTAATGATTCGGACGTAACGCTTTCCGAAGAGCATGATGCGTTTTGTTGGGTGCCGTTCAACGAATTGAGCAAGTGGAAGGATCGGACGGATTTTGATGTTGCGCTTTGGGGGAATTATATTCGGACGGCGATCTATCACAAAAATTTATCGGGGATGCAGAATCGAACTTGATCAAGCCGCCGCTTATGACTTCGGCTGTTGTAAACTTATAGTCTGTCTTTTGCAAAGTCGATTAATTTTAAAAGCTCATTTTGTCTTCCTCGGATTTTGGGCATCAACTTTGATCCGCGTTTGTTTCTTATGGAAATTTATAAAGCTGCACCGAAGATTATATAAGAGCCGTAGTTCTTTTTGTAATTCCTCTTTGTTAATATTTTTGCTGCCGTTCTTTTCGGCAACAGCAATTGTATCCGAAAAGCTTTAAAGCCCGTGGAAATTACTGAATTACATAAATTTCAGGATAGCTTAGCTCCCCTGCAAGTTTACCATTTTCATTTATCAATGGCGAAAATTTGTTAATTAGCGCAGTATCAATTATGGCAATATTATACCTTACTACTGTTTTATCAATAGCTGTATCATCTATATCAAACATAAAAATATAATCAACATCCAAAGCCCTCGCCGCAGGCGAAGTCTTTGCACCGATTCCTATACTAATATCAAACTTTTCTTTCCCGTTTGTAACTTTATGGTAAAGTTTCTCCAGCCCTTTCATTTTCTCCGGATTGGTTATGAACTCATTAAGCTTTTCTGCATCGTTTTGTGAATCGGCAATATTAGCCTTGCACTCCTCTAAATAAACGGTTACACCGTTGTCGTCTGTTCCACAAGCAATGATGTCGATATAAGTTCTTAATACATTTCTACCGCTGCCGGTTAAAACGCAGCGATCCCCCTGCGCTCCGGGATAACTTACTGCAAGCAAATCGAATTTTAGTTTTTTATATAATTCCACGCTGCAAAAAGTTACTACATCTTCTTTAGCAGAACTCAAAGAAAGTTTTTCTATGTCAGTAACCGAATAATTGCAAACACTCAGATTTTTTATGTATTTTCTTATCGCGGTATCGCTCCATTTAATTGTGCATATAGGTTCTCTTGCTTGATTGCTTAAAATCAGCGCAGTGGAAAGAAAGAATATACTTTTAACACTCATGCTTGAATGATGAATTAAAAGATCATATAATTTTTTGTTGCTTATAAAATAATTTCCATCGCTTGTTTTTTCCATCAGATCTAACGGCAATCCCCACACAGAAGTTATTATGTGCAGAGCATTTTCTTCCGTCATTATATTATTCTGCAAATTAATTATATGTTCTACATATTTGCGCATTTGATTTTCCTGCGGAGCACTATCAAATAAAGATTTATATCCTCCCCTTGCGTTATATGATGCACTTCGATTAATTTGTATTTCTGAAGTTACTTTTTTCGAACCAAGAAGCATGTTTGCAAAGAATAACACGCCTCTGTCAGGATCCATGGCATGACCAAAACGATTTATTTTTACTTTTAAATTGTTTTCCTGCCAAAGAAATCTTGTTGAGTCGGAAATCAAATCTTTCGGTGTTCTTTTTTTGCAAAATTCTAACCATGCAGCTGCTGCAATTTTTCTATCGTATTTTGAAAATAATGATATATAGAAATCATCATGGCTCTTAGATGTTTGAAACGACAGAACAATACTATTTATTTTTTCTTGTATTTCAGTGTTTTTATATATACATGACAGTGCGTATTTTTTTGTTTCTAATACATCGGTGTTTTCAATTGTATTCCAAAAAATCGGGTAAAATATAGCACCAAACCTTTTTGAAATAAGCATTTCATCCTCCGGTTTGATTTTATCCCCGCCGCCGAAATCTTGATTCATACCCTTGCTTAACGGATATATTTTCATAACCGGAACACGATAAATCGCACCCCAATAATACACATCGGAACGCTGCATGATGTGATCATCGGCAGGAACGGCAGTAGAGTATTCAACCATTAGTAACGGATACTCTTTACAATCACTTATTGCCGTGATGAGAACATCCACATCTTTTGATTTGCGTATTCTGGTTACAATTGAATCGGTTTCACTTATTTCACCGCGCGCTTTATGCGAATAAATGTTAATGACTGAACATTTGATTCCTGAATTTTCTATATATTCTTTAAAATCAATTCCCTGCTCCAATACTTCTGCATAGACTCTTATTTGTTCTATTTTCATTCTATTTCTCCTTTTTAAAAACCAGCACATGTTCTTTTTTTCCTTTTGTACGATATGATTGTTGAAACGATTTAGAAGTCTGGTCTAAATAAGTGTAAGAATAATCTGTAAGCAGCCAATTGAATTTATAACAAATTCTTTCTATATTTTCCTTCGCTTCGTATGTTTTACCCTGTATTTTACCATCGCCCATGACTATAACAACATGACCATTTTGTTTTAAGACGTCATTGCATGAATTGAATATAATAAATAAATCCTCCGAAAATTTTTCTTGCGGTTTTTTTAGGCTTGAATATTCTCTCCGAGAACCGATTTCGGTTTCCATTGAGTACTTAACATCACATTCCAACCAATTCATTCTGTGCTTATGATATAAATAATAATCATATGTATTGGGATACGGCGGAGACGTCAAAATTAAATCCACACTGTTTAATTTTAGTATCTGATTACAATATTGTGAATCACTGAGAAGGACCTCACAATTGCTTTTCATGATAAACTTTTCGTTATAAATTTCAAACAGAGAAAGGATCGTTTTGAATTTCTTTACGAAAACATCGAATATATGTTGAATATTCAAGTTAGGCTTGATAATCGCAGCGTATCTTGTATCACTTTCTTGATTTGAGACCGTGTTAATAATGGATGAAAAAACAAGGTTACAGAATATCTTTTGTTCGTTTTTTCCCAGCTTTGATATTTCGCTTTTAATTATGCTAAGAACAGTAATTGCATCGGCACAAAACCAATGATCTATTGATTTATAATAAAATCTCGGAACGGTTTTAACAATGTCAAAAAACGAATTTTCAAACCTCGCTATAAAGTCCCACAATTCTTTTATATCGTTTTGTGATAGCGATAACAATTTAAATTGTGAAATTAAAACGGCAATATGATTTACATCTGTTCCGTAAGCATTCCTTTCCAAAGCTCGTGAAGCTAGTAAGGTCGTGCCCGAACCAACAAACGGGTCGTAAACCGTATTACCGATATTTGTGTATTTGGAAATGTAATTCATAGCCAAATCAACCGGGAATTTAGCTGGATACGGATGTATTCTATCGATTTTTCTCAGTATATCTATATCTGTCGGCATTTTAAATCTTCCTCAAAACGACTATAAACGAATGGTTTTGATTCACATAAAAAACAGAAGGATAGCCTAACAAAACAAGTTTTCTATGTTGATTTTGATCCCAGATTATTAAATCGTGATATTTGAACCCTGCCTTTTGACCGGCGTCTACAATCTTTGAATGAAGGTCGACATATGGGATTTTGTTTTTTGTATCTCTGAAATCTTTTACAACCCAAACATTATATCCACCCGGTTTGGTTACGCGATACAACTCTCTCATTATAAACTCAACTTTTTTTATATATACATCCATTGGCATGTTACCTAAATCTCTTTCATCATCAGAGTAGAGATTAGTAGTAGCATTATTATCAGATACAAAAGCCGAATTTTTATGGCGCAAAGTTCTGTCTTCAACCACTTTATGAATCAAATCAGCATACGGAGGCGAAGTTACTGTTAATTGAATATTATTGTCCGAGATCTCTTTCAAAACCTCTGAGCAATCTCCTTTAAAAAGCTTATAGTTTCCCAGCTCGTTTTCATGTGAAAACAATGACAATTGCTGTGAAGCTGTCTCTTCCTCTATCGCCTCAACAGCTACATTATAGAATCTATCTGTCAGCTCGATGCCTATTGAGTTACGGTGCGATTTAATTGCAGCAATTACGGTAGTTCCTGTCCCTAAAAAAGGATCGAGAACAACATCTGACCGATTGCTGTACATAGCAATTAATCTCTTACATAATTTCTCCGGAAATGTAGCACCATGATTCAAATGTTTCTTTTTTCTTGTAGACGATACATCATTCCAAACACTCTTGCTTAGCTCTGCCCACTCGCTGGCGCAAAGGCCATTAAATGTTTTTTTTCTTTGTTCTTCTTTCTTTTGTTCTTCTGTATTTATCTCGGCTCCGTCAGTGCCGTCGAAAAATTCACATGACATACTACCCTCCAAGAGTTACAAGCTGAAATTACATTTTTATTGAAAATGCAATATATCTCCGACATCACAATTTAGAGCACAACATATTTTATAAAGTGTGTCCAAAGAGACTGTCTCATTTTTACTAAGTTTTGCAACTGCGTTAGTACTTATCCTCGCCGCATCTTTTAATTGGGTTTCGTTCATCTTTTTATCCATCATTAGTTTCCAAAGCTTGTCATAAGAAACAGACATAAAACCACCTCAACCAATCATTATGATAATTATAGCATGTTTTTTGACCATTCGCAATAATTTCTTGAAAGAGGCCAAGAAATATTAAAAAAGAGAAAGCATTTGGATAAAAAATAAAGGTGTTCTTAATACATATCAAGAACACCTTGGTGGGGGAAGACATGAATTTTATCCTGAAACCCCTTTGTTTATGCGGCTTTCAGAATTTCGGTAGCCCAATAGTAGCCCAATACTGTTTTTTCAAAAAAGTTGTATTGTACCGATCATTATTTACATACTCTTTTGCGGTACAATGTACTTGCATGAAACAGGTTTGTAAATGAAAGTTAAAGATGTTAAGTACAAAGTGCTCCTTGATGGTTTTGATCACCGACTACTCCTCTGTTGTGTCAACGCTGCAAGGAGTGTTTACCTTAAGTAAGGCAAAGAAACAGTAGACATAGACGAGCTATTAATCAGAATTATCGAAGCACCGTCAAAGAAAATGAGCGTGAGAATCTGAAGGATGAATTTGTAAGTAACATAGGGGTTTGGGGGCAGAGACATTACCGTTATTTAAAAGGACATTCTCTGGGAATCATCAAAGTCATGTAAATGAACAGAACACTTGAACAATACCTAATCGACCTCGACCGATATGCTGAAGAAAAGTTTTCAGCTTGCAAAACAGCTGCCGGTGTGAGCTGTTCTCGGAACACCGTTGCCGAGGTACTGCGCAGAGCAACGGAAAACAATATAAACGGCTGCCAAAGCAGCCGCCCTTGACATACCCCGGTATTTCTGCTAATATACAAATATGGGCGGTAAGCCGCCTTGCGACTTTCCCGCCCGATTACCATTCTGTATTTTATGCCGTTTTCCGTGTTTACACAAAATGTAAAATTGAGCTCTACATATAAAGTTATAAATCGGAGAAAAACGATGAGGAATATAAAACTTGTTTTTGCCAGTATAAAACATATTGCAAATAATATGCACTTTTTGCTCAAAACATCATTCAGAATGTTCAAGCAAATGTATTTTTTGACAGGATTTAAAAGCATATTCAGTACCGTTGCACCTTTCATAAATCTCTATTTTCCCAAGTATATACTTGATGAATTGGCTGCAGAATGTCGTTGGCGTCATATTGTATTTTTAATTTTTCTTTGGGCGCTGATAAATGGAGCAATTACTTTGATAACTGAATTAACAACATATATTTTTCGTCCCTATGAGGATAAAAATAGTGATAAAGAACGGGAATTTTGGAATGAAATAAATGCAGATATGGAATACAGTAAACTTGAGAATGGAGCTGTTGCTGATGAAAAAAACAGAATATCTTCAAATATATGGCTTTTTGGATTTCAAGCTAAAATAATTGAGATCATATCGATCATAATACAGTTAGCGGGATATACATATATCATAGCAACGGTGCACCCTTGTATAATCGCATTTATATTTGTAATTATATACTTGAATTCTGTTGTTTCAAAAAAAACACAGAATATAGATTTTGAATATCAGAAGATAATCCCAAAGTATGGAAGGGCATTTAACTACCTGTTTAATGTATTAATTTCTTTTTCGTATGCCAAAGAAGTGCGTATTAACAATGCTACCGCTCTTGTTCAAAGCAAATATAAGGAAAATGAAAAAGAGTATATGGGCATATATAAGGATAACTTAAAAAAGAGTTTTTCAATAGGAGTTCTTTCAGATGTCATAATGTTTTGTCAGATACTTGTAATATACGGTTATGGCGGATATAGGGCTGCTAAAGGTGAGATTACAATAGGTGACTTCACAATATTCACCGGAGCGGTGGTAATGTTAATATCAGGTGTGGGTTCACTGATCAGTCAGATACTGGCGATTAAACATCAATCTGATTATGTGGATTCATACATTGCGTTTACGGATGCGGTTATACCTAAAGAACCTGAGAATTGTGTAAAAGAGATAAACAAGAATACACCGGAAATAGAATTTATCAATGTGTCGTTTAAATATCCTGGATGTGACAGCTATGTATTAAAAAATGTTTCATTCAAGATAAAAAACGGCGAAAGGTTATGTATAGTGGGATATAACGGAGCCGGTAAAAGTACATTGATCAAATTGATTTGTAAACTGTATCAGCCAACGGAAGGGAGAATACTTTTTAACGGTACTGATATATCAAAAATACGGAATGAAGAATATATGCCGCTTTTATCTGTAGTATTTCAGGATTTCAATATATACGCTCTGTCCTTAAAAGATAATATTTGTCTTGATCGTGTTTTTGAAGAAAAACGTTTTTATGATGCGGTAACGTTGTGCGGACTTTATGATAAATTAATGACTTTACCTTTTGGTATTGAAACACAGATTACCAGGGAATACGATGAAAACGGAATAGAACTGTCCGGAGGAGAAGGGCAAAAACTTGCAACTGCGAGAGCATATTACAAGAATGCTCCGCTGGTGGTTTTAGACGAGCCTACTGCTTCCCTTGATCCGATATCAGAAAGCAACATGTATAAGTGCTTCAACTCGATAATTGGAAATAAGACGGCGATATATATATCACATCGACTTGCAAGCGTAAAGTTTTGTGATAATGTTCTTGTTATGGCAGACGGAAAGGTTATTGGATACGGCACACATGACGAACTTATGAGTAATAATGAAATTTATCGTGAAATGTATTTAAAGCAATCGGAATATTATAATGATACAGAAATTGATATCGGGTGAATGAATATGGATAATAATAAGTTGAAGCTAACAGATGTTTTTAAAAATATAATATTTACAGTAAAGCTTGTATTTGATTTGAATAGATGTTTTGTTTTTATCCAACTCTTTGCATTTATTTTGCAGGTTTTAACACCACTTGTAAATATGTATTTTATAAAGGAAATCATCGATGCAATTTCTAACCGTGAAGAAATAAATCAAATCTTTCTTCTTGTAGTTGGCATGGCGGTTGTAAGTCTTGCAGTTGCATTGGTTAACAGAATTCTCTCATCATGTATTTCCGAACAAAGTGAAAAAACGGCTCATAAAATGAAATATTACCTCGGAACAGTTGTATCAAAAATGAAGTACAGCGATATAGAACAACCGAAAATAAAAGCATTTATATCTTTGGCAGAGTCAAATTCTTTTACAGAAATAATTACAGATGCAGCCAATATTATCTTAACTTTTATCAATTTGGGAGTCTATTCTGCCATTGTTCTCGTTGTTCAGCCGTGGATTGTGTTATTGTTAATTATAAGTATTGTTTTGCAGTGCATTTTTAACAAATTGACATTAAATATTGACTATAATTGGGAGGTTATAAGCAGTCACGAACTCAATGAACTTGATAGCATTTGGTATATGCTTTGCGATGTCAAATACGGGAAAGAATTAAGAGTAAATCTTTTAAAATCCTGGCTTATGGGTAAGTATAAACAGGCAAGAAAAAAGTTTTACAGTGTTGGCTATACTTGGCTCAAAAAGACGATTGTAGTTGAGTCGTTTTCAAAAATCATAAAATTGATAGAGAACATATCTGTATATTTGATTCTTGCATATAAGGTTGTGTTCAGTAGTATGACTCTCGGTGATTATTCTTTTTATCTTGGAAGTACATTTAATTTGACAGGTGCTCTGAGTAGCTTCATCAGTGCTATCGCACATATGATTGGTAATGGAATGTTTGCTCGGGATTTTCGGTATCTTGTTAATCTTGCCAAAGATGCTGAAGAAGAAAGCACGTTTGACGGACTGTCAGGCGTCGAAAGAATTGAAATAGAGTTCCGAAATGTCAGTTTCAAATATCCGAATACTGAAAAATATGTTTTGAAAGACGTCAGTTTTAAAATACATAGCGGAGAGAAAATTTCGCTTATAGGTGAAAATGGAGCGGGGAAAACAACGATAGTCAAGTTAATATGTAAATTCTATGAGCCAACCGATGGAGAAATATTTATTAACGATATTTCAACAAAAGAACTAAGTCAAAGAGCAATTGCTGAAAAGCTAAGTATTGTATTTCAAGATTTCAAACTGTTTTCTTTCTCTATTGCAGAAAATGTTGCAATGAAGATGAATATTAATGAGAAAAAAGTTTGTGAGTGTCTTGAATACAGTGGAGTAGCCGAAAAAGTGAAGACACTTCCCAAAGGCATAAATACATTACTTTCCAAAGAGTTTGATTCCGAGGGGATTGAGTTGTCAGGTGGTGAAGGTCAGAAGGTAGCAATTGCGAGAGCTTTTTACAAAAACGCACCATTTATAATTCTTGATGAGCCGACGGCTGCACTCGATCCGATAGCGGAATACGACATATATAAGAGCTTTGCAGAATTAACCTCCGGAAGAACGGCAATATATATATCACATAGGCTTACGACCACTCGATTTACCGATAAAATAATCGTCCTCAGTAACGGAGGAATATGTGAGTGCGGTACGCATGCTCAGCTTATACAAGTTGAAAATGGTATTTATCGTAATATGTTTGAAACTCTGTCTCAATATTATTCATGATATAAGAAATTTAACCAATATAACAACAGTAATCACTGAAATCAAAAGTAAAGTCTCCCTGTGGGATTGACAGTAGCGGATACTGGACTGTCAAAAAAGTGGCATGAGCATAAAAGTGCGGCGCCTGGGCCAATGGGATGAATGGTGAAAGCGTATCTTACGAAGCTGTTCCGATGTAAAGATGGGAAAGAGATGTTGTTGCCGTGGTGAAGTGAATATATTTAAAACGTCAGTCTGTTACGGCTGACGTTTTTTGTAGGAAGACGCAGTTTATTTGGCGGGTACTTTTAATATATACCCTTTCTGACGTGGTTAAGCAGTATACTGAAATCGCAGCTGCGAAAAAACCACTTAACAAACAGAAAGGAGCCATAAAATGGCAAGAAGAAAATATGGAGCAGAAGAAACGATCTATCTTGCTCCCGAAGAAGTGTCGATGGAAGCTGATCCAACGGCAGAAGATACCATCACTGTAGAAGATACTTCCACGGAGGTATTTAAAGTAAGTGAAATTCCCGAGCTTAGGAGTGAAATTTGTAAAGTCTTCCGAATGAGTGACGGAACGGAGCAGGCGGTATACTATCCCGAAACTGTTCATGTGTTAGATGATGACACAAACACCTATGATGATGTGGATAATACTCTCGCTCCTGAGGAAGACGGAAGACACTTTGTAAGTGGCAAGAATCACTTTACTGCCAGATTCAGCCGTGAAAATGAAAATGATGAACTGTTTTCTATTGAAAGCGGTATGCACCGTGTAACAGTTTCTGCTAAGAAAAACAGTAAGCAGAAAAACAAGGGGATAATGCCTAAGGTTCATAAAAAGACGGCTGAAGGTATGGAAAGGGCTGACGCACTTGTCTTTGCACGTGTTCAGGAAGGCTCGGATTACGAGTATTCCGTGACCGGTAACGGAGTAAAGGAAAATATTGTTGTTAAAGATAAATCGGATGTTTATCGCTATTCCTTCATTCTTCGTCAGGAGAATGTGACTGCCGAGTTTGATGAAGTCAATAAACGTATTGCTTTTATCAGTAATGAGACCGGCGATGAGGTATTCTTTATTCCCTCACCATATATGACGGACGATAACGGTGTAATCTCCACTGCAGTATATTACGAAGTGAAAAATGCTGCCGGCAGCGACGTGATTTTGAACATAGTAGCAGACAGTGAATGGATGAATGAAGAAAGTCGTGCATTCCCGGTTATCATTGACCCTCAGATAAAAGTCAGCGGCAATTCTGCAATGACTACCTATAGCTGGGATAGCGGCAGTCTATACGGAGCTTCTATGCATACGATCGGTACTACCGGCTGCGGCGACATTTTTTGAAACTCAGTGATAGTCACACTTCTCCAAGTATCATTATACATTTTTTCGGCACTATCTGCAAGAGTTTTGCAAGATAAA
>JABLTO010243593.1_pt1 | contig 10923 bp, 9 predicted proteins | sample 7160091 | NCBI WGS metagenome assembly JABLTO01 (sample SAMN14651225, study PRJNA627086) | human gut metagenome | isolation source: feces | host: Homo sapiens
AGCTGAAGGAAGTTGATCTGAATAAGACAAGATTGGAACGGGAAATTGATTTCCCGTTTACCATTTGATAGAAAATCCATCCTGTGAGAGATGCCGTCTTCCGGCTGCGCTGCAAAGCCAAAACCGGAAGGCGGCGTTTCTCTGTTTGTTTGACAGCCGGGAAATTCTGCCGTTTACTTTCAAGTCGCTGTTGACAGAAAAGGGGAAACCTTTTATAATGAAGTTGTCTGGAACTTCGGCAATTTTTACTGAGGGGAAGGTCTTTACTACCATTGTTTTGTTCAGATTATGATAAAATACCGGAAAGGAAGATTCTTATGGCTTTAGAGCACGTACAGGAATTATTCGACTTTATTCAGCAGTCCCCAAGCTGTTTTCATGTCATCGAAAATGTCAAAAAACAGCTGACCGAGCAGGGCTTTGAGGAGCTGTGCGAAAACAAAAACTGGCAGATCAAAGAGGGCGGAAAATACTTTGTGACCCGCAATCTTTCCTCTGTCATCGCATTCAAGGTTCCAACCAAAGATTTCAAATCCTTCCACATCGTTGCCAGCCACAGCGATTCCCCGACCTTCAAGATCAAAGATCACCCGGAGCAGATGGTCAAGGGCAAATATGTTCAGCTGAACACCGAGCGCTACGGCGGCATGATTTATTCCACCTGGTTTGACCGTCCGCTGTCGATTGCCGGTCGTGCGCTGGTCAAGACCGAAACCGGTGTTGCAACTAAACTGCTCAACATCGACCGCGACCTGCTGGTCATCCCAAATCTGGCTGTCCACATGGACCGCACCGTCAACGACGGTATGAAATACAACCCACAGGTCAACCTCCTGCCGCTGTACGGCGATGCTGCTTCCAAGGACACCTTCAATAAGCTGGTTGCAGAGGCTTGCGGAACCGCAGAGGAGAACATCATCTCCACCGACCTGTTCCTGTACAACCGCACCGCTCCTACTGTATGGGGTGCGCACAACGAGTATATGTCCTGTGCAAAACTGGACGACCTGGAATGTGCATTCTCCTCTCTGAAGGCATTCCTGAAGGGAGAAAACAGCCAGAGCATATCGGTCTGCGCCATCTTTGACAACGAAGAGGTTGGCAGCAGCACCAAGCAGGGCGCAAACTCCACCTTTATGTATGACATTCTGCACCGCATCAATGAAAACCTGGGACGCACCGAGGAGCAGTATCACACCGCAGTTGCTTCCAGCTTCATGCTGTCGGCAGACAACGCACACGCACTGCATCCAAACCATCCGGCAATCTCCGACCCGACCAACCCGGTTTATCTCAACGAGGGTATCGTGATTAAACACAACGCAAACCAGAAGTACACCACCGACGCAGTTTCTTCGGCAATCTTCCAGAAGATGTGCGAAGAAAAGAACGTACCGTACCAGCACTTTGTCAACCGTTCGGACGTTGCAGGCGGTTCTACTCTGGGCAACATTGCAAACACCCACGTTTCCCTCAACACTGTGGACATCGGTATGGCGCAGCTGGCAATGCATTCCAGCTATGAAACAGCCGGTGTGCTTGACCTCGATTATATGATCGCAGGCATGGAAGCGTTCTACAACAGCGCAGTTGTAGCACAGTGCGACGGCGCATACGACATCCTGTAATCTGTAAAAAATTCAGTAAAAAAAGGACATCTCCGAATAGGAGATGTCCTTTTTTGTATTTTGTTATGCGCTTTGGTCGGTGGAAATCTCGTTGCTGGAAAAGGTGTGTTCCTCTCCTAAAACAGCGTAGACCGGCGGTTGTGTTTGCCAGTGGGAGATAGCTTCATCAAATTTTTTCAGCATTTTTTCGCGGTCCTGCGGCAGGGTTCCGCGCACACGGACCTTGAGCATATCGTGCATTCCATCGTAGTGCAGACCGGGGACCTGAAGCAGGGAAACCAGCAGACGGTCCTCCATCAGATTTTCCAGTTCGCTGGCAGGAGTAAAGCGTCCTGCCTGGTAATCACGGAAGAGCGGCGCGCGCCGGTTGAGGAAAAGAGAAAAGTTGATAATGCGCTCCGGCTGGGTGCGGTTAAAAAACAGGGCGGTCTGCTGTGCATTTTCCGTTCCTCTGCCCGCTCCAGCAATGCCGGTCATGATGTGGGCGTTGAAAATCATGCCGGCATTTTTCATCCGTTCGATTTGGCAGTACGCCTGTTGAAGGTTGTGGTCCTTCTTGGTAAAGGAAAGCACATCCTCCAGCCCGCTTTCGATGCCAAGATAGAGCCTGCGCACCCCCTGGTCGTACAACAGGCGCAGCTCCTTGTCCGACTTTTGGCTGATGTTGGTGACGGTGGCATCCATATTGACCATCCGGCAGCCGGGAAAGTAGCGGTGTATCAGCTCCAGGATGTGCAGCAGATGGTCGGTTTCCATGCCAAAGGCGTTGCCGTCGCCCAAAAAGATCTGCACCGGATTGCCTCCTGCTGCGCTGACCCGCTTGAGCTCCTGCTCCACCTGTTCTATGGGCAGGGGTCTGTAACGAAGGTGCTTGAACAGCGTGCAGAAGGTACAGCGATTGTAAGAGCAGCCTACCGCTACGGGAAGCATATAAGAGGAGCGTTCCATCGGCGGACGGCAGATTTGACCTTCATATTCCATACAAAATCCCCCTTGATTGATTCGATACGGCAGGGACCATCTCCTGTTGATGGTCCCTGATATTATTTTATCATGGATGGTGAAGCAGTACAAGCGAGGGAAAATAGAAAAAATCAATCGGAATTTTTGGAGGATAAAAAAATCCCCGAGTCGCAGACTCGGGGATTAGGATGATTTTACGGTTTGATTTTGCGGCATTCCAGATAGAAACGTTTGTCTGCTGCGGTACCCATCGAGAAGGTCTTGCGCGGCAGGGCGCCGTCAATCAGGATGGTTTCAAACAGCGACTGCTTTGGAATTGGCGGGAAGAGGATGCCGATGTTGTCCACCTGGGCTGCCAGCTTGCGCACGATGGTTTCCCCATGGACATAGTCCACCTTGCCGGAAAATTCGCGGATATAGTGGTCGATGAAATTCTGTACGGTGCCGGTGACCACGTTGGAGGATGGGTCGGCAATCCAGATGCGGGTGGTTTCGTTGCCGATGACGCAGTCAAAATACTGCTGACCTTCCTGCGGCGTGAAGGAGATGCGGTGCATCCGGCTGAGCTGATGCAGGAAGTTTGCGGTATCTACGCCGAACACCATTCGGTTGATCGGCTCAAAATCGAAGGATGGGTCGTTGAGGTTGACAATCTCTGCTAAGGTGTAGCGTGCAGGATGATTTTGCAGCTTCTGCGGGGAGAGGGTGCGCTTGAGGTTGTCATAGTGCAGCTTGGCAGTTGCCAGCGAGTTGTTGCCGTCGCCTACTGCATAGACCAGGATGCCCTTGTCGGTGATGCCGTATTTTTCTTCCATCCAGTCGATGTTGGCAAGGGAAGAAAGTGTGCGGTCGATGTGCTCGGACTGCTGCGGGGTAACCAGATAGCCGCTGATGCTGCCGCTGTCCTTCATCAAATCGAAGGAGTACAGCTGCTGCATCTGCTGGGTCTGCTGCTCGAGCGGAGCAAAGACGGCATTTTCACGGTCGTCAATCAGCAGCATGGTGTGGGACACCTCGAGCGGAGCGACATCGCGGATGTTCAGTCTTGGCTCGATAAGGTTTTGGATGACCCCTTCGGTCGCACGGACAGTGGTGCGGGAGCCGGGATTGAATTCATACTGCTCCAGATCGATGACGCCGATCAGTCCGCAGCGGACCTTGCCGTTGGAAAGGATACGGCGGGTGTAGATGTAATCGTGTACCTCGCTGAACAGATGTCGGCGCAGGTAGGTGCGCATGGCGCGGTTAACGGAGGCAATGTGCTGCTCCAGGTCGGTGCTGGTGAAGTCGATTTCCGGCACCATCATGTTTAAGGTGGAAGGTTTGGTTCCCACAAACTTTTCCACCTCGCGCCAATACTGCGGCTGGGAGGTGTACTGGTCACAAGCAATGACACTCCACGCAGTCATATTTTCAACATTGGGGACCAGAATGTCACCTTTTGAGAAACCGGTATTATTCACAGCACTTCCTCCTGTATGATAAAGATTGATTCACGGTAAATTTGCTTAAACGGATTATCTTGATTTGGTAAAATTCACATCTATACTGTAATCATATCACAAACTGTGCAAAAATTCCAGCACAAACTGACACTTTTTCTGAAAAGCAGAACAAAAATGAACGTTTTTACCAGACTTGCCGGAAAAGTTGGAGAATATACTATAATTTTGACGAAAAATTCGTTTAAGATGCAAAATGTTCTCATAGAAACTGTATACTACAAAAAAGGAAATCAGTACAATAATACCATATTTCAAAAAGAAAACAAGAGGAAAACTGCCGAAGCAACGATACAATTTAAAATAACTTTTTCTTATTATAAAATCAAGTCGCTGACATCGGTGACCTTTGCCCTGCCCAGCAGGTCGCGGCGGTGATAATCAAACAGCATGGCACACAGCCGCGGCTGACGGGTTTGCGGGTCAAAGGAGAATACCTGAAGGTGCGCCTGACAGCTGTGCTGAAAGAAGTTTTCTTCACCGAACAGGCAGCGTAGCTGTGCTTCGTTACGAAACAGCGCGCGAATTGCTTCGCGGTAGGGTAGGTTTGCCTGAGTGGTGACCCGTTCGGGCAGCTTTTGCGGCTTGGTGTGCAGGCACAGGTCGAACAGGCACAGGTCGTGCAGCAGTCCCTCCTGTTCAGCGCGCTCAGGGTAGCGGGAAAAATAGTAATCCCAAAGGGTGGTACAGCGCTCGGCAATTCCCTGTGGAATCAGATGCAGCTGATGTTCCACCTTCCAGGCGCCAAAATCCAGGAAGAAGGAGAAGGGAGAAACCTCCTGCGAGAGCATCCATTCGATTTGATTGCCGAACAGTCCGCTGTTGTAGTAGTCCTCCACCACCGACTCCATCTCTTTGAGCTGGAGCAGCTGCGGATAATCGAGCCATCGGGTGCGGATGAAGGTAAAGGGCGGACGGCGGCTGTACTCCAGCCCATACTCCGGTGCCTTCTGTTCCATCAGCGAGCCTTTGAGTACCTTTAAAAATCCAAGCTGCATCTGCTGCGGGCGAATCTGCATGACGGTGTCGAAGCTGCGTCCAAAGCTCTCCAAATCCTCATACGGCAGACCGGCAATCAGGTCGAGGTGCAGGTGGATGTTTTTGGGCTTGTCCAGCTGGCGGCAGATGGCAAGAAGTCGTTCGGTGTCGGTAGTGCGGCGAATCTCACGGATGGTATCGGGGTTGGTAGACTGCACGCCGATTTCAAACTGGAACAGTCCCTGCCGCACGGTGGAAAGAAAGTCGATCATCTCCTGGTCAATCAGATGGGCGGTCAGCTCAAAGTGGAAGTTGGTGACCCCGTTGTCGTGCTCGGCAAGATAGCGCCAGATTGCCATTGCGTGCTCTTTGGAGCAGTTGAAGGTGCGGTCCACAAATTTGACCTGCTGTACTCTGGCATCCAGAAAGCGTTGGAGGCGCTGGAAGGTCAATTCCAAAGGAAGATAGCGCACCCTGCCGGCAACCGAGGACAGGCAGTAGCTGCAACGGAAGGGACAGCCGCGAATCGACTCGAAGTAGAGGATGCGCCCGCTAAGCTGGTCGATGTCGGGATAGGGGAAGGGCAGCTGCGCCATCTCCATCAGCTCGGCGGCAGGATTGCTTTGGATCGTTCCGTTTTTATCCCGCCAGCACAGCGAGTGTACCTGCTCGATGGGCAGCTCTCCATTGAGAAAGCGCAGGTATTCCAAAAAGGCGGTTTCCCCCTCTCCGCACAATACGCCGTCCAAGGCAGGCTGCTCCTGCAAAAGCTGTGCGCTGTTGTAGCTGACCTCGGGACCACCGGCTAGGATGATGGTCTGCGGGTAGATGCGGCGGTACTCCTCAGCAAGCTCCATCATCATGCCGATGTTCCAGATGTAGCAGGACAGCAACAGGACGTCCGGCGAGCGGCGGTAGACCTCCTCAAGGATGTCGGGAAGATGCTGGTTGATGGTGTATTCGGCAATTTCACAGCCGTAGCCGTACTGTGCGGCATATTCCTTCAGGTAGCGGACAGCCAGATTGGTATGGATGTATTTGGAATTGAGGGCGGTAAGCAGGACCTTCATATTGTATGAGCCTTCCTTTCTATGGAGCAAAAGATAACATCAAATAAGAATATCATACCACAATCCTTGGCAAATGAAAACGGAGCAGAAACGTTTGCTGATTAAAAAGACCGGGAAATGGAAAGAATAACGGCAGCATGATGCGAAGGAGGCTTTTTGGATTGATGAGAAGGGCAAACATCGGACTGTACACCGACCGGATGGTGCTGTCGGTGCAGGAAAGCGTGCAGGAAGGAAGCTACTGCCTGTTGAGAAGGCAGGTGCAAGAGGATTTTTTGAATGAACAGGGCAGTCTGGATGTGGACAAAACCGTGCAGGCAGCAGAAGGGCTGGCGCAGCTGGCACAGCAGCTGTTTTGCAGCAGCACGACCCTCTGGGGATATGGGGTGCTGCGCTATGAAGAGGGCTGTCGGCAGAGGTTGGAGCAGCGTCTGCCGACAGGGGTGCAGCTGCGTGCGGCTTGTGGCGGCAGGCAGGCAAGAGCGGCAGCACGCATTTTACAGGCGCAGTCCAGGCAGCCAATCACAATCGGCGCACACAGCGGGGATTTGAGCACCCAGCTGTTTTACCCGGGGCAGCCGGACGGCGCCGAGTGGTACAGCGTCCCGCTGGGATGGAGGGTGCTGTGGGAGCGCTGCTCCAAGCTGGTGGGCGACCGGACAGAGCAGGAAAATCTGTGTCAGCTGGCAGTACAAATCTTGCGCGAAGGAGCAGCCGGCAGACCGGCAGGCGAAGAGAGGCTGTGCATCGGCGGGCTGGACAGCCTGCGCCGGTTTGCCCTGTGTGTCAGTGCAAATGCCAGCAATCTCCAGGAGGTGACCCTTGACCGGGAGCTTTTGTTTGAATTGGGACGGCTGCTGCGAAATCCTTCCCTGCACTGGCTGAGCGCCCTGCACGCTGCCGACGAGGTGTTCCCGCAGCGGGTATTTTACCAGATGGTCCTGCTGGAAGCGCTGCTGGAGCAGACAGGTGCAAAACAGGCAGCGCTGTACAAGGTGTGCATCGAGGATGAAATCGCACGGGAGACAGATGGAGTACAGGAAGAAAGAAAAGCGGACAGCAACCGACAGCTTTTGGGGTGATGTTGGCAGTTGAATTGTAAAGATACTCTGAAATTTTTTCCTTTTTCAGCGGGAAAGCGGCATGATGACTTGACATTTTTGAGCAATACTGTTATAGTGGTGCTACAATAATAGGAGTGCAGGGAGGTGAGAAGGCAGATGAACGAAAATACGCAGGCAGAACGACGACCGCTTGAGGAAGGTAGCCGTGTGGGAGAGTATCGCATTGTGCGCTGTCTTGGAAGCAACGGAGAGGGGATTTTCTATCTTGCACAGGATTGCATCGTAGGGGATGTGGTGCAGCTTCAGGAATTTTTCCCTGCGGGTATTGCCTGCCGCTGTGATGATGCGGATGCTCTGCAGCCTTTGGCAGGACACGCCACCGAGTTCAAATATTTTCGTGCCTCCTTTCAGGACCTCTACCGCATTTTGCAGCAGGAGAAGGAGAACAGCTGCCTTATCCCCATTGTTCAGTTGTTTGAGCAGAATGCCACCGTTTATGTGGCAAGCGAGCATCTGCAAGTCAGCACCCTTGAGGAGCCACTCAGACAATCAGGCGGACGTCAGTGCTGGTGCCGTGCGAAAAAATACCTGCTGCCGTTGTACAACAGCCTTTCTTCCCTGCATAAAAAAGGAATCACCCATCAGGGCATCAGCCCGGAAAATATCCTGCTGGATGAAGAAAACCGCGTTTACTGGCGCGGATTTTCTCTGTTGGAGATGCGCACTGCGACCGGAGAGATGGAGCCGCAGCTGTTTGCCGGATACAGCGCACCGGAGCAATACCAGCCGGAAAGCTGGCGCGGCGGCTGGACCGACCTGTACTCGATCGCAGCGGTGACCTACCGGGTATTGACCGGTGTTGTAGTGCCGGATGCGGCTGTTCGTCAGCAGCAGGATCGGCTGATGGAGCCAATCTTGCTGGATGAAAGGATTCCGCAGAATATTTCGGATGCTTTGTATCGGGCGCTCTCCTTAAAGCCGGAAGAGCGGTTTGACAGTATGGATGCTTTTATTGCTGCCATGCTGGAGGAAACCACTTCCAACACGGCAGTTTTTACGGTGGAGCAGCCGACTTTGACCGACCGAACCGTTCATCTGGATACGGTACACTTTCAGCCGCAGGAGTCCACAGCGGTGTTGCCTCTAAAGGAGGAGCTGCTTGAGGAAAAATCCCGCCAGCATCAGCCGCAGGAAAAACCACGGATGAAAAAGGGAAGTGTCTATCTGGTGGTCACCATGGCGGCAACCTTGCTGGTGCTGGCGCTGGGGACACCCAGACTCATCCGTGCAATCAGCGGCAACTGGAATCAAGCCTCTGAGCCGGCTTCTCAGCAGGAGCAGAATGTGCAGATTTCCTCGGGAGCCGAACAGCAGCAACATAAGGTGGATAATTTTATCGGCAAAAAAGCCTCGGAGGTGCTTGCCTCCGACCAGTTTGAGCCATGGTACTACTTTGAAACGGTGGAACAGTACAGCGAGGAATTTGCAAAGGGTGTGGTTGCCAATCAGTCGATCCAGTCGGGAACCACCATCGGGCGCAAGACCACCATCACCTTATATGTCAGCAAAGGCTCTGCAAGCGAACCGTTACCGCAGCTGGTGGGAAAGACACCGGAGGAGGCAATCGCAATCCTTGGAGAGATGAACAAACAGTATAAAATCATCAATGGCTCCAGCCAGGCGGTGGACGAGGGGAAAATCTTTCGCACCGACCCGCAGGCAGGGACACAGATGAAAAAGGACAGCAGCGATGTTGTACTGCTGTATGTGGCGCAAGGTGCGCAGGAGCAACAAAAAGAGGAGGACAGCTCCAACAGTCGGGATAACAAAACAGATGGCACCACCGGCGAAGGCGGACGAAAGGTGCTGCGAAAATGGGAAAACTAGCAAACAATCAGGGAAGCGGCGTTTAAATGCCCTTCCCTTTTTCTTTTTTGCGAAGGTTTTGTGAAAGCTTGGAAGAGCGGCGTTGAAATCATCGGGAAATTGTGATAAAATAGTCCACAAACAGCCTGCGGCATCGCGCGGGCAACTTGAGAAGGGAAAGGATTTTTGCGATGAAATTAGGTTTTTCGACAATCGGCTGTCCGCAATGGGATTGGGCTGAGATACTGGGGACTGCAAAGGATATGGGAATCGACGGTCTGGAGATTCGCGGAGTGGAAGATGAGATCGACCCGATGAAAATTACCATCTTTGATGCAGAGCACCTGGAAAAGACCCGCACACAGCTGGCACAGGCGGGCATTGAAATCGCAATGATTGCTTCCTCGGTCGTATTGGGGGACCCGATGGGCAGCCGGGAAGGGGAACAGCAGATGGTGCAGGCAAAAAATCAAATTGACTTTGCCTCCCAAAACGGCATCCCGTTTGTTCGGGTTCTGCTGACCCTCGACCCAAATCCGGTACCGGCAGATTTGCCTGCGGCAAAAGAGCGGTATGAACAGCTGTGCAGCTATGCGGCGAACAAAAATGTTCGGGTGCTGGTGGAAAGCTGCGGTTTGCTTTCCGATTCGGCGAAGTTGGCAGCCTTTATTGCCGATGCCTGCCCGGAGAGCCGCGGCGTGCTGTGGGATATTCAGCATCCATTCCGCAACTGCGCAGAAAAACCAAAGCAGACGGTAGCAAACCTGGGAAAAGAAATCCGTTATGTCCAGGTCAAGGATTCGGTGGTTGATGACAATGGGGAAATCGAATACCGCATGATGGGTCTGGGCGATGTGCCGGTGTACGATGCGGTCAAACAGCTGTACCAGATGGGATATGAAGGTTACCTGACACTGGAGTGGCTCAAGCGCTGGAGACCGGAGCTGCGGGACCCGGATGTTATCTTCTACCATTTCCAGACCTACATGGAGACGCTGCTGGCGGAAATCGAAAACGAAGAAAGAATGTAAACATAGCTCCGTACAGCGGCTGCATCCTGCGGCTTGCTGTGCGGATTTTTTTATTTTGCAAAGAGGAGGCTTCTTATGAAAAAGCTGGACGGATATTCCTATCAATGCGGCGTGATTGATGCCTTTAACGAGGTGGTGCGGGCAGGAGTGAAACGGATTGCTCTGAGTCATCCGGTGGACAGCAGGGAGGAGGCGATGGAGCTGATTCCTTTTTCGCAGCAGATTTGTCAGCAGTACGGAAACCATTTTTATCTGGAGGAAAGCCCGCTGTTGACCGATTTATTCCCAATCTCGTTGAACAAAGGAAAATACAACATCATCTACTATCGACAGGAGGAGGACATACGGCAGTACCTTGCACTGAAAAAAAGAAAACAGCAGCTACTGGAGCAGCAGGCATATCAAGGTGAGGCACGTCGGCAGATTGCGGTGGAGTACGGCAAACTGCTGTCCTACTCGCCGGAGGCAATCGAGCGATATCTTGCACAAAATGAGGAAAAAGAGTAAAACAAAGCAGAAAGAGGAAAAAGAAAAATGAAACATCCAATCATCCCGCTGCCACGGGAGCAGTGGCAGGATGCGGTGCTTCCCATCGGGTACACTACAACCGAATATTATGATGTATCGCTCGAAAGAAGGTCGGATGGATTTGCGTTGTCCATTCTGAAAAAACCGCTGGAGGAGCCAATCACCCGCACGCCGCAGGAGCACGATTTTCCCGACCGGTTGTTTGCTGCGCATTGGCAGGGCGCACGCGCCTGAGGAATCGTCGAAGACGGCAAGCTGCTGGGCGCCATCGAGCTGTGTGCAGAGGAGTGGTC
>JABLTO010008959.1_pt1 | contig 10913 bp, 10 predicted proteins | sample 7160091 | NCBI WGS metagenome assembly JABLTO01 (sample SAMN14651225, study PRJNA627086) | human gut metagenome | isolation source: feces | host: Homo sapiens
AATATTCTCCCAATCCTTTTTCATCTGGACTCCTCCTTTATGTTATCGCCCAGTGAAAGGGCGTCCGGGTGCGTTTCCTCTGTCTCCCGGCCAGCCGGCGGAATCTCCTGCAGCAGTCCGGTCAGATCGGGGACAGAGGTTTTGGGCAGACGGGAAAGGTATTGCTTTTTGTCGATAATGCCCCGGTCGTACAGATTGTCCAATGTCTGAACCGACTGGCTTTCGCTCCACAAGGTGGAAGCTCCCGCCTGGACGCGGACGCGCAGCGGCAGATCGCGGTACCGCTCTCCCCGGAAGGGAAGATACCAAACGCCGTCGCCATCCTCCACTCTCAGCAAACGGTCGCCGTATTTCATTACCCAGAACTCGGCCCAGATACGGGCCACCTCTTCGCATGTGCGCAAATAACGGTTCTGCACCAGCTGCAGAGGCAGGGTGGAAGCTTCACGCGCCGCAATGATAGCAGACGTGTTGTCCGGACGGATATCTCCCAGCGCCACCGCATTGGCCCCCGCCTGGGTCAGGGTATTTTCCACCAGTGAAGATACCAACCCGTCAAACGCCGAGGAAAAGGCCGGCGGCTCGATATAACGGATTGCCTGCCCCATATCTCCTTCCGCGCCGAATATTTTGATGATCTGTCCGGGATCGTTGGTGATGCGTCCCGTGACCATGTCGCCGTCCACCATCATGATCGGCATACCGGTGGCCATGGCGGCCCAGACGGAAGCCGTCAGTATCCGGTTCACCGCGATCTGATTGGGAATCAGGTGCGTTACCTCGCTGTCCCCGTAGGCGCATCCCTTTCGCCTTTCCCAGACAAACACCGCCAGCGGATACATCCGGATTCCCACATCCCATTCCGGCCGGACCATGGCCCCGTTGGCGCACACGCGCTCGGCCCTGACGGTGACGACCGATCCATCGGAAGCGTACTCCTTCCACAGCCTGGTCAGTACCGTAGCCTTGTCCGAAGCATCCGGCTCCTGCGTGCCCGCCCGCGGATTTTCCCGGTCGGAAACAATCCGTTCCGCCAATTCCGGCGGCATTCCGGCCCGCAGCGCCTCCTGCCGCAACGCCCGGACACTCCGCCGCTGCGCCACCAAGATATACGGCTGTTTTTGCACGTCCTCTTCGTTGGGATCGCCGAAATAAACATTGTCGATATCCAGCGCCTCGCAGGCGATATCCCCTTTCACGGGAGCCGTACGCGAAATATCGGCATACAGACCGGTTCTCACCGTATCATCCCACCACGTATACAGCACACCGGTACCGGTGCAGTAGGCGTTGCGCAGCATCTCCTGCCGCAGCACCCCCAGTCCCACCCGTTCTTCCGTGGTGCGGTAATAGTCGGACAACGCGGACAGCACCAGCTGGATCTCCTCATCGTCCGTCCGGCCAGACCAAAATCCTTCCAGCGGGGAGGGCGGCAGCGCTCCTCTCCGCGACAGTTCTTTCCGCCTATCCCCGACAGCCTTCTGAATTTCGGGTGTCAACGTAACGCCGTCGGCGGTATATTGGACTGCCAGCGGGGTGCTGCCGATCACTGCCATTTTGTATTCCCCGATACGTTTGATCAGATTGTACCGAACCAGGGGCCGGTCTTCACCACATCGTGCTCCCGCCCACTGATCACCGGTATAGAACCGCTCGTTGATCCGGTTCTGCTCATACAGCCCCCGGGTCCCTAAACCCGCTTTGAAACGCACGCCTGACTCGTATTCCCGTATCACCTGCTCCGGGGCCGGTCCGTTCCTCTTTTTATCCTTCATTGCTCGGCCACTCCTCCTCATCCGACGGCTCCTCCCTCTCGCTGCCGTCGTAATTTAAAAAGTTCGACAGCTCCTGCAGCTGCTGCCGCGCCTCCCGGGACATCTCGTTTCTCCCTTTTGACCGGTGTTCCCCGCGGTGATGCCCTTGCCGCTGCGAAGCTTTTCCCAGCAAATACAGCAGCGCTCCCGCCACCGCTCCCAGTAGCCCCGCTATCCATTCCATCATTTTCAGCTCCATCCTCCCCTCACGTCGTCTGAATAAATCCCGGCATCCACGAACGTGAAAATCTGAACCGCACCCCTGCGGCCTTCCCCGCCGGGCCGGACGCCTTCCATGGCATACCGTAGAGCATCCATCAAATGGTTGTTGTCGTCCTCCGGATAATTCATCGATGTACCGTCCCCCCGCTTTTTCCAGACGTAGGAAGACAGCTCCGCCGCCGTATGGACACACCGCGGATGAACCAGCAGTGAAAATTCCTGGATACGGGCGATTCCGTTGATGACGGAGTCCGGCCCCTTGCGCGCCGCCGTCAGCCGTAAAATCCCCTTACGCCGCAAATCCTCATTGGATTTGGGCTCCGCCGCATCGGCGCGGATACGCTCCTTGGCATATCCCTTTCTCCGGAGCATGGCGGCAATATCGCTGTTGAGCATCTTTTTTTCATAGTGCTCGTCATACAGGTAAATCCGCCGTCCCACCGTATCCACCGCTGCGGCAATAAAGGCGGTGGGATCGTTGGAATAGCCGTAATCCAATCCGAAAACCTGCTGCAGACCGCCGTCCCGCTTGACTTCCTCAATATCAAACGGCTCGATTCTCCAGTCGGTGTAGATCAGCCCCTCACAGACACCCCATTGCCCCATTCCGGCCACGGCATAGCGCTGCGGCTGCCGCCGTTTCATCTCCTCAAATACCGCCAAATCCGCTTGATCAAGGAATTCGTTGCACCGGTAGGTGGTGGTCATCGCCAGCACCTCTGGCCGCTGAGACTCGAAGAAACGGCCGCGCAGCCAGTGCTCGGCACTCCAGGGATTGAAGGTCAGGGTCGTCTGTTTGAACAGGGGAGGTGGCACCTCCCCTCTCGGCGCAGACAGGTCCAACCGGTCAAATGCGTCCTCTGAACGGATTTCAAACGCCTCCTCGATCCAGACCCAGCACAGATAACCGGAGGAGACGGTGGTGGACGCCAGCTTGTCCGCATCATCAAAACCGCGGAACAGGATCCTCTGTCCCGTGGGGCGGTAGCGAAGCTCCAGGGGGTATTCCAGCGCCTGCCAGTATCGTTCCACCCCCAGCCGCCCAATGGCCCATTTCAGCTGGGCGAAGGTACTGTCCCGGTGCGTACGGTACACCTGCCGCACCACCAACAGGTTGGATTCCGGAAGCTTCATCATATGATAGATGTACCACAGCGCCGCCGTACTGGATTTCTTGGATCCCTTCCCCCCCTTAACCACCCGGTAGCGCTTGCGGCAGTGCCAGAACTCCCGGTATCCGCCTCCGACAACATCCGGCAGGTAAATGGTGTTCATTGACGCCAACCTCCCTATTCCAGATCCTCCTCGCCGGTGATGTGAACCTCCCCTTCCTCGTTCTCTCCGTCCCCGTAACCACCGTTGCTTTTGAGATAAAAAATCGGCATCGTCGGCGAATTCCCTTTGAGCAGACCGAACTCCACCACCGACGCCACCGCCTCCGCACAGGCTTTTTTCAGCAGCACCCGTACCTTTTGCTGCGCCGGTGACCCACCGCTTTCCCCCAAGCGCCTGTTCAGTTCACTGCGCGATACGCCCAGAGAAGCTGCCAGACGTTCAATGGTCAGGGGGGCTTTCTGTTCCCGAATATAGGCCTTGGCCTCCTCTACCGCCTCCTGTGCCTTTTGCGGGTTTTCCCAGATACTTCGCATGGACTCCCTCCCCTCCGTCAATTTTCTGTCCCTATATTCAGTGTATCCGCACATTTGTTCTGCGTCTAGCAAAAGAGTGACTGTTATTCACTTGCACAACATTTATATTTACCCCCAAAAAGTGTATCATCGTTATATAAAAGGAAACGCCTCCGGATTAACCGAAGGCGTTTCCTTTTATACAGAATTTTTTATATCGTCTGCCGCAGCGTTCCCATCAGCACACGGGTTACGGTATCCCTGCTGTCGTCAAAAATTATGCCCGTTCCATCCCCAATTCTCGATTCCTTCATACGCGATGTATACGCGGTTCGCCGCAATTCCGCACTCTTCCTGCAGGGCCTGCGTGATGGCCGCCGTCAGCCGGTCGCTGGCTGCCGCGTCCACGGCACCAAAAACCTTGACCTCCACAAAAGCAGCCGGAGACTGGTGATCTCCCTGGAAGGACAGGGAAACCCCATCCTCGAAACCTGCCATCAGCCACTGCGGACTTTTCCCCGGCAGCAGCGTAATCGCCTGATCCCAGCGATTTTTCAAGCGCTCTCTTTTGTCCTCATCGAGGACGATATTTACCCTTGTCCCAATAAACGGCATGTGTTGTTCCTCCTTTTATAACGGTCTTCTGAAAAAATCTATACCATCAACAGCCCTTTTACAGGGCCGCCACAGTCATTCCCTATAGTAATCTGTCGGATAAAACCTCAATAGGAAAGCCCGTACCCGTCCTGCGGACAATGCTACAACGAAAGCCAGCCGTCCCCTTTATTCCATCATCTTCTTAAAGGTCTCCTCATCGATGATCCGAATGCCTAGCTCCTGTGCCTTGCGGTATTTGCTGCCGCCGCCTTCGCCGGCCAGTACGACAGTCGTTTTCTTGGAAACACTGGAAGCGGTCTTGCCGCCAAACTTCTCGATCAGGGCAGAGGCCTCTTCCCGCGTCATGGAGGGCAGAGTACCGGTGAGCACAAAGGTCATTCCCTCAAATCGTCTGTCCTGTTCCCCCGCCCCGGAGCCCAAGCGCTTCATATTGACACCGGCCCGCTCCAACTGTTCCACAAAGTGGCGGGACTGGGGGAGAGAGAAAAACTGCACCACGCTTTCCGCCATAATCTCTCCAAAGCCGTCGATGACATTCAGCTCTTCCGGGGAGGCCTGCATCACCCGCTCCATGGAGCCGAAATGATCAGCCAGCAGCTTGGCGGCCTTCTGTCCAATGTGGCGGATCCCCAATGCATAGATTACCCGGTACAGGTCGTTGCCCTTGGACTTTTCAATAGCGGCCAGCAAATTCTCCGCCGACTTGTCGCCCTGCCTCTCCAGCGCGGCCACCTGCTCCCGTTCCAGCCCGTACAGCTCATAGGCGCTGTGGACCAGTCCTTCCTCCACCAGCTGTTCGGACACCGCCGTTCCCAGCCCTTCGATATCCATGGCATCGCGGGAGGCAAAATGGATCAGCCGGCGCAACTGCTGAGCGGGGCATTCGGGATTGTCGCAGCGCAGGGCTGCCTCTCCTTCTTCCCGGTGAACCTCCGATCCGCAGGAGGGACACTCCTTAGGCATTTCCACCGGCTCTCCGTCCGGATCGTGGGCCTCCACCCGCACCACCTCGGGGATGATGTCTCCGGCCTTGCGCAGCACCACGGTATCCCCCAGCCGCAGCTCCTTTTCCCGGATAAAATCCTCATTGTGCAGGGTCGCGCGGCTGACAGTGGTCCCCGCCAGCGTCACCGGTTCAAAGACGCCGGTGGGAGTCAGCACTCCAGTGCGCCCCACGTTGATCTCCACCTGCAGCAAATGGGTGTGCTTTTCCTCCGGCGGATATTTGTAGGCGGAGGCCCATTTCGGAAATTTGGCGGTGCTGCCCAGCTGCCGCCTCTGGTCAAAATCGTCCACTTTCACCACGGCACCGTCGATGTCATAGGACAGGTTCCCTCGCTGTTCCCCGATGCGCCGCACCTCTTCAATCACTTCTTCTATGGAAGTCACCTGCCGGTAAAAGGGAATGATGTGAAAACCCAGTTCCTTCATCAGCTCCAGCGACTGGGCATGGGAAGTGACCGTCTCCCCCTCCACCAGCTGGAGATTGAAAACGAAAATGTCCAAATCCCTCCCTTTGGTTACGGAAGGATCCTTCTGCCGCAGCGAACCGGCGGCGGCATTGCGGGGATTTTTGAAGGTCTTTTCGCCGTTCTCCTCCTGCCGGGTCACCAAACGGGCAAAGCTTTCCCGGGGCATATACACCTCCCCCCGCACCACGATATGGGGCACTGGGCGGGCCAGCTTTTCCGGGATGGAGCGGATGGTGCGCAGATTGGCGGTGACATCCTCTCCCGTCTGCCCGTCTCCCCGGGTGGCTCCTCGGATAAACCGTCCGTCCACATATTCCAGGGCAATGGACAGCCCGTCGATTTTCGGTTCCACTACATATGTGGGATCGGATACCGTTTCGCGTACCCTTCGGTCGAATTCCCGCAGCTCCTCCAGGGAAAAGACGTCCTGCAGGCTCTCCAAAGGCACCTCGTGCCGCACGGGGGTAAACAGGCTGGATAAATCCCCCTGTACCTTCTGCGTATAGGAATCCGGCGTCACCAGCTCGGGGTACGCCGCTTCCAGCTCCCGAAGCTCCCGGGTCAGCGCGTCGAACTCATCATCTTCCAGTTCTGGCGCATCCTCGTCGTAATACTTCTTGCTGTGATAGGCGATGAGCCGGCGCAGCTCCTCCGTCCGGCTCCGGGCCTCTTCCCGGTTCATGTCGCTTCCTCCCTTAACGGCCCCATGGGCCCCCTTTTCCTCACTAGTTTGTCAATCCGGTGTCAGAATACACTTTTTCCCTGAAAAACGCAAGGAGCTTTTTGTCCGATTACCGTAAAAACTTGGGTTATTCCTCGGAGATCTCCGCTCCAGCTCCCAGCAGCCCCCAGCCGCTTCCGTAAACGCTGGGCACTTCTCCCTTGAGGATGGTCTCCGCCACCAGAAACTCCGTATGCAGCGGTATCGTCTGCACACGATCGGACAATACCACCGACAGGTTCATCTGCACGTCCAGCAAAATCTCATGCCGTGTCTGGTTGATCCCGGCGGAGGTATAGCTGCTGGTCAGATTGGTCAGCGCCGTGCCGGTCATGGACAGACGGAAGGTCAGCCGCGGTCCGCGGCCGGTAAAGTAGTCCCCTCCGATCAGGTCGCCCAGGGGAACCCGCACATCCTGGTTTTCCCGCTGAGCCAGCTTTTCCAGTATAGCGGTGGACACCGCCGCCTTCAGCCGGTTCACCTCCACAATATCCGCCTCCAGAGAGACGATGTTCCCCTCCTGATCCGTGGTGACAACCACCAGATCATTATAGGCGTATTCTCCACTGGCCAGAACCTGTGTCACCGCCTGATCCACCGCCAGAGACGCCAGCCGTTCCGCCTGGGACTGCCCATAGGCCCGAACAATGGACTGAAGTCTGCCGTCCACGGCTAGTACTGCGACCAGAAGACAAAGCACCACGATCCCTCCCCGGAACAGCGGCATTGACCTCCTTTTCCCGGAACCGATGGTTCTTCTCCACATAACCGCCTGCCTCCTTTGCCTTCCATCCTACGCAAAAGGACAAAGAGGGGTTCCAAAAGACGAAAAAAGGCCGGAAAACGCTTATTTTTTTAAAAGGAATAGATCTGCCGTTTTTTACCGAGGCTGAATCTGGAGATGATTTTTCACCGTTTAGTCCCATGACAAAAGCGTCCCACATGGATACCATGCGGGACGCCTTTCGCAATGCTCGCCTTATTCTTCTTCGGAAGCCTCCGGGGTCTCCTCAGCGGAGTCCGCCGCTTCCTCCAGCAATTCGCGGATGGAAAGGCTGATGCGCTTCTTGTCGAAGTCAATGTTGGTGATTTTCACCGTCACCTCTTCACCCATTTTCAGCTCAACCTGCGGCTTCTCCACGCGATGATCCGCGATCTGAGAAATGTGGATCAGGCCGTCCACGCCGGGCAGGATCTGGGCAAACGCACCGAAAGTGGTCATGCCCACAATCTTCGCCTTGACCACAGAACCCACCGGATACTTTTCCTTGAGGATCTCCCACGGATTGTCCTCCGCCTTGCGGTAGCCCAGAGAGATCTTGCGTTTCTCGTGATCCAGATCCTTGATGTACACCTGGACGGTATCACCGACGTTGACCACTTCGGAGGGATGCTTGATGCGGCTGCAGGACAGCTCGGAGATGTGGATCATGCCGTCCACGCCGCCGATATCCACAAAGGCACCGTAAGAGGTCAGGGACTTGACCACACCGGTGTAGGTCTGGCCGATCTCCGCCTTCTCCCAGAAGGCGTTTTCCTTCTCCTTGCGTTCCTCGCGGGCTACCTGGCGCACGGAACCCACCGCACGGCGACGGCTCTTATTGGTTTCAATGATGCGGAAACGCACCGTCTGTCCCTTCAGGGGGGACAGATCCTCCATCCGCATGGCGGACGCCTGGGAGGCCGGGATAAACACGCGCACGCCGTTGGTAACCGCCAGCATGCCGCCTTTGATGATATCGGTGACGGTGCCTTCCAGAATCTCGCCGGACTCCTCCGCTTCCACGACCTTGTCCCAGCCCTTCATGGCGTCCACGCGCTTTTTGGACAGCATGATGGTGCCTTCCTGGTCATTGGTCCGCATGATGAGCAGCTCCAGCTCGTCGCCCACCTTGACCAGATCCTCAGCCTTGGCGTTAGGATCCGCACTCAGCTCATTCAGCGGGATGTAACCGGCTTGCTTGCGGCCGACCACTTCCACCTGCACTTCGTTGGGAGCGATACCGACAACCACGCCGCGGACCCTTTCATCCGTATTCAGGGACTGAAGGGACGCCTCCAGCGCCTCCTCGAAGCTCATTTCGTCGAAGGATTTCGCCGGAGCGGTGTCCGCGCCGTCGGTTGCCGCAGCCTGCGCCTTGGTCTCGGCGGCGGCAGCATCCTCGACCTTCTGGACTTCGTTGTTTTTTTCAATTTCGGACATGGTTGAAAGTACCTCCTTTATAATATCGGCGGGCGTCGACGCACCGGCGGTGAGACCGGCGGTCTGTACCCCGTCAAAGAGAGAAGCCGGAAGCTCGTCCGCGGTCTCGACCAGCACGGTCGGACAGTGCGCGGCACAGACATCCCTCAGCTTGGCGGTATTGGAACTTTGACGTCCCCCGACAATCACCATTATATCGCTTTTTTGCGACAATTCAACCGCCTCATTTTGCCGTTTGGCAGTTGCATCACATATTGTATCAAAAACGGAGAGATTTGTATAGTGCTTTTTTGCGATTTCCACGCAATCTTTCCAGGTTCCGGTGTGAAAGGTAGTCTGGGCAATCATCGCGACAGGGGCCTGTTCCTCCCATTCACCCCGGGCGATCCATTCCCGCAATTCCTGCGCGCTGGATACAACATGGGAGGGGCCGGTACAATGACCCCGGATCCCCACCACCTCGGGATGATCCGGATTGCCCGCGATAAGCAGGCAGGCGCCCCGGGCGGACTGCTCCGCTGCAATGCGGTGGATTTTCCGGACAAAGGGACAGGTAGCGTCGCATACCTCCAACGGCAGCGCCGCGATCCGGTCCATAATTTCCCGGGGAACCCCATGGGATCGGATGACTAAAGTGGCGCCGGGAGGCGCCTCCTCCGGCGCCTCCACAATACGCACGCCCCGGCTTTCCAGCTGGGCCACCAGTTGAGGTTTGTGGATAATAGGGCCCAGGGTATATACGGTTTTTCCTTCGTCCAGCAGGCGGTTGACGCTGTCCACCGCCTTGCTGACGCCAAAGCAGAAGCCCGCCGAGCGGGCCAGTAGTATTTTCACGGACAATGGTTACTCCTTTCGGGGCGGATTGTTCGCCGCCTCCTCCTGTTCTCCTATCAAGCCGGCGATACGTCCCATGATCAGCCGGGAGGCATAGCGCAGATCCGGGTGCTCCGGATCGTCCAGATGCAGCTCCTCGAAGGGAATGGGCTCCCCATAGGTGACCGTCACCTTGCGGAAAATCCGCGGCTTTTGATTTTTGGTACGGATCCCTACCGGCAGCACCATGGCCCCCGTCCGGGAAACGATCAGAGCGGCGCCGGATTTCCCCCGGCCCAGCTTGCCGTCCCGGGAGCGGGTGCCCTCGGGGAAAATCCCCATCATCTTGCCTTCCTTCACCAGCTGCACCGCCGTATCGATGGCTCCAGTATCCCCGGTCCCCCGCTTAACAGGGAACACCCCCATCACATTGGCAAAAAACCAGTGCCCCAGCCGACCCTTCATCAATTCAGCCTTGGCCATAAAGTAAATGTGCCGCTTCTGGCTCATGAGCAGATAGACCGGATCCAGATAGGACTGATGGTTGCAGCACAGGATGACGGGGCCGTCGGACTCCTTCGGGACATGCTCCCGGCCCACCACCTTGTAAGGAAACAGCAGCCAATACAAAGGCTTGAAAAACCACAGCAGAAAACGCCCGAATTTCATTCCCATGCTTTCTCCCCCCTCATGTAGCCCTCAACGCCCACAGGATGCCAAGCGGTCGTTCACCAGTTTTTTCATCCGCGCCACCGACTGCTCCACCGTTTCCCCGGTAGTATTGACCGCCACCGCGTCCTCCGCGGCTTTCAGCGGAGCCGCCGCCCGATGGGAATCGTCATAATCGCGCTGCTGCATATCGGCCAGCACCTGTTCAAAGGTGGTATCCACCCCTTTTTCCCGCAGCTCTTCATAGCGGCGGCGCGCCCGCTCCTCCGGCGTGGCGCTGAGGAAAATTTTCAGCTGTGCATCTGGCAGCACCACCGTGCCGATATCCCGGCCGTCCATAATCACATCACAGGAAGCAGCCGTATCCCTCTGCAGCTGCAGCAGATACGCCCTCACCGCCGGCAGGGCGGAAACCTGAGATGCCGCCCGGGACACCTCCGGCGTCCGGATCTCCCCGTTGACATCCTCTCCGTCCAGCCATACATGCTGCCCGTCCGCCTCATGGGTCAACCGGATATCCAGGGATGGAAGCCGCGCCTCCACCACGGCGGCGTCGGCAGGATCCCCCCCCTCCCGCAGCACGGCATAGCCGATGGTGCGGTACAGAGCGCCGGTATCCATATACAGAAATCCCAGCTCTCGGGCCAGGATTTTCGCCAGCGTGCTTTTCCCCGCTCCGGCGGGGCCGTCGATGGCGACGGCAAAAGGACGTGTACTCATCACATATTCACTCCTCTATCGGTCTTTCAGTGC
>JABLTO010047115.1_pt1 | contig 10912 bp, 8 predicted proteins | sample 7160091 | NCBI WGS metagenome assembly JABLTO01 (sample SAMN14651225, study PRJNA627086) | human gut metagenome | isolation source: feces | host: Homo sapiens
AGAGCAGTACAATATCTGAAAGCAGAAGATCCTATAGTTTTCAGTGAACCGGATTTTTTGAATGCAGCCACACCATTCTGTACATTCTGGATGGTCGGGTTTGCTTTGATATCAGAATAGATTTCATATTCAAGACCTTCTTTTTCAAGAATGTCTGTTACTTTACTTGTTACGTTGAATTTGATCAGATCAGGATCAGAACATACAAATGCTTTTTTGAATGCATGAGCTTTTGCTTCATTTGCGATTTCTGCGATTGCGCCTGCTCCATGATAAGATGTTCCATTTAAATTAATTCTGCTTGCCATGATTATTACATCCCTTTCTTGACTTTTTGTCCTTCTGTTTGTCATTATATTAACAATGTGTGGATAAAAAATAAAGTTACAGAATTCATCAAGTGTAACGTTTTCTGTAACTTTATTAATTAGTTCCAAATTTCTATATCTAATTTCAGTAATAATGCTGAAACCCTGATTTTATTTTTACATATAATATCTAATTTTCCTTTGTATACAGTGAATTTAGAATAATCAGCTCAGGATTTCCAGCTCCGTAAATAATTCCGTAAGTTTTCCCGGCATGCCGTCTACCAACGTAGATGCCAGTTCTTCCGGTGTACATGTAACTCCTCCTGTCACCCATTTCACAGTCATATAAATGGAACTCTGACAGTACATTTCCAGCATAAAATGAATATTTTCATCCGGAACTTTGCCAGTTTTTTCACAGATAAGATTTTCATAAAAAGCAAGTATCAGTTCAAAATCATGCTGCCTCAATGAATTCTGATCATCATAACGGAATGACGCAGAAAAAAAAGTCTGTTCTTCCTGAATGTAAGTAAATTTTTTTACAAGGGCATCATAAACTGTTTTTCCCTGTCCCATGTGTTCAAAAGATTTCGCAAGAAGTTTATCAAAATACCAGTTGATCAGATCATATTTATCCAGAAAATTGCGATAAAATGTCTGTCTGGTAAGCCCGCAGTTTTCAGTGATCTGTTTCACAGTAATATTTTCCACGGAAGTTGATTTCATACATTCTTTCATGGATCTTGCAAGCCGGTATTTTGTTTTTTCACCTTTTTTTATATTTTCCGGGTAGCTCTCTTCAACCATTCTTTTTCTTCCTCGTTTAAATATGATGATATATTTCTGTACACTTTTTCATGGTATGCATTAAGCAGCTCCCGCTCCCGCTCTGTCATCTGCGTAGAATCAATTCCATCAAGATCAAAAGGAACCATTGTCAGTTCCTCAAAACACATAAACTGACCGAAAGAAGTCTTTTCTGCTTTTTTGCAGAGTACCAGATTTTCATGGCGGATTCCGAATTCATTTTCCAGATAATATCCTGGTTCATCAGAAGTTATCATTCCTTCTTCAAGTACTGGTGCCGGACTTCCCGGAAGATTTTTCCACCTGAAACTGTTCGGTCCTTCATGAACATTCAGAAGGTATCCCACACCATGACCCGTACCATGATTGTAATCTTCGCCAAGCTCCCATAGCGGCCCCCTTGCCAGATAATCAAGGTTCAGACCTGTACATCCGTATTTAAATTTCGCTGCTGCCAGATTCAGATTTCCCCGGAGAACCGCTGTAAAATATTTCTTTTCCTTCTCGCTTACAGGTCCCAGCACAACCGTTCTTGTGATATCTGTGGTTCCTTCCAGATAATGTCCGCCTGTATCTGCAAGCACCATTCCCCTTGCTTCCAGCGGAATATCTGTCTCTTCTGTGGCACTGTAGTGAACGATTGCCGCATGGATTCCATAAGCAATGATCGGATCAAAACTGTCTCCCAGGAAATTCGCCTGCTCACTTCTGAACTGATAAAGCTTCTCTGCTGCACTCAGTTCCGTAATCTTCTCTTCCCCGACTTTCGTCTTCATCCAGTGTATAAATTTCGTAACCGCCACACCGTCTTTTATATGTGCGATCCGTTCATTCTCCATCTCAACAGGATTCTTGACGGCCTTTGCCAGAAGAGTCGGATTCGGCCTGTCCAAAATCGTAACGTTTTCCGGAATGCTGCTCACCAGACGACTGTTGACACATTTTTCTGATATAAGAACATTTTGATCTTTATCGATTTTCTGTGCATACGTATACACTTCATTATAAGGATAAATTCTCACGCTGTCCGCTTCCAAATTCCTGCGTACTTTCTCCGGAAAAGCCTTTTCGCCGGCAAAAAGTTTAACCTCTTTTTCTGTCATTATGAGATACGAAAGTACCACCGGGCAGCAATGGATATCATTGCCTCGTATATTAAGAAGCCATGCAATATCATCGAGAGAAGTCAGGATAAAAATATCTGCCCCCTCTTCTTTCATCTGTTGACGGATTCTGGCGATTTTGGAAGCTCTGGTCTCTCCTGCCCACTTCATCTCCAGTTCCATAACCGGTTCACAGGAAAGTTCCGGACGATCTTCCCAGATTTCACCAATCAGATCTTCCTCTACAGAAAAGTGGATATTTTTTTCTTTCAGAAGCTTCTTAAGTTCCTCTGCTTCACTTCCACTGACTGTGCGTCCGTCAAATCCCAGACACATGTCGTTTTTCAGATTGTTTTTCAGAAACTCATGTATTGTTGGTACTCCCGGTTCTCCCATTTTAAAAAGTTCAACACCGCTTCCTTTCAGCTGGTCGGCTGCCTGTATAAAATATCTTCCATCTGTCCACAGGCCTGCCATATCCTGCATGATTACAGCCGTTCCTGCCGAGCCTGTAAATCCTGTGATATATTTTCTGCACTTAAAATAATCTCCCACATATTCCGAACCATGGAAGTCATCCGTCGGAACAAGATATGCATCAATATTTTTTTCTTTCATTAACTCACGAAGAGCTTTCAGCCGTTCTTTTACTGTCATCATTTCCAAAGCCTCCTCAATCACTTCTGAATCCCATGTTAATCAGATGACGGAGATTTGTCAATGTTCTTATGCAAACAGGCTGATCACAATCGCACAGGCCAGTCCTGTAAATCCTATGATTGTCTCCATCACAGTCCATGATTTCAGCGTAGTTTTTTCGTCAATTTCAAGCAGTGAACTTACCATCCAGAAGCCTGAATCATTGACATGACTGAAAGCTGTGGCCCCTCCATTAATAGCACATACCATTGCCGCAAGATATACAGGTGAAAGCCCTGCCACAGCCGGCATTGCAGCCATGATTCCTGCCGCCATTGTCATTGCAACAACTGCGGCTCCTACTGATGCCCTTACCAGTGCTGCGATCAGAAATGCAACTATGATAAGCGGCAGTCCACTCTTTTCAAGTGCCGGTCCTATAATTTCTCCCATGCCACAATCCTGCAGTACCCATCTGATAATACCACCGCCTGTAATTACAAGAAGAATCTGACCTGTAGGACGCAGAGATCTGTCCATGATCTTTTTCAGTTCTTCTGCGTCATATCCTGCCTTTGTTCCCAGGAAATACATTGCACAGAAAACTGCAATAATCAGAGCCACAAACGGTGTTCCCAGAAATTCAAGAACAGGGCGTACCGGTTCCAGTGCCGGAATATACGCAGACACTGTATTTGTCAGTATCAGTACCAGAGGCACCAGAATGATCGCAAGTACTGTATCAAAAGATGGACGTTTGCCATCTTCTGATGCTTTTGCTTCCTGACTTCCTGCCGGCAGTTCTGCATGAATTCTCTTCCCGATAAATTTACTCCAGAAAATTCCTGCCAAAATCAGTGACATAATACCTGTCGGAACACCTACTGCAATCATCACTCCAAGGTCAACCCCCAGCATATTTGCTACAAGTACAGAGCCTGCTGAAGGTGGAATAAAAGCAAATCCTGTTGCAAGTCCTGCCAGAATAGGAATCACATAATACAGGGTAGATTTTCCTGTCTTTCTTGCAAGTCCGAATGCAAGAGGAAGCAGAATCACAACGCCCGCTTCCAAAAACACAGTCGTTCCGACAACAAGTCCTGTGATTCCCAGCGCTATGCCGGCCTTTTTTTCACCAAATTTATTTATCAGTGTCTGTGCCACACACTGTGCACCACCCGATACCTCCAGTATTCCTCCGAACAGAGATCCAAGACCGATCAGAAGTACAATACCCTGTAATGTATCACCGGCCCCTTTTTCCACGGTACTTACCAGCGTCGGCACAGGCATCCCTGCACCAAGTCCGATAACAAGAGCTGCTATCAGTAGTGACAGTATCGGATGTAATTTAAATTTAATGATAAGCAGTAATAATAACAAAATACCCGCTGCCGCTGCAATCAGCAGTCTCGAGGGTTCTGCTGCAAATACTGTTTCTGTCATCTCTTCTTCCTCACTTAATCAACATATTTATGGATTGCTGCTTTTACTGCACCTGGTCCCGCGATCATTTCACGGAACATTGTTTCAACTTTTTCTCCTACTCCATCTTTATAAAGATCCGTAAAGAAAAGTCGCTCATTGGAAAGAATCGGTTTCAGCTGATTCTTCAGTGTCTCCGGTTTTCCTACAACAATATCTTTAAACTGTTCCTGAATTTCATCATTCATCGGATCAGGTGCCAGTTCATATCTGTTTCCATTATCATCTACCCCAAGCATATATCTGAGCCATCCTGCGATTCCCAGTGGAATAGCAGTAAGTCCGGAAGCATCACCGAATTTTTTTACATAGGCTTTAATCGTTTCTCCGAAGCGGATACCTACCATCTGTGAAACATCAACAGCCAGACGAAGGTTTGTATCTCCAAGATATTCATTCGGAAAACGGTCATTGAAAAGCTCATCAACAAATTCCTGCGGAGAAAGGATTCCCGGGTCAGGAACTACCGGAAGGCCCTCTTTATAAGCGATCATTCGCGCCATCTTCATCATATCTTCATTTGTATTCAGCATATGTGCAAACAGATCATAACCAAGCACAACGCCAAGCGGGCCGGTTGCGGAATGTACCGGATTCAGGCATACTGTAACCTTCATACGCTCAGAAAGATTAACTGTATTTCTGTCTGCCATGTAAACTCCAAATCCCTTTTCCAGTGCAGGACGTCCGTTAGGAAAACTGTCTTCAATCACAAGATACTGAGGTTTTTCTGCATTTACAAAAGGCGCAATATAAGTTTTTTTGTCGGTGATCACCGGCTGCATATCTTCAACTCCCAGTCCTTCCAGATCTGCTGCGATCTGCTCACTCGGGCGTGGTGTGATCTTATCGATCATGGTCCACGGGAATGCAATAACTTTTTCATCGCTCACATAGCTGATAAAATCATCATCTACAAATCCGTTCTTCTTCCATTCCTGTGCCATAGTCAGTACGGACTCCCGAAGTTTCGCTCCATTCTGAGAACAGTTGTCCATAGACACCAGTGCAAGAGGATATTTTCCGGCTTTATATCTCTCATAAAGCATTGCAACCAGAATAGCCATAGCTCCTGTTGCCTTGTCCGGACCATTCTTGATATCGGCCTCTACAAATGGGAAAAAAGTACCGTCAGCTTTGTGAAGAGCATATCCTTTTTCTGTGATCGTAAATGAAACCATCTGAAGAGAATCAGCTGTAAAAATTTCTTTCAGTCTGTTCCACTGTTTCTCATCAGAGGACTGTGCTTTTACTGCCTCTGCCAGTGATCCCAGAACTTTGTATTCACGTGTACCGTCTCCGTGAAGGATAACACTTAATCCCAGATTGTCATAAGGCTGATATATTTTATCTACAACATCATAGTCAAAAGTTTCCACACAGGTAATGCCTCTGTCCATAACCCCCTCTTCCAGAAGTCCGTCTTCAATCCCGCCAATAAAAACTCGAAAAATATTTCCAATTCCGAAATGAACCCATACAGGTGCTTCTTTTGCTTTTGCTGAAACAGCTTCCACATCATATCCCGGAAGAGCAATTCCTGCCTTTTCCCATGCTTCTGTTTCTCTGATTCCATTCACTGTTAATTTCATATTTTTACCTCCTGATCTACTTTCGCTTTATAGTTATATTTTATACTTATGCTTAAATCTTAACCGTAAGTAGAGTATATATCTTTGTATTCAATTTGTCTATTGAGTAAAAATCACAATTTTAAAATATATTTTTTAGTTATATTTCACATATCAAATTCTTTGACTCTTATCTTTACTGTGTTATACTTAATTAGAGTTAAATCTTATATCTATGAAATAATCAGAACTTTTGGATCAAGAGGTGTCAGATGAGAGAAAAAGGTGTAACTACAATTACATTAAAGAAAATAAATAAAGAAAAAGTTTATCAGTATATTTACAAAGAAAAACAGACCTCCAAACAGCAGATCGTTCAGAATCTGCAGATGGGTCTGTCTACTGTCAGCCAGAATCTCACACTTCTGGAACAGGAAGGAATGATCCGGCGTGACGGATATTTCGAATCCACCGGTGGCCGTAAAGCACAGGTGATTCAGATTGTTGCAGATTACAGGATTGCCATAGGCATCGGCCTTCTGAAAAACATGTTCCATATTGTTGCCACAGATCTCTATGGCGAAACTATGGCAGTGGATACCATTTCCGTGCCTTATGAAAATACTCCTGCTTATTATTCACAGGTGGCAGCTTCTGTAGAAGAATTTATCCTGAAAAATCATTACAACACTGACAGCATCCTCGGTGTCTCTATTGCTACCCAGGGCGTGATTTCTCCTGATGGCTCTCATGTAACTTATGGTGCCATCATGAACAATGCAGCAATGAAACTCTCTGATTTTTCTTCCAGGATTCCCTATGCCTGCCATCTGGAACATGATTCCAAGTCTGCTGCAGCGTTGGAATTATGGAGCCACTCCGACCTTGACAGTGCAGTTGTTTTTCTTCTGAACCGCAACCTCGGAGGCGCAGTCATCACCGGGCGTCAGGTTCATCAGGGTTCAACCATGCACAGCGGAACTGTCGAACATATGTGTATCAATCCTGAAGGGCCTTTATGCTATTGCGGCAACAGAGGCTGTCTGGAAACCTACTGTTCTGCCAATTCTCTGGAAGCAGCTGCCGAAATGCCTGTTAAAGATTTTTTTGATCACCTGAGAAATGAATCTGCACCGGAACTTCAGAATATCTGGAACGATTACCTGAATCATCTGGCATTTGCGATCAAAAACCTCAACATGATCATTGACAGTCCTGTGATCATCAGCGGATATCTGGCTCCTTATTTTATCCAGGAAGACCTTGATCATCTTCTTACACAGATCAACTCCGGAAATCCTTTCAGTTTCGCATCAGAGCAGCTCATCCTTGGAACTCACGGCCAGTACACCCCTGCTGCCGGAGCTGCCCTTCACTATGTGAAGAAATTCCTGAAATCCGATTTTTAGACATCTTTATTTTTGCATTATAACAAAAAACCATTACCTCAGCACTACATTCTGAAGTAATGGTTTTATTTTACCTGTTAAGCTTAAGCTACAGCTTTTTTCTTATTGATTGCTTTTTTGATCAGTGGCCATACAAGGCTTCCTACTGCAAATATCAGAAGGATACAGCTTACCGGTCTTGTGAAGAATTCCAGATATCCGCCATGGTCGGAGTAGGTTACAGCCTTACGGAAGTTCTGTTCTACCATAGGTCCGAGGATAAATCCAAGTAACATCGGTGCACTCGGAAGACCTCCCCATGTTGCGAGAATACCAAGGACAGCCATAACAAGCATTACATATACATTGAACATGCTGTTTGAATCTGTATAGGCTCCGATGAAGCACAGTGCCAGAATTACTGAAAACAGATAATGATATGGCAGTTTCAGGATTCTCGGGAAAATACGGATTGTTCCAAACTGAACGAAAAAGCACATTACTGCTGAAAGCAGTGTTGCTGCAAAGATCACATATGCGATCTCCGGGTTTGAGGTCATAAGCAGTGGTCCCGGTGAAAGTCCCTGGATAGTCAGAGCTGCAAGGAGGAGTGCTGCTGTACCATCTCCAGGGATACCAAGAGAGATCAGAGGGATGATTGCTCCACCGATACCTGCATTGTTTGCAACTTCTGATGCCCATACACCATCCGGGCATCCTTTTCCAAATTCTTCCGGTGTTTTTGATGCACTTTTTGCCTGTCCATAAGATACCATGGCAGCAAGTGAGGATCCCATTCCCGGAAGAAATCCGATCCACAGTCCGATAAGGAAGGAGCGGATAATTGTCTTGATATGTGCAAAAATATCTTTAAATCCAATGCCGATTCCCTTAAGATTGCTCATGTCTACAGGCGGCATTTCTTTCTGTCCCTGTCCATGTGCCAGAACTACCTGCTGGATAGCAAAGAGTCCCATCATAACACCGACAAGGCTGAGTCCTCCGATCAGATGATAAGATCCGAAGGTATAACGCATGGTTCCGTCAATCGGTGATGTACCTACTGTTGCAAGTATAATACCAATAAAAGCTGAGGCCAGTCCGCGGAACATATTTCCTTTTGCAAGAGATACTACAAGAGTGATCGCACAGAAACAGAGTGAAAAATATTCCCACGGTCCCATTTTCAGTGCAAGATCAGCAATTACCTGGCTTAAACATACAGCTACGATCGTTGAGAAAAATGTTCCTATAAAAGATGCTGTAATGCCAATTCCAAGAGCCTTTACAGCCTGTCCCTTCTTTGTCATCGGATATCCGTCAAAGGTTGTAGGAATGGAAGAACCTGATCCCGGAATTCCGATAAGAACAGCTGCGATAAAGCTTCCTGTAACGCCACCAATCCATACGGCAGTCAGAAGTGCAATGGAGATTCTCGGCTCCATTACAAAGGTCAGCGGGAGCATCAGAGTGATTCCCAGTCCTCCGGAAAGCCCCGGTATTGCTCCAAGAATCATTCCTGCAATAGAAGCCGCCAGGATGATCAGAAAATTAGTCGGGCTTAATAGAAAAGCAACCGAAGAAAACAGATATGACATCTCGTTCTCCTCCTATTCAAATAATATTCCAACAGGCAGTACTATCTTAAATACATAAGTAAATACCACATAGATCAACAGAGTTACTATCACTGCCACACAGGCAGCCACGATCAGCTTCGGTCTTTTTTCCTTAGTTGCAAGAGCTTCAATCATTGCAAAAAGGAAAAACGGCATAGGATAAATGAATCCAAAAAATTTAATGCATACAGTATATATAATTAAAATTGCTGCCAGCTGAATGACCCGGATCCATCCTTCTTTTGTCAGAAATACTTCTTTTTCTTCCTTTTCTTTTTCAAAGAAAATACCAATTCCACATATTGCCAGTCCGATACTTCCTATCATCGGAAACAGGCTTGGGCCAGGCTCATTCAGCTGAATGAGCGGCTTGAACCTGCTTGCCATGATACTGAGTATGACACCGACTGCGAAACAGATAAGTCCCGTACATTTGTTTCTTGTCAGTTTCATCTGAGCTCCCTGCTTTCCATTTATTTCTCTCTTGTATTTGTTCCTACAAGTTTTGTCTGTTCTTCGACACGCTCGTCTTCAGATTTCAGCCATTCCTGTGCTGCCGTCTGATCACCGTAAGCTGCTTTTGCACCGATTTTTTCAAGTGCTTCGCTTGCTTCGTCATTGTCACCGATACCGCTTACAACATCATTGATGGCATCAATTACAGACTGATCCATGTCTTTTGGTCCGTGTAATACATACAGAGTCTGCTGTCCGATTTCCGGATATCCCTGGTCTTCACATGTTTCGATTTCAGGATACTGGTCACTCTTTGTACCTACAGCAAGGATTTTCAGTTTTCCAGCTTCTTCATACTGTTTTGCTGTCAGAAGATCCTGTACTGTAAAGTCAATTGTTCCACCTGCAAGTCCTGCAAGTTTGTCTGAGTTTGATCCGGCCTCTACCATTTTGAGTTTGATGTCAGCTTCCTGCTCAAATACACACATTGTGATGTGGCTTCCGCCGCCAATCTGTACACCAGTTTTGATTTCTTCCGGATGTTCTTTTGCATAATCAACCAGTCCCTGAAGATCATCATATGGTGCATCCGGGCTTGCAACAAATGCCTGGCTTCCGTTATCTGTTACAGTACAGAGGTTTGTAAAATCTTCATAGTTGTACTCATAAGTTCCTGTCCAGTAAGCAGACATCAGATTGCTGTGATAGAAAAGGAGTGTACTTCCATCCGGTTTTGCGTTTCTTACACTTTCAAATGCGATAACACCGCCGCCATCCGGCTGGTTTACTACTGTGCAGGCTTCTCCTGTTGTCTCCTGTACATACTGTGCAAGGATTCTTGCCTGAAGGTCTGTACCTGCACCTGCTTTTGCAGGAACATAGATTGTTACCTGTCCTGTCGGCCACGCTGCATCAGAATCTGCAAATACTGTTGCAGTTCCAGCTCCCATTGTGAGTACCATTGCTGCACTTGTGAGAAGTGCTACGATTGATTTTTTCATTACGATTTCCACCCTTCTTTTATTTTTATTTATTATAAGTTCCATTAACTTCTTTCTGTGCCGCTGCCAGCATGGATCTGAGATATCCAAGCATATATGCAGCTCCTGCTTTTTCTCCGCCGCAGTTTTCTACAAGCTTCAGCGGATGGTCGATCGTCACTGTTCCGTCATAGTCCAGCTCAACCAGTTTTCGCATTACTTTGTACATGTCCATATATCCGTCTTCGATCATGGTTTCCTCGAAATATGGCATTGTACTGCTGACATTTCGGAAATGAACTACGAAAACTTTTTTACGTTTTACAAACTCTTCAAGATCAGCCATCAGATCTCCGAATTTTTCTCCTGTTTCCAGCCAGCACCCTGTGCAGAGTTTCATTCCGATATAAGGGCTGTCCCCTGCCAGCTCAAAAAGACGTCTGTATTCTTCTGTTCTCCACAGCAGGTTATGTACTCCGTTTATGGAAGGAATCGGCGGATCATTTGGATGAAATGCCAGCCTCATGTCAAGTTTTTCCAGTTCCGGAAT
>JABLTO010097635.1_pt1 | contig 10911 bp, 9 predicted proteins | sample 7160091 | NCBI WGS metagenome assembly JABLTO01 (sample SAMN14651225, study PRJNA627086) | human gut metagenome | isolation source: feces | host: Homo sapiens
ACGGGAATCGAACCCGTGTTTTCGCCGTGAGAGGGCGACGTCTTAACCCCTTGACCAACTGGCCTTGCGTCAACCGACTTGCTTAGTATATATCAACGAGTCGGAAAATGCAAGCCTTTTTTTCAATTTTTTTAAAAAATTTTAAAAAAACAATTTTTATGACAATTTTCAGCCCAGATCAATCTTCAGATCTCCCGGCTTGATGATTCCTTTTGCACGGAAAATCTTACCGATCACCCAGGTGATCACAAGCGGCAGCACAAAACAGATCAGGATCATGCCTGCCCACTCAAATGCTCCTGTCTGATATCCCTCCGGCATCTGTGCCCATCCGGTTACAACACCGATTGGTCCAACCAGGCCGGAAGTTCCCATTCCTGATGAGATTGCAGGTCCGTTATTTCTCATATGGAACACACAGGTAGCAATCGGTCCTGTAATTGCAGATGTGATCACAGGAGGGAGCCAGAGAACCGGCTTTTTCATAAGGTTCGGTACCTGAAGCATGGAAGTTCCAAGTCCCTGCGCCACAAAACCGCCGATTCCATTATCCGGGAAACTCAATATTGCAAAACCCAGCATATGCGCACAGCATCCTGCGGTTGCCGCACCACCTGCCAGCGCAAGGCCATTCCAGATCTCCACTGTCACACTTCCGTCTGTAAGTCCGGCAAGCACGGCTCCGCCGCTGATGCCTACAGCCGCACAGATTGCCGCTGAACTGATCGGCAATGTCAGTACGATTCCTACCACTACTGAAATGATCATGCCCATCCAGAACGGACGCAGGTCAGTTGCCCATCCGATAAATGCACCAAGCGCATTACAGATATTTTTGCACACTGGTGCAAGCAGCATCGCCAGTACTACACCGACAATAACCGTTACTGCCGGAGTTACAATAATATCGATTTTCGTCTCTTTGGAAACCAGTTTGCCGATCTCACAGGTGATCACTGCGACAAAAAATACCGCCAGTGGTCCGCCTGAACCGCCTATTGCATTGCAGGCCGCACCGACCGCACAAAGAGAATACATGACAAGCGGCGGTGCCTGTAAGGCATATCCGATTGCAAGCGCCATAGCTGCACCTGTCACACTCGTTGCATAACCACCGATTTCCAGCAGTTTCTCTGATACGAAACTTCCCGGGCAGACATTTTGCCCAATCGTATTAATGATCGTACCGATCAAAAGTGATGCAAAAAGTCCAAGTGCCATGGACCCCATCGCATCAATGCCATATCTTTTGAAGGATATGATCACGTTCTTTCTTTTCAGAAAGCTTTCTTTTTCGTTATTCATTTTCTCTTTCCTCTCGTTTTAATTACTCCGGATCAGCTACCGGTTCAGCCGGAATAAAGACGCGAGTATGCTTCTTTTCTTCTCTTTTCTGCTTTTTAGCTTTCTGCTGCGCTTCTTTGCAGAATTCCATCTGGGAATTTACAAGCATTTTGCCACGTTTATCCTGTTTTTCGTATGTGCCGTCCGGCTGCAAAATATGTGCTTTGACATTGTCGCGGAATTCAAGATCCAGCACATGCAGAATTTCCTTTTTGATATTTTCGTCCTCTACCGGAAAGACGATTTCCACTCTTCGATCCAGATTTCGCGGCATCCAGTCCGCACTTCCCATATAGATTTCATCAATGCCATCATTTTTGAAATAGAAAATACGGCTGTGCTCCAGAAATTCTCCGACGATTGATCGCACCTGAATGTTTTCACTGATTCCCGGAATACCGGTTCTCAGGCAGCAGATTCCACGGACAAGCAGATTGATCTGCACACCACAGGACGATGCATAATAAAGTGCTGCAATGATTGCAGGATCGCAAAGTGAATTCATCTTTGCAGTGATTTCTGCCGGCTTTCCCTGTTTTGCATGCTCAGCCTCTCTTTCGATCATCTGAACGAAACGGTCCTTCATCCAGATCGGGGCTACGATCAGGCGGTTCCATTTCTTCGGTTCAGAATATCCGGAAAGCATATTAAAGACTGCAGTTGCATCCTCACCGAAACGTTCATCGCAGGTAAAAATACCACAGTCTGTATACAATTTTGCAGTGGAATCATTATAGTTACCGGTTGCCAGATGTACATATCTGCGGATGCCTGTCTCTTCCCTTCTTACCACAAGTGTGATTTTGCTGTGCGTCTTCAGTCCTACCAGACCGTAGATAACATGGCAGCCTGCTTTTTCAAGCATTTTCGCCCAGACAATGTTATTTTCCTCGTCGAATCGTGCTTTCAGTTCAACCAGCACAGAAACCTGTTTGCCATTTTCGGCAGCCTGTGCGAGCGCCGCAATTATCGGGGAATGACCGCTGACACGATACAACGTCTGCTTGATTGCAAGTACGCCTGGATCCTTTGCTGCCTGACGGACAAAATCCACAACCGGATCAAAACTCATATATGGATGATGCAGGAATACATCGCCTTCACGAATCACTTCAAAGATATCTTTGTCATTCTGGAACTGCGGAACCGGTGCCGGTGTATATTTCGGGCTCTTGTACTCATCAAATCCGTCCAGACCGTAAACTTTCATCAGCATAGTCAGATCCAGAGGTCCCGGAATATTATAAATGTCTGCATCTTTGATCTCGAATTCTTTTTTCAGAATATCCAGCAGACGTTTATCCATCTTTTCTTCTGCTTCAAGACGAATCACCTCGCCCCACTGGCGTTTCTTGAGCTGTTTCTGGATTTCTACCAGAAGATCTTCTGCCTCATCCTCATCAATCGTAAGATCTGCATTTCGCATGATTCTGTACGGATGTGCGCAGACCACATCATTGCTCAGGAAAAGTTTGCCGATGTTTCTCTCGATAATCTCTTCGAGAAGAATTACCGTTCTCTCACCTTTCTTTACAGAAGGGATCTCGACGATTCTCGGAAGGACGGACGGCACCTGAACAGTTGCAAATTCCAGTTCTTTTGTATGCTTTTTATTGTTTTTCTTTGCAATCAGTGCACCGATATTCAGTGTCTTATTACGGATCAGCGGAAATGGTCTGGAAGAATCCATTGCCATCGGTGTCAGTACCGGATAAACGTTATCTTCAAAATAACGGTCTACAAATTCCGCCTGTTTATCATTCAGATTTTCGTGTTCTGCCACCAGATGAAGGCCGACCTTTTCCAGTGCCGGAAGCACAGAACGGTTGAACGTACTGTACTGTACACGTACCAGCTCATGGGTCTGTGTGCTGATTTCCTTTAACTGCTCCTCGGAAGACATTCCGGCAATATCTTTTTTCTTATAGCCGGCATGCACCTGATCTTTCAGAGATGCCACACGGACCATAAAAAACTCATCCAGGTTTGAGGATGTGATGCTCAAAAATTTCAGTCTCTCAAATAATGGCAGATTTTTGTCCCTTGCCTCACTTAAAACACGTTCATCGAATTTCAGCCAGCTTAATTCTCTGTTTACATAGTATTCCGGTTTTTCATATTTACTAAAATCCATATTTTCCCTCCTCAGCCGCTCACACTCTGCGTTTGCGCTTTAATACCAGACGAATGCCAAAAACTTCTTCAAAGAACTGTACTTTATCACGAAGCAGTCCAAGTTCCAGAGAAATATCTCTGCTTGAATCAATGATCATCTGCAATTCACGGTCTTTCAGCACCACTCTCAGTGCCTCAACCTTCTGATAATGGCTGCAGTCCATGGCATTGGCAAGCCGAAGGATTGCCGTCAGTTTTGCTACAAGCAGATACTGCTGCCTGTCAATGCCCGGTCCTCTGTCATAATTTCCGCAATATACAAACTCTGTTGTATTGTATCTCACTGCACTTGCAATGATCTTTCGCTCTTCGGTAGAAAGTCCTATAATTTCCGTCGCCATAATGATCCGGTAGGAACACTCAGCCACATCTGCCATACTGATATACTTGCCACAGTCATGTAGCTGAACCGCAATCTGCAGAAGCAGCCGTTCTCTTGCTCCCATTCCATGAATTTTTTTCATGCTGTCAAAAATAGTCAGCGCGATATCCGTCGTACCTTTGATATGGTCTTTGCCGGTAGAATAACGCTTTGCAATATTTCGCGATGCCACCAGAATATCATTTTCGAAATTATGGACGCTTTTGATGAATTTTTTCTTTTCGCCGTAGTCATAAGCAATTCCATCCAGAAGTGAAACACCCGGAACCCAGACAGACTCCGCCTGAAAGATTTCCAGAAAGCTCTTGCAGATGACCATTGTCGGGATTACAAGTGACGCATATTCCGGATCAATGTCCATCTCCTCTGCCAGAGCATGCTCGGTCTTGTAAATCGTCTTTTCGTAACTCTTTGTAAATTCTTCGCTGGTGATAATATGATCTTCGAGTTCTTCCTGAAAGATCGTATCTGTCAGAAAATCACCCATCAGGATCACATTTTTGATATCCCGGTCTTTCAGATACAGTCTCTGAAAGGCTGTCAGATCATTACGGATAAATTCCTTGATCAGCTGGTCGTAATGCGTTGTCGTTTTTTCCAGTTCTTTCAACCGCTCACGAATACGCATGCTTCCCATCTTGAAACTCTGCGTCGTTACCAGCGCATCCTTGTCAAACAGAGACACCTGAAGATTACCACCACCAACATCAAGGATCGCCGTTCCTTTCTGAATGATCTTTTTGAATCCGGATTCAATCGCAGCAATAGATTTGTATCCCAGAAAATGCTGCTCGGCATTGCTTAAAATCTCGACTCGGATCCCTGTCCGCTGAAAGATCTGTTCCTGCACGATTACCGGATTTACAATCTCACGAAAAGCACTTGTCGCACATGCACGATAATCTGTTACCCCAAATTCTTTCATCATGCCGGAGAAATCTTTTAAGATCACGCAAATCGTATCTACTGTTTCCGGTTCCAGCCTGCCGCTGGAATAAGCCCCCTTACCGATTTCCAGACGATATCTGACATCATTCAGTTCCTGAAATCCGATCTTCTTCGAAAATTCAAAGATCTTCATACTGATCTCATAAGAACCTATGTCGATCGCCGCAAAAGTTGTCATTGCCATACACTCCCGCTCCTTCCCAATTATTATGCTTCCTGTGTCTCCTCTTTTCCAAGAAGATGATCAATAAACTGCTGCGCCGTACGTCCTGTCAGACCGCCATGGGAAATTTCCCATTTGCCGGCTTCCAGAAGAAGCTGATCTTCCGGCATTGAGATTCCGTTACGTTTCGCAAGTGTTTTGACAATCATGTGGAACTCTTTGCGATCCGGCGCACCAAAGTAAATACGAACGCCAAAACGATATACCAGTGAAAGCTTTTCCTGCACGGTATCGGAGGAATGGATATCGTCATCTGCGCCTACTTCCAGCTTATCCCCTGCACGCTCTCTTACGAGATGGCGGCGGTTGCTTGTCGCATAGATCAGAATATTCTCCGGTTTGCGTTCCAGTCCACCCTCGATCACGGCTTTCAGATATTTATATTCAATCTCAAATTCTTCGAAAGAAAGATCATCCATGTAGATAATAAATTTGTAATTGCGGTCTTTGATCTGGGCAATAACCTGATTCAGATCTACAAACTGATGCTTATATACTTCGATGATTCGCAGTCCCTCATCATAATACTGATTCAGGATACCTTTGATGCTGGAAGATTTACCTGTTCCTGCATCACCGAACAGCAGACAGTTATTTGCCTTTCTTCCACGTACAAATGCCTCTGTATTTTCGATGAGTTTCTGTTTTGGTATCTCATAGCCGACCAGATCATCCAGACGTACATGTGCGATCCTGGTCACCGGTACGATCACTGCTCTGCCGTTCTCATCATGGTCAATGCGGAATGCTTTGTGAAGTCCGAGTTTTCCTACACCGAAGTCTTTGTAAAACTGGACCATGTCTGCCATAAATTCCTCAGTATCTTTGGCAACTGCCAGTGTTTTGCTCATCTCACAGATACGGTCACGGATACGTTTGTTAAACATTTTGCCGGTATCCTGCGGTGCTTCATAATTACAGAGGATTCCACAGCAGGATGTATGGAACAGTTTGTCCAGCACTGTCAGATCAAAGTCATAGAGTTCTTTAAAAATCGCAAAATCATGAAGTGCAAGCTGATTGATACTGCCTTCGATTGTACCTCTGATCTCACTCGCAGTACTGAATGCATTTTCATGATTTACCAGAAGAAGTGTAAGATAATCGTGCCACAGATTTCCCGTAAATCCATAAGAACCTGCAATTTCGATCAGACCGTTGACGCATTCATAAAATTCTTCTTCCATCTCGCTTGCATTGACTGCTGATTTTTCACTTGCATCCATAAGCGCTGTCATTTTGTCCAGTATATCTCCATGCTCAAATCCACGATAGAGCACGCATTCTTTTACACGTGTCATTTTATTCTTCCTCCTGCTGTCCGTAATTTCCAAGTACTCTCATTCGATTTGCCTCTGCTTCAAGACCGCGGAGTGCATTTTTGACTGCCGGTTCTTCCAGATTACCTTCAAAATCTACAAAAAATCTGTATTCCCATTTCTTTCCGGTGATCGGGCGGGATTCGATCTTTGTCATGCTCAGTCCGTTATAAATAAAATGTGACAGCATATGATAAAGTGTTCCGCTCTCATGAGGCAGCTCGAAGCTTACGCTGATTTTGGCTGCGCTCTTTTCGTAAACCGGATGTGCACTTACAATAATAAATCTGGTGACATTTTCCTCATTATAGCAGATGTTTTCCGCCATAACAGAAAGTCCGTAAAGCTCTCCTGCTGCACGGCTTGCGATTGCCGCCTGTGTTCTGTCCAGTTCTTCATGGATTTTCTTTGCTGCACCTGCTGTATTTTCGGTCTTGACAGTTTTCCAGTCCGAATGACTTTCCAGATATTTTTTGCACTGCGCAAGTGCCTGCGGATGAGAATAAACGGTTTTGATCTCTTCAAGAGAAGTTCCCGGAATGCCGAGCAGTACATGTTCTACTTTCATCCCCTGCTCTCCGACAATATAGAGCTGATATTCTGTAAGCAGATCGTAGATATCTGTCACGATTCCCTCCGTCGAATTTTCAATCGGAAGCACTGCATAATCTGCCTTGCCGGAAGCAACTTCTTCCATCGCATCGCGGAATGTCTTTACGTGGTAGCTGTTGATCGCATCAGAAAAATATGCACGCATGGCGGCATAGCTGTATGCGCCCTCGACACCCTGAAATACTACATTGACTCCGGTCAGCGGCAGTGCATCGACCATCTTGTAGTCTTTGATGTCATTTTCGACACCATTTTTTGTCAGGAGCTGATACTGACGTTTGCGGCTGATCGCCATGATCTGCTGAAACAGTTCCTGTGCACCAAGTTCATTAAATTCACCATGCGCAGAATCCTTAAGAACCGTGATTTTATCCTGTTCCCTTTTAGGATCCAGTACCTTCTTGCCTGTATGTATCTTGTATTCTGCAACATTTTCGCAGACTTTCATCCTTTTTTCAAAAAGCCGTAAGATTTCCTTATCAATGATATCTATTTCTTTACGGCATTCCTGTAAATCTGTCATAAGTTCTTTTCCTCCCGGTTTTTGACAATTGTTGTGATCTCTCCGATAAAAGAAAGAGATCCAAAGGAAAGGATGACATCCTCTCGGTCTGCCATGGCAAACACCTTATTTACCGCATCCTGTATATTCTCTGCTGCCTGTACATGTGGATTGCACTCCCGCACGGCTTCTGCCAGTTCCTGCGCCGGCAGTGCCCGTGGGTTATCCGGTGTCTCGATCGTAACGATCTGCTCTGCATAAGGACATAACTTCCGGATAATATAAGAATAATCTTTGTCGCGGAAAACGCCCATGATAAAGTACATATTCCGTCCTTTAAAATATTTGCGAACTGAATCTTCAAGCATATCTGCTGCTGCCGGATTGTGTGCCCCATCCACAATAAACAAAGGATCTCTGTGGATGATCGTCAGGCGTCCGTTCCATTTTGTCTCTCTAAGTCCCTTTTTACGCTGTTCGACAGTTGTCGGATAGCCTTTATGATTCAAAACCTCCAGTGCGTCCAGTGCAAGTGCTGCATTCTCTGTCTGATAGGATCCTGCCAGTGAAAGCTCATATGTTTCTCCCCGGTACTCCAGTGTCTGTCCGGCAAAGTCTTCCTTAACCGCTTTTGCAGAACTTAAATCTGTCTCGGTCAGATCTGCTCCTTTTTCCCGGCATACCTCCCGGATAACTTCCATCGTCTCCGGCCTCTGTCCGACCGTCACAACACTGCAGCCCGGTTTGATGATACCGGCCTTTTTCTGCGTGATCTCGGCAAGTGTATTTCCAAGAAAAGCCTGATGATCCATACTGATCGGAACCAGAACTGCAAGCACCGTATTTTTAATAATATTTGTCGCATCCAGATCACCGCCCATTCCGACTTCCAGAATGACAAGATCACATTTTTCTTCTGCAAAAAATAAAAATGCCACCGCCGTTTCTATTTCAAATGGGGTGGGATGTGCAAGACCTTCTTCTGTCATTTCTTCAATTACCGCAGCAACCCTTGTGATATATCCGGCAAACGCTTCCCGGCTGACTGCCCTGCCATCCACTTCCATCTTCTCCCTGTAAGAATATACCGAAGGAGAAATATATCTTCCGACACGATATCCTGCATCTGAAAGAGTGGTATACAGATAAGCGATCACCGAACCCTTGCCGTTGGTTCCTGCCACGTGTACGTATTTTAACCGATCCTGGGGATTCCCAAGCCGGTTCATCAGTTCTTTTATATTTGTAAGATCCAGAGCGCCTCCCGCGTACTGATCCGCGTCTTTTACATACGCTCTGCTTTGCTGATAATCCATTTTGTGTACTCCTAATACTGATAATTGTTTATTACTAGTTAATATAGCATTTACGTATCTTTTTTTCAAGACCGGGACATACTAGAATCAAAGTTTTACAACAATTTTACATGATCAGGAGGGTCTGCCATGAATCAGAATCTCTCGAATTTTTTCCTCTGCGGATCTGCCGGATGGTGTCTCGAAATACTCTGGACCGGACTGCATTCTCTGCTCGCCGGTCAGCGCACCATGAACGGCAAAACTTCTCTTCTGATGTTTCCCATCTACGGCTGCGCAGCGGTTATCGCCCCTCTGTATGCCAGAATTTACACGTTTCCTTTTTTCTGCCGGGGACTGCTTTATATGTTCGGTTTTTATCTTGTGGAATTTGTCAGTGGAAGTATTCTGAAAGAGTTTGAAATGTGTCCATGGGACTACAGCGGTGCCGCATTTCAGTACCGCGGAATCATCCGTCTTGATTATGCTCCGCTGTGGTTTGCAGCCGGATTGATTTTTGAAAAAATCCTTACGAAAGCATCTTGAAAAAATGATTCCACTAGTATATGATTGTGCAAGAGAGAATTTTTACAATTTTCCGCACCAACAAGGGAGGTATTACATGAGACATTTAATGAGCCCGTTGGACCTCACAAAAGAAGAACTCGACGATCTTCTTACACTGGCCAGCGACATCGAAAAAAATCCAGTCAAATACGCGCATGTCTGCGATGATAAGCGACTTGCCACCTGTTTTTACGAACCAAGTACACGTACACGATTAAGTTTTGAAGCTGCTATGATGAACCTCGGCGGCAAGGTTTTAGGTTTCTCATCAGCCGGTTCCAGTTCCGCAGCCAAAGGCGAAAGCGTTGCCGATACAATTCGTGTTGTTTCCTGTTATGCAGATATCTGTGCTATGCGTCACCCGAAAGAAGGTGCTCCGCTGGTCGCTTCTATGGCATCTTCTATTCCTGTTATCAACGCCGGTGACGGTGGTCATCAGCATCCTACTCAGACACTCACCGATCTTCTTACTATTCGTTCCCTTAAAGGAAGACTTGACAATCTTACCATCGGTCTGTGCGGTGACCTGAAGTTCGGACGTACCGTTCATTCTCTGATCGAAGCTCTGGTACTTCGCTATTCAAATGTTAAATTTGTCCTGATCTCACCGGAGGAACTTCGCGTACCAAGCTATATCCGCGAAGATATCCTTGAGAAACACAATGTGGAATTCGAAGAAGTAGAACGTCTGGAAGATGCACTTCCGAAACTCGACATTCTCTACATGACACGTGTACAGAAAGAACGTTTCTTTAACGAAGAAGATTATGTCCGCATGAAAGACTTCTACATACTGGACAAACAGAAAATGGAACTTGCTCCGAAGGACATGTACATTCTTCATCCTCTTCCGCGAGTAAATGAAATTGCCGTTGAAGTTGATGATGATCCGCGTGCTGCATATTTCAAGCAGGCACAGTACGGTGTCTATGTTCGTATGGCACTGATTCTCAGATTACTGGAGGTGGAAGTATAATGTTAAACGTTGGAGCACTTCACGAAGGTTTTGTCCTTGACCATATCAAGGCCGGCAAAGCCATGACAATCTATCATGACCTGAAACTTGACAAACTTGACTGCACAGTTGCAATCATCAAAAATGCAAAGAGCAACAAGATGGGTGTCAAAGATATCATCAAAGTAGAATGCCCGATTGAAAACCTTGATCTGGACATCCTCGGTTTCATCGATCACAACATTACCGTAAACATCATCAAAGATGAAAAGATCGTCGAAAAAAGGATCCTGAAACTTCCAAAACAGATAACAAACGTTATCAAATGTAAAAACCCTCGCTGTATCACTTCAATCGAGCAGGGGCTGGATCATGTATTCATCCTTGCTGATCCTGAAAAAGAAGTATACCGCTGCAAATACTGCGAAGAGAAATACAGAGGCAAACGTAATAAATAATTACATAACAAAAAAGAAACGTCGTAATGACGTTTCTTCAGACTGTAGACAAACTTGGTGTTGGGTCTTATGCCCAGCACCATTTTTCGCTAATAATCAATTCCTTTTTTATTTTTCTTAAAAAAGCCAAA
>JABLTO010132400.1_pt1 | contig 10911 bp, 3 predicted proteins | sample 7160091 | NCBI WGS metagenome assembly JABLTO01 (sample SAMN14651225, study PRJNA627086) | human gut metagenome | isolation source: feces | host: Homo sapiens
GGGTCAACGATCAGCAACGTGAAGAGCGCGCTGAACGGCACGGCGCTGGCGAACGCAAGCGAAGACCAGAAGAAGAGCGCGGCGACCATCGGCGACCTGAAAGACGCGGTCAACAACGCTGCGTTCGGCAAGGGTCTGTACTTTGGAGCCAACAGCGGAGCAACCGTTCTGAATAAACTGGAAAGCACCGTGAAGATCCAGGGCGAAGGGACGAAAGCAGACAGTGAATACTCCGGCCAGAATGTCAAGACCAAGATTAGCCAGGATGCTAACGGAAACACTGTGATTGATTTGATGCTGGCGAAGAAGGCGGTATTTGACAGCGTAACCACCGGGAATACAATTATTGACAACCGTGGGCTCACGGTTGGAGGAACGACCTATGTATCTGATTCCGGCTTGAATGCAGGTGGCAAGAAGATCACCAATGTGGCTGACGGTACGGATCCTCATGATGCGGTCAATGTTAGTCAGTTGAACAAAGTGGTAGCCGGTGCCACCACAAAAGTAGCGGACGGCAAAAATACGACGGTAACTTCTGAAACGAATACCAACGGATCCAAAACGTACCATGTCAACCTGAATGATGATATTACGCTGGGAACCGATCCTTCCAAGCAGATCAGCATTAAGGGAACAGAAGGTACGATCAAAGCCGGAAAGGTTACTGTAGATGGCTCTAAGGGCACAGTGAATGGGCTGACAAACCTGACTTGGGATCCGAATCATTTCACCAGCGGGCAGGCGGCAACAGAAGATCAGCTCAAGGCCGTAGCCGGGCAAATTACGAAGGCGGCAAAGCAGTCTTCTGTGAGCGCAGGCAAAAATATCACTGTAACAAAGGGAACCAATGCAGATGGCGGCGTGGACTATAAAGTGGCTACTGCTGATGACCTGAACCTGAACTCTGTGACAACAGGGACGACCGTTATCAATGATAAGGGGCTTACTGTAGGAGGAACCACCTACGTATCTAAAGATGGTTTGAATGCAGGCGGTAAGAAGATCATCAATGTGGCACCGGGAGAAATCAGTAAGAATTCAACGGATGCCGTTAACGGCGGTCAGCTGTATCAGACGAATGAGGCCCTCAACAAGATTGGCGGCGCTATTAATAATATGGATAATCGAATCAATCGTGTCGGTGCCGGTGCTGCTGCTTTGGCAGCTCTCCATCCGCTTGATTTCGATCCGGACAGCAAGTGGGATTTTGCGGCAGGTTATGGTAACTATAAGGGTGCTAATGCCGTAGCTGTAGGAGCCTACTATCGCCCGAATGAAGACACAATGATTTCTGTCGGCGGATCTATGGGCGGCGGTCAAAATATGATTAATGCGGGTGTCAGCCTCAAGATTGGCAGAGGGAACCATGTATCTACCAGCCGTGTGGCTATGGCAAAGGAAATCAAAGATCTTCGAGCTGAACTGGAGAATATGAAGGGAGCGCTGATGAAGGTTTCCGAAGGAAGACCGCTGGATTCTCTGGATATGGATAAGATGCAGCTCTTCCCCGATGTGCCTGCAAACCATTGGGCTTATGATTATGTGGCGACGCTGGCAGGAAACGGTGTCATCGTGGGCTATCCGGACGGACAGTTTGGCGGAGACCGCATGATGACCAGGTATGAAATGGCTGCCTTGATTTACAGGGCTATGCAGAATGGTGCGGCTGCCGATGACCGGATGGCCAGAGCACTGAAAGAATTCGAACCGGAACTGGAACGTATTAGGGTAGATACCATCACCAAGCATAAGGATGGCACACCTGATATTCAGCGTGTACGCGTCATTAAAGGTCGCGGTTAATCAGATCAGGAGGGGCTTCCAGATGAAAAAATCATGGATTGCTGTGATAGGAATGCTATTGATACTATTGATGCCCGGCGTGGCAACAGCAGCGGATGAGATTACTGTCACCGGCCAGTTTGAAGGGTTTTATACAGACAATGTATATCGTTTTGTTACCCCTGATGGACAGGAAATCCCTGCTATGATGGAGAATGCAGGAAAGATAATGAGTTATACGCCTTTTCAGGCGAGAGGGTATGTGGCTTACAATCAAGCCAAGCAGCCCATACTTGTTATCCGAAATGTATCTTATCAGGATCGGGTTCCCAATCAGCGGACAGTCAGCTACAGAAAAGATGTGAGAAATCTATATCCATCGCAGGTGTCAATGGTATCACGGACATCTCGTGATGCCGGGTATTTCATGGGACCGGTGAAAAGCGATCTCGCCAGCTGGTATCAGGTCAATCCGGGAGATCTGAAAATAGAGGATCTGGATGCTTATCAGGTGGCATGGGATCTGTCCGGACTTCCTGTAGGGACAAAGGTCTACACGGTGGGCAGCGTTCTATCTAGTGCCGGCGGCGGGCTGATGAATTTTCGTACGGCCCAAGGGAATATAATTCTTGTGAATCTCAATGGTGCAGTTGTTCCTATGGGGCAACGGGTAACCGTTCTGGGAATTGTTTCCAACCCGTCAGTGCTGACAGTGCAGTTCATGAACAGCGTTGCATCCTAATTGGATAAGATGTCTTTCTAAATTAGGAATAAAATAAAAGACTTTCTTCGATAGTATATGCTTTCAGGAGAAAGCCTTTTATTTTTGTTCATCGTGGGAGATTGAAGGCTCCATCTTTTAACGTAAAACCGGCTTTGTCATGCTTATGAACGGCAATACTGCTGAGATAAGGAGCAAAAGCGTCTTTCTAAATAAATGATATTTTTGTTTTTCTTATCCGAATGATAGTATGAAATCCGTAAGTATACTAATGGTCTACTTTTAAATGTTTCCCCGAAAGTTTTTCTGTGCCGAATATCCCGGGCGAATATATGCAAAGGAAGAGGAATGGATCAAGCGGACAGCAAAAGGGGCCGGAAATATGGAAAATCTCCGGTGAAATACTTTAATAAAGGTGCATTTGGTAAACTAAATTAAACTATAATGAATAACTTTATAAGATAATATTACAAATGTATAATATGATAAAGGAAGAGATGTATACATCATTCAATTCCTTATAGAAAGTGCGTGTTTTTTAGTTTGATGGGAGGAAAATTATGAATCAGGTTTACAAAGTTATTTGGAGCCGGGTGAAGCGCTGCTATGTAGTGGTCCCGGAAATCGCCGGCAGATGCGGGAAAAACAGAGCGACTTCTGAAAAGAAGAGCCTGTCTTTCCGTGCGTTTCTGTGTGCTCTTGCCCTTACTGGATGCCTGCTGCCGGGGATGGCGGAAGCATCGTTTAAAGGCGGAAACGGAGCAGTGGTAGATCCGAACAACAGCATAGCCGTTGGGGATGATGCTCAAACGGCAGGGCAGTATACGGTGGCCCTCGGAAGCAGGACACGGGCAACGAATATTTATGCCATTGCTATCGGCGATCAGGCGAAGGCTACCGGCCAGGGGGCGACTGCCATAGGATCTTTGTCTTTGGCGTCAGCTTTACATTCTCTTGCTGTTGGTGACCAGGCACACGCTACTGGTCAGGACAGCTCAGCTTACGGTCTCTTGTCCGATGCTACTGGAGTAGGCAGTGTGGCATTGGGAACTGTGGCTAAGGCACATAATAACAATGCCATAGCTGTAGGTAATACATCCACTGTAACAGGTCTTAACTCGATTGGGATTGGTTCCTTAGCAAATGCTGCAGGTACTCAAACAGTCGTAGTAGGCCGTCAGGCACATTCCGATGCAGCCTCTGAAAATAGTGTCGCAATAGGGCAGGGGGCTCATGCAGGGGGACAAAAAAGAGTAGGTGAGCAGTATTCTGCAAGCACCATCGCTATCGGGAATATAGCATATGCAGCGGAAAATGGAGACGTTGTCATCGGCCGCCAGGCGACGAGTACGGTATCCCAGTATCATAATCATGAGGGATCCAGCGCTGTCGTCATGGGATCGGAAGCTCATTCTTACGGATCCCGGGGAGATGTGGTTCTCGGTTCCGGGGCGGAAGCAAACATCATCAGAAAGGGAGCTACTAATCCGCTGGATAACCCGGAATATTCACAGTCTATCGCTATTGGCAGTATGGCAAAAGTTTATGGTACGCAGGCTATGGCTATTGGCGGGGACGCCATATCTATCGGTCATTCCTCCATCGCCATCGGTGGCAATGATATTGATAAGGTGCAGACTGATTTGCAGGCGGCAGTTCCCGGTCTTTGGGCTGCTGGGGCGCAGAATAAATTTGAGCGGGAAACGGCAGCGTTATATCCCGGGACGACACTGGGGAGCGCCACCCTCAGCACCAGCCAGTATCGGTCGAACACCGCATCTATTGGGGCAGCCAGCATAGCCATGGGCGCGATGACCCAGTCCTTCGGTATCGGTTCCACGGCGATTGGAGTCAATTCGATGTCAAAAGGGGCTGCAAGCACCAGCATCGGTGTCATAGCACGGAGCTGGGGAAAGAATTCTCTTGCCATCGGCAGCCAGGCGGGTGCTTATGGAGATAAGTCCACATCTCTGGGCGATACGAATATGGTCGGCTTTGATATGACGGACGGCACCACGTCCGGTGCAGCTTCTTCAGCTGTCGGTACGGATAACAAAGTCTATGGGAATAATTCCTATGTTATCGGTGGCGGCAATACGATCGGTTCCGCCACCATTACGGAAACGACAGAAGCCAATGGCGATAAAATTAAGAAGGTTACTGCCGGTACGGTCAAAGGAAGTACGGCAGGTGCTTTCGGTTATAAAAATACCGTCACAACGGATAATGCCTATGTGGTAGGGAATAATTCCACAGCTTCTGCTGATGGGGCTATGGTCCTGGGGAGCAGTGCATCCGTGACAGGGAAGAATGGTGTTGCTCTTGGCAATAATACAAAAGTGGCCCATGAAAATGCCGTGGCTATCGGCAATGGTTCAGAAACAGCAGCTGCTGTGGCGACGCCCTCCGCAACAATCAATGGCGTAACACATAATTTCGCAGGAGTAAATCCGGCTTCCACAGTAAGTGTAGGTAAGGCAGGCGCAGAACGGACAATTACCAATGTGGCGGCCGGCCGTATTTCCGCCACTTCTACCGATGCCATCAATGGCAGCCAGCTCTATGCGGTAACCTCAGAAGTAGATAAAGGCGTGGCCTATGCAGGCGATGTGAAAGACGCGGCAGCCGCGGCTAATAAGTTTACCCGAAAATTAGGCGAACAGACGAATATCATCGGCGGCGTGGCAGATACATCTAAGCTGACGGATGGAAATATCGGCGTGGTATCCAATGGGACAGATACGCTGAATATCAAACTGGCCAAAGATTTGAAAGTGGACAGCGTCACAGCGGGCAATACGGTCATCAATAACAACGGACTGACCGTAGGCGGAAATACCTATGTGACAAATAACGGTATCAATGCGAATAATGCGCCTATTACGAATGTGGCCAGTGGCGGAACGACAGATTCCAATGCAGCCAATATCGGAGATGTGAAGAAGGCGGCTGCCGGAGCGAAAGCTACTGTTACCGGGGACAAGCAGGCGACTGTTACAAATACGACTGCCGCAGATGGTCATGTTGATTATGTGGTCAGTGCGACCAAGACAACATTGGCTGCTGAAGCTGGCGGCAAAGTGTCTGTGACAGGCGGTACAGAAGATGCTAATGGCGTTATCGCTTATACAGTAGGATTGGATGCAGCTACAAAAACGGCAATCAATAATATCGGCGGAGGTACGATTGCTGCCGGAGATAATAAGACTGTAACCGGTGATACAGTGAATACCTATCTGAACAATAATTACTACGATAAGCCTACAATGGATACCAAGCTGGGTGATAAGGCGAATACTAACATGGATAACATTACCAATGCGGGCAAGACTGTTATTAACGATATTGCGGCGGATGCGGTAAAAGTCGTCAATGGTAAAAATACGACCGTTACTCCCGGTACAGAAGCCGGAGCGAATGGTACGGTCAAAACCTATGCGGTGAATGTATCCGGCGATCTGACAGGAATCACATCGATTTCTAATCAGAAGACCGCTCCCGGCGGTACTACAACGGGTGCAAAAATTACTCTCGGTGATACAACAAATACAGTAAACGTCGGCGGTGCGCAGATTAATAATGTGGCTGACGGTACAGCCGGGACAGATGCGGTTAACGTTAATCAGTTAAATGACGTAAAGACACTGGCAGGGAAACATACAACAATCAAAGCAAAAGACGCTAATGTAACTGTTACGGAAGGAACCAACGGGGATGGCGGCAAGGAATTCACTGTCGGGCTGGGGAATGTGGTTACCGTAGGGCAGACCCATCCCGTCACGGTGAATGGGGATGCCGGAACCGTAAACGGCCTTACAAATACGACTTGGGATATTGACAACCCGCAGCCCGTATCCGGGCAGGCCGCCACGGAAGACCAGCTGAAAACAGTCAGCGACGGCGTGAAGACCAATAAGACAAATATCACAAAGAATGCCAATGATATTACAAACATCAATACGACAATTGGAAAAGGGCTGAACTTCAAAGGCGATGATGCAACAGTTATCAATAAAAAACTGGGCGAGCAGCTGGACATCAAAGGCGGTGCCGATACGTCAAAACTGTCAGATGGAAACATTGGTGTAGTATCCGGAAACGGTGCGCTGAATATCAAACTGGCGAAAGACGTGAAAGTGGACAGCGTCACAACGGGCAATACGGTGATCAATAATAACGGGCTGACCGTAGGCGGAAAGACCTATGTAACCAATAACGGCATCAATGCGAATAACCAGAAGGTAACCAATGTGGCGGACGGTCAGGTAGCAGCCGGATCCAAAGACGCGGTGAACGGCGGCCAATTGCATGACGCTAAAAATGAAGTGATCAATAAAGGCCTTCGTTTCGACGCGGATAATAACAGCGAAAAAATGAACAAATTAGGCTCTAAAGTCACTGTTAACGGCGATAACAACATTACGACAGAAATCACCCAAACCGGTGACGATACGAAAATCGGCGTAAAACTCAACGAAGACATTCATGTGAAGACAGTAACCGCTGCGGATACGGTGAAAGCCGGCGGTGTGACCATGGGCAGCCAGACATCCGGCGGTACTACCGGTAATTATGTAACAGGTCTTGATAATAAGACTTGGAATGTAACGAACCCGACGGCCGTCAGCGGGCGTGCCGCAACAGAAGATCAGTTGAAGACGGTTACCGAAGCCATCAATAATCAAAGTGCAGCGGCCACCGATTATCGGCTGGTACAAAACGCATCCAGTGCGGACGGGTCTTATACAGTCGATACCAACGGAAATATTGATTTAACCGTAGAAGATAAAAACCATGCAGGGCAGAAAGAAACCGTAAAATTAAAGGACATCGCGTCCAAATCCAAATTGGATGATGTAATCGCCAAAGGCCTGCAGTTCGATGCCAATGCAGGCGGCACAAAAACCAATAAACTGGGCTCCAAGATAACCGTGAAAGGAGAAGGTACCGCGGCCGATACGGAATACAGCGGAGAAAACCTTAAAACCTTTATCACGCAGGACCCTGCCGGAAATACGACAATCGACGTGAAGATGAATAAAAACCTGAAAGTCGAAACCATCGTCGCTACAGGTGAAAACGGCAAAGACGGAAAAATCGGCATCAACGGAAAAGACGGAGTAACAACAAATATCTCCGTTACCCGTGACGGCAAACCCGGAGTAGACGGTGCACCGGGTACGACCACGACCCGTATCGTATACGAGAAACCGGACGGCACCAAAGAAGAAGTGGCTACCCTAAATGACGGCATGAAATACGGCGGCGATACAGGAGCAGTCATCAAGAAGAAACTGAACGAACAGGTGAACGTCGTCGGAGGCATTACAGACGAAAACAAACTGACCACAGAAGACAACCTCGGTGTCGTATCCGACGGCAATAACAACCTGAAAGTCCGCCTTGCCAAAGCCCTGAAAGGCCTCGAAAGCATAACCGCCGGCGATACATTCATCAACAATAACGGAATAACCATCAGCAACGGTGCAGCCGGAAACACCGTATCCCTGACCAAAGACGGCCTTGACAACGGCGGCAACAAAATCACCAACGTAGCAGCCGGAGACGTCAGCGCAAACAGCACCGATGCCGTCAACGGCAGCCAGCTGCATGACGTAAAGACACTGGCAGGGAAACATACCGTCGTCAAAGTAGACGGGCAGGAAAACCGTACTGATGGAAACCTGCTTATTACCAAAACAGACAATAATGGTCAAGCTACTTATAATTTGAAGCTGAATGACGAGCTTACTGTCGGTAAAACGGGTGCGGCCGGTAAAAGCGGTTCCATCGGAGTCAAGGGTAAAGACGGCTCTGCTGTCGCTATCAACGGTAAAGACGGCTCCATCGGCTTGAACGGTGCCAACGGTGCTAATGGGCTTACGATGAAAAGCGGAGATGCCAAGCCGGCTGTTGACGGCACTAATGTTACCCGTCTCGTTCTTGAAGAAAACGGAAAGAAGCATGACGTAGCCACACTGGATGACGGCATGAAATACGGCGGTGATACGGGGGCGGTCATCAAGAAGAAACTGAACGAACAGGTGAACGTCGTCGGAGGCATTACAGACGAAAGCAAGCTGACGACAGAAGACAACCTCGGCGTCGTATCCGATGGCAATAACAATCTGAAAGTCCGCCTTGCCAAAGCTCTGAAGGGCCTGGAAAGCATAACTGCCGGCGATACATTCATCAACAATAACGGAATAACCATTAGCAACGGTGCAGCCGGAAACACCGTATCCCTCACCAAGAATGGCCTTGATAACGGTGGCAACAAAATCACCAACGTGGCCGATGGTGTGGACGGCACAGACGCGGTTAATGTCAGTCAGCTGAAAAGTCAGGGTTCGGACATCATCAATAAGGGCTTCGGCATAAAAGCGGAAGACGGGAATGAAGTAAAGAAGAAGCTTGGCGAAACTGTGGACGTTGTAGGTGACGGTAAGAATATTTCCACCAGAGTCGAGGGCGGCAGAGTCAGAGTGGGGCTTAAGGATGATATCCTGCTGAATAGTGTCACCACAGGCCGTACGAGAATGGATACCGACGGGCTTACCGTTCAGGACGGTTCTGGAAATACGGCGGTGACAGTCGACAAAGACGGACTTAAGATCAAGGACGGCCCCAGTGTTACCAAGTCGGGAATCGACGCAGGCGGCAAGAAGATCACCAATGTAGCGGCAGGCGAGGCGGATACCGATGCCGTCAATGTCAGCCAGCTGAAAAAAGCGGCAGCCAGTGCCACCACGAAAGTAGCAGACGGCAAAAATACGACGGTGACTTCTGAAACGAATGCTGACGGATCCAAAACGTACCATGTCAACCTGAATGATGATATTACGCTGGGAAGTGATCCTTCCAAGCAGATCAGCATTAAAGGTACCGAAGGTACGATCAAGGCCGGACAGGTGACTGTCAATGGCACGGCCGGTACAGTGAACGGACTGACCAATAAGACATGGGATCCGAACAATATCACCAGCGGACAGGCGGCGACGGAAGACCAGCTGAAGGTTGTATCCGGCCAGGCAGGCAAGCATTCTTCCGTAACGGCAGGCAGCAATATTTTCGTGACAACGGGGACGAATGCAAACGGCGGCACGGAGTACAAAGTAGCTGTAGTCGATACACCGACCTTCAAGACAATAACCGCGGGAAATACGGTGATGAATAGCAGCGGCCTGACGATCAAGAACGGCCCGAGTATCACACAGACCGGCGTTGACGCAGGCGGCAAACGGATTACCAACGTAGCAGCCGGAGACATCAGCGCAAACAGCACTGACGCCGTCAACGGGGGGCAGTTGTGGAAAACAAACCAGACAATCAACAACATAGGAGGAGCCGTCAATGAACTGGGCGACCGGATGGACAGAGTAGGAGCAGGAGCGGCAGCATTGGCAGCCCTCCACCCGCTGGACTTCGACCCGGATGACAAGTGGGATGTGGCAGCCGGCTACGGCAACTACAAAGACGCCCATGCAGTATCGGTAGGCGCATTCTACCGTCCTAATGAAGACACCATGTTCAGCGTGGGAGGCTCCTTCGGGGGAGGAGAGAACATGGTAAATGCCGGAGTCAGCGTGAAGCTGGGACAGGGCAACCATGTATCCACATCCAAAGTAGCCATGGCGAAAGAAATCGTCGATCTCCGTGATGAGAACAAGGACTTGAAGAAACGTCTGGATACCATGGAGCAGAAGATGAATTCCATTCTCGGCATCCTGGATATGGGTAAAAAGAAGGACTTCCCCGATGTGCCGGAAAACCACTGGGCTTATGAATATGTGGCTACATTGGCAGGAAACGGCATCCTTGAAGGCTATCCGGACGGCATGTTCAGCGGCGAACGTTCCATGACCCGCTATGAATTTGCGGCGATGTTCTATCGCGCATTGAAGAATGGAGCACTGGTAGATGACAATATGGACAGAGCTATGAATGAGTTCGAACCGGAACTCCGCCAGATTCGTCTGGATCGTATCCGTGTCGACCGTATTTCCGGCAAGGACAATGACAGAAATAAGGTAGAACGTGTCCGCGTCAACAGCGAAGACGATAAGGCGAACAATGATTACCGTGATGTGTACGGTTCTCATATTTCCCCGGAAGCGTAAACCGGAAAGCAAAGACAAGGATAAGGAAATAGTATAAGAAATAAAATGCGGTACTCGTCAGATGTGACGGGTACCGCATTTTATGTGAGCGGGGATAAGCGGACGGTCTTTTTATTGTTTGATAAGAGTGACGCTAACGTTAATCGTCATCCTGAACGAATGTGAAGGATCTGCTGCTGTAGTGAGGAGGCCGGTAAGAAGATAAAAGCTATCAGCTGTGAGCTGTCAGCTGCAAGCTAACTATTCTTTTACGATTTAAATCATTACGACAAGCGAGTATCCTCA
>JABLTO010222668.1_pt1 | contig 10905 bp, 10 predicted proteins | sample 7160091 | NCBI WGS metagenome assembly JABLTO01 (sample SAMN14651225, study PRJNA627086) | human gut metagenome | isolation source: feces | host: Homo sapiens
CACCGCCGCCAGCGCGCAGCCGGCCACCAGCCGGCGGGGACGGAGTTTTTTGGTAATGATAATCATGGATGGCAGCTCCTCTCAGCGCCGGCGGCCAGAGCAGGGGCCCGGCGGTAGAAATCTTCCCCTTACCCTATGTTCTCCGGAGAGAAACTATGCTACAATAGGCCAAATAGACTGAAAAGGAAGGGGTTCGCCATGGAACGACTGGATAAGCTGTTGGCTGCCACAGGACGCTGGTCCCGGAAGGAAGCCAAGGCCCTGGTGAAGGCGGGGCGGGTACGGGTGGCCGGCGTGCTGCCCCAGGGGCCGGAGGACAAGGTAACTCCAGGGACCCCCGTCACCGTGGACGGCCGCCTGGTGGAGACGGAGACCTTCACCTATCTCATGCTGCACAAGCCTGCCGGCGTGGTTTCCGCCACGGAGGACAGCCGGGACAAGACGGTGCTGGACCTGCTGCCCCCTGACCTGCGCCGCCGGGGCCTTTTCCCCGTGGGGCGGTTGGACAAGGATACGGAAGGCCTGCTCTTACTCACCAACGACGGAGGGTTGGCCCATCGGCTCCTCTCCCCGGCCCACCATGTGAACAAGGTGTACTATGTGGAGGTAGATGGACAGCTGGACCAGGAGGATCGGGCGGTGTTCCGGCGAGGCCTTGTTTTACGGGATGGAACGGTATGCCTGCCTGCGGAACTCACCGTGCTGGACCCGCCCAGCCAAGGGCTGATCACCTTGGAGGAGGGAAAATACCACCAGGTCAAACGGATGCTGGCAGCCCGGGGAAAGCCGGTGACCTACCTCAAACGCCTCTCCATGGGTCCCATCACCTTGGATCCTGACCTGCCCCTGGGGGCTTGGCGCCCCTTGAACCGAGGGGAACTGGGGCAGCTGGGGTGCTGAAAGGGAAAGATTTCGGCATTTTCCACAAATGTTCACAAAAAAGCTATTGAAATCGCTCGAAAGAACGGCTATAATAAAGACCATTCCACGACACCATGCGGGGGAATTCGAATTTTCACGTGTCGAAAGGGAGAGTGTCCCTCTGTTCAACGGATAGGAATATAGGAATAAGGAGGAAATGGATATGTCCAGCAGAGTATTTCAAAGCATTGTACTCCAGATGAAAGAGTGCACGGACCGGGTCATCGGCGTCATCGACGACCAGGGCACCGTGGTCTCCTGCAATCAGCTGACCTGGATTGGAGAGAAATGGGAGGGCGCTGCCTCCGCCCTGAACACCAACGACGGCGCCGTGGTGATCTATGGGGATAAGACCTTTAAGCCCCTGGCCAGCCGCAGCTCCCACTATGACTATGCCGCCTTCGTCCAGGGCAGCGACGAGCAGGCCCGGCTCATCTGCTCCATGGTCACCGTGGCCCTGAACAGCGCCAAGGCCTATTACGAGGAGAAGCATGACAAGACGGCTTTCGTCAAGAGCATCATTTCGGATAACATCCTTCTGGGCGACATCTATGTCCGCGCCAAGGAACTCCACTTTGCCTCAGAGGCCCAGCGGGCGGTTTTCCTGGTGCGCCAGGTGGAGTCGGCGGACATTGCAGCGGTGGATGTGGTGCAGAACCTGTTCTCTGAGAGCCCCGATGATTTCGTCATCTCCATCAACGAGACCGACATTGCCGTCATCAAAACCCTCACCGAGGGGGGCGACGGGAAGGAGATCTACCGCATCGCCAAAAGCATCGAGGATGCCCTGGCCCAGAACCTGAAGATCAAGGTCACCATCGGCATCGGCACGGTGGTCAGCCACATCCGGGACCTGGCCCGGGCCTATAAGGAGGCCGGGGTGGCCATCGACGTGGGCAAGGTCTTTGACACGGAAAAGACCATCATCACCTACGAAAACCTGGGCATCGGCCGGCTGATCTACCAGCTGCCCACGGTGATGTGTGAGATGTTCCTCCAGGAGGTCTTTAAGAAGAACCCCATCGACGCTCTGGATCAGGAGACCCTCTTCACCATCAACAAGTTCTTTGAAAACAACCTCAACGTTTCCGAGCCGGCCCGAAAGCTCTTCGTCCACCGGAACACCCTGGTTTACCGCCTGGAGAAGATCAAGAAGCTCACCGGCCTGGACCTGCGGGAGTTTGACGATGCCATCACCTTCAAAGTGGCCCTCATGGTCAAAAAGTACCTGGTGTCCAGAGGGATCGAATCCTAAGGCGGAGAACCACCCTGTGGTTTTGCTGCGTTCTGGGAGGAAGGGCCGTGTGGCCGGGGGAATTCAATTCCAGTGGGAATCGCGCTCTCCCGGCCATGTGTAGCGTCCATTTCCCTGGATGCGGCAAAACAGCGTGCAGGGGCCCTGCAGTGCGTGCCATGCCGGCGGTACAGCGGGATCCCTCTGGACAGATTACAACAGACAAAGGAGTGTTATTTTGATTCGACTGACTGATATCCATAAGGAGTATCAAAACGGCACCAAGGCCCTGAAAGGGGTCAGTTTGCAGATTGATGACGGGGAGTTCGTCTTCCTGGTGGGGCCCTCCGGCTCCGGGAAGTCCACCATCATCAAACTGATTACGGCGGAGATTGAGGCAACCCGAGGGAAGCTGATGGTCAATGGCTACAACCTTCGGGACATCAGCGAAAAACAGATCCCCCTGATGCGCCGCACCATTGGCGTGGTGTTCCAGGACTTCCGCCTCATCGAGAAGAAAACCGTTTATGAGAACATCGAGGTGGCCATGCGCGCCGTGGGCGCCACCACCCGGGAAATTCAGCGGCGTATCCCCTACGTATTGGATCTGGTGGGGTTGATGGGCAAGGGGGGGCGGCTGCCCACCCAGCTCTCCGGCGGGGAGCAGCAGCGGGTGGCCATCGCCCGTGCCCTGGCCAACAACCCCAGCGTGATCATCGCCGACGAGCCCACCGGCAACTTAGACCCTGCCCGGTCCTTGGAAATCATGTCCCTTCTGGAGAAGATCAACGACATGGGCACCACCATCCTGGTGGTCACCCACGAGCGGGAGCTGGTCAACCGCTTCGGCAAGCGCGTGGTGGCCATCGAGAGTGGGCGGATCATCAGTGACGCAGCAGGAGGGTATTACGGCAATGGGTGATAGACAAATTTGGTATTATATCAAAGAGGGCGTCCGGAGTATCTTTACCCATGGGCTCATGTCCTTTGCGGCGGTGTGTATGACCGTGGCCTGCCTGCTGATCATGGGCTCCTTCTCCCTCATTGCAGTTAACGCCGGGAACATCCTTCAGGATCTGGAGGATGAAAACGAGTTCCTGGCCTATGTGGACGAATCCCTCAGCCAAAACGAGGCCAGAGCCCTGCAGGATGAGATCGAAGCGATCCCCAATGTGTCCTCGGTGACCTTTGTGACCAAAGAGCAGGCCCTGCAGGACTTCATCGCCCAGCAGGAAACCGCAGAGCTCTTCGAAAACACCTCCGCCGAGACCCTGCGGGACCGTTACCGCATCCATGTCGAGGACATTGAGCAGCTGCAGGATACGGCAGACCAAGTGAAGCAAGTCAATGGCATCGCCGATGTGGAGGCCTCCTTGGAGATTGCCGATGGCTTTGTGATGGTTCGGAACGTGGCCACTGCCATTGCGGTGATCCTCATCGTCATGCTGGTGGTGATTTCGGTGTTCATCATCGCCAACACCATCAAACTGTCCACCTTCACCCGGCGGGAGGAGATCGCCATCATGAAGATGTGCGGCGCCACCAACTGGTTTGTCCGGGCCCCCTTCCTGGTGGAGGGTGTGATCCTGGGCCTGGCCGGGGGCATCATTGCCTTCTTCTGCCAGTGGGGGATCTATGGGCTCATCACCAGGGCCATGATGGAGAGCGGGATCTTTAGCATCATCACCACGGTGCCCTTCGGCAACATCTCCCACGTGGTGCTGCTGGTGTTCCTGTTGGTTGGCTTCGCCATCGGTGGCGGCGGTTCGGTGATGGCCATCCGGAAGTTCCTGAAAGTGTAAACCCTGGGAAGCGAGGTGCAAGGCGTGAGCAAACAGAAGAAATCCTGGGACCCGTATCGCCGCCAGCGGCGCGTCATGGCGGTGATTGCGGTGGTCTTGTGTATTTCCCTCGTCCTTTCCCTGGTGGCCGGTCTGCTGGCCTACTGATAGGGCAGACGGACTAAGACAGTGAAAACCCGAGCAAGCGGCGGCTTCGGCCGCCGCTTTGTATTTCTCCGCGGGGCAGCCAGCGGGGCAGATAGGAGGCTTTTCTATGAAGGAGACAACAAAACGTCGCGTCCGGGGGGCGCTCATTGCGCTGGTGTGCTTTTTGCTGGGCGGGCTGGTTACCTTGGGCGTGGTGTGGAAGGTGGTGGGCCAGGATGGGCGCACCCTCCTCCAGGCCTACCAGTTGATCCGGTCAGAGTTTGTGGGGGAGTATGACAGCCAAACCCACCTGGAAACCACCCTGGAGACCATGGTGGACGCCTTAGGGGACCGGTGGTCCTACTACCTCACCCCAGAGGAGGCGCAGCAGGTCAAGGCCAACCGGGAAAACACCTACGTGGGCATTGGCATCACCGTAGGCCAGAATGTGGAGGACGGGCTGGAAATCCTCCGGGTGACGGAGGGCAGCCCGGCCCAGGAGGCGGGCCTCCAGGCAGGGGAGATTATCCGTGGGGTGGATGGTCAGGCCATCACATCCGACAACCGGGAGACCATGCTCTCCGCCATCCAGGGGGAGGAAGGGACCACCGTTTCCCTGGAAGTGGAGGGGACGGACGGGGCCCGGCGCACCGTGGAGGTCACCCGCCAGGAGATCCACGGGGTTACCGCCACCTGGACCATGACGGAAAACCAGGTGGGCCTGGTGACCATCCTGAACTTCTACGCCGGCACCGCCGACCTGGTAAAGCAGGGGGTGGCAGCGCTCCAGGAGGAGGGGGCCCAGGCCTTGGTATTTGACCTGCGGAACAACCCGGGGGGATACGTCACAGAGCTCACGGAGATTTTGGACTATCTTCTCCCAGAGGGGAACATTTTCATCAGCCGGACCAACGACGGGGAGGAAGTGACCTACACCTCCGATGCCAGCTGTGTGGATCTCCCCATGGCGGTGCTGGTCAATGCCAACAGCTACAGCGCTGCGGAGTTCTTTGCCGCTCAGCTCCGGGAATCCGCGGGCGCTCCGGTGGTCGGGGAGCAGACCAGCGGCAAGGGGTATTCCCAGATCCTCTTCGATTTGCCCGACGGCAGCGCCATTGGCCTGTCTACGGCCCGGTACTATACCGGCAAGGGGGTGTCTCTCATTGGCACAGGGCTTACGCCGGACACAGAGGTTACCCTCAGTGAGGAGGACCAGCAGAAACTGCTGGCAGGGGAGCTTACCCCGGCAGAGGACGCGCAGTTTCAGGCCGCAGTGGCGGCGCTGGGCCTCTCGTAAGGCAGCCTGGCCCGGGGGCCGGCAGCGGCTGTCCCACCACTTCCCCTTGACAGACCGGGAGAAACTTCCTATAATACTTAGGCGTATAACCGGGATTTTATATTTTTATATGTGTAGGGCGCCCGGGCCCGTTGGCAATTTCGTCACCAATCACATTTGAAAGGTGTGTCACTGAATATGGCAAAGGAATATCGACTCAGCGCGGAGCGCCTGGAAGAACTCAAGCAGGAGCTCACTTACCTGAAAACCGTCCGGGAAAAGGAAGTGGCGGAACTCATCAAGGAGGCCCGCTCCTTCGGCGACCTGTCGGAAAACAGCGAGTATGACGAGGCAAAGAACGAGCAGGGTAAGCTCTACTCCCGCATCGCAGAGCTGGACGAGATTTTGTCCAACTACACCATCATCGAGGAGCAGGAGACCGCCCGGGACATCGTCCACGTGGGCAACAACGTGGTGGTGAAAGACCTGGAGTTTGACGAGACCCTGACCTATCAAATCGTGGGCTCCCAGGAGGCCGACCCCATGAACGGGCGGATCTCTGAGGACTCCCCCTTCGGCAAGGCCCTGCTGGGTAAGAAGGCCGGAGAGGAAGTGGTGGTGGAAGCCCCCGCCGGCAACATCCACTATCAGATCCTGGAGATCCAGAGATAATAGAGAAAAGGAGCGGCAGAACATGGCAGAGAAGAACAAGAAGGACCAGACCGGGGAGCAGGAGCAGGACCTGTCCCAAATCCTCCAGGTGCGCCGGGACAAGCTGGCCGCCCTCCAGGCGGCGGGGAAGGACCCCTTCCAGCAGACCAAGTTTACGGTTTCCGCCCACGCCCAGGAGATCAAAGACCATTTCGAGGAGATGGAGGGCCAGCCCGTCACCATCGCCGGCCGGCTGATGTCCAAGCGGGGCATGGGCAAAGTGAGCTTCTGCGACCTGCAGGACAAGTCCGGCCGCATCCAGCTCTACGCCCGAAAGGACGAGATGGACGAGGCGGACTACAACGAGTTTAAAAAGTATGACATCGGCGACCTGGTGGGGGTGGAAGGCGAGGTTTTCCGCACCCAGCGGGGAGAGATGAGCGTCCGGTGCAAGCAGGTTACCCTTCTCTCCAAGTCTCTGCGCCCCTTGCCGGAGAAGTTCCACGGCCTGCAGGACAAGGAGCGGCGGTACCGCCAGCGGTACGTGGACCTCATCGTGAACCCCGAGTCCCGCCGCAACTTTGAAATCCGCAGCCAGCTGGTCAGCTATCTGCGGTCTTTCCTGGACGGCCGGGGCTATATGGAGGTGGAAACCCCCGTCCTCAACACCATCTCCGGCGGGGCCACCGCCCGGCCCTTCATCACCCACCACAACACCCTGGACATTGACATGTACATGCGCATTGCCACGGAGCTCCACTTAAAGCGCCTCATCGTAGGCGGCCTGGAGCGGGTGTATGAGATCGGCCGGATCTTCCGCAACGAGGGCATGGACACCAAGCACAACCCTGAGTTCACCACCGTAGAGCTCTACCAGGCCTATGCCGACTTCAACGACATGATGGACCTCTTTGAGGACTTCCTCTCCTCCGCCGCCCAGAAGATCCTGGGAACCTACGAGGTCACCTGGCAGGGGGAGGCCATCAACCTGGCCCCTGGCTGGCGGCGGATGACCATGGCCGAGGCCGTCAAGGAGTACCTGGGGGTGGACTTTATGGCCATCGACGGAGACGCCGAGGCCGTGGCTGCCGCCAAGGCCATCGGCGTGGACATGGACGGGGTGGAGGCCACCTGGGGCCACGCCCTTTACGAGTGCTTTGACCAGAAGGTGGAGGGGCTGCTGATCCAGCCCACCTTCATCACCATGCACCCGGTGGATGTGTCCCCTCTGGCCAAGCGGTCCCCCAAGGACCCCCGGCTCACCGAGCGGTTTGAGCTCTTCATCTGCCGCAGTGAGATGGGCAACGCCTTCTCCGAGCTCAACGACCCCATCGACCAGAAGCAGCGCTTCCAGAAGCAGGTGGAGATGCGGGCCAAGGGCGACGAGGAGGCCGGCATGATGGACGAGGACTACATCAACGCCCTGGAGTACGGCCTGCCCCCCACGGGCGGCCTGGGCATCGGCATTGACCGGTGCGTCATGCTCCTCACCGGGGCCGACTCCATCCGGGACGTCATCCTCTTCCCCACCATGAAGCCCCTGGACAGCGAGGCCCCCAAGGCCTCCGCTCCCGCCCAGGAGGCTGCCCCCGCCGCCCCGGCGGCCATCGACCTGTCCAAGGTGGAGATCGAACCCCTCTTCCAGGACATGGTGGACTTTGAGACCTTCTCCAAGTCCGACTTCCGGGTGGTGAAGATCAAGGCCTGTGAAGCGGTGAAAAAGAGCAAGAAGCTGCTGAAATTCACCCTGGACGACGGCAGCGGCACCGACCGGATCATCCTCAGCGGCATCCACGACTACTATGAGCCCGAGGAGTTGGTGGGGAAGACGGCGGTGGCCATCACCAACCTGCCCCCCCGGAAGATGATGGGCATTGACTCCTGCGGGATGCTCATCTCCGCCATCCACCACGAGGAGGGCCAGGAACGGCTGAACTTCCTGCTGGTGGACGACAGCATCCCCGCCGGGGCCAAGCTGTATTGATCGACCCACGCCCCCAAAGAGGGGGAAGGGTACCACGGTAACATTTAGGGGCCAGCCTCCGCGAGAGTCTGGCCCCTTTTGCATGGCATGGAAGAAAGAGAAAAGGAGAGGACCGGTTTGGAACGAAAGACAGGCGTGGATTTTTTGCGGATGTTCCTCATGTTTTTGGTGCCCATCCTCCATATTTTGGGCAACGGCGGGGTGCTGGCCAACACCCCGTGGATGTCCAGCCAGTACCTGGCGGGGTGGCTGCTGGAGACGGTGGCCCTGTGCGCGGTGGACTGCTTTGCCCTCATCAGTGGCTATGTGGGAAGCACTGCAAAGTTTCGTTGGTCCCGGGTGGGGAACCTGTGGCTGGGGATCGTCTTTTACACGCTGCTGCTCACTGCTCTGTTCGCGGTCTGGATGCCGGAGGTGGTGTCAAAACGGACTTGGTTTGGGGCCATCTTCCCCATCACCAGCAATCAGTACTGGTTCATGACGGCGTATGTGGGGATGTTTTTCTTCATCCCCCTGATGAATTTGGTGCTAGAGAAGGCGAGCAAACGGATGCTGACGGAGTTTTTGGTGGCGGTCCTGGTGGTGTTCTCCTTCCTGCCCTGTCTGTTTACCATCCTGCTGCAAGACTCCCCCTACGGCCTGCACCGGGGCTACAGCATGGTGTGGCTGATTATGCTGTACCTGGTGGGGGGATATTTGAGAAAGTATGAGATTCCTCAGAAGCTCTCCCGAAAAAAGGCAGTGGTGGTGTTCTGCATCTCCACCCTCTTGGCCTGGCTGAGCAAGGTGGTGATCGAATGGGGTACCAACCGTATGTTGGGGTACCCGGCGGGGGGCACCAGTTTTGTGTCCTACGTCTCCCCCTTCATTGTGATCAACGCCGTGGCTCTGCTGTGCTTTTTTGCACGGACGGAGTTTCGCAGCAAGGCGCTGCGAAAGGGGATCGCCGTGCTCTCTCCGGCGGCCCTGGGGGTGTATATCATCCATGTGCATCCCCTGGTGTGGAACTATGTGCTGCGGGACTGCCTGACCTTTGCTGCGGCCTATCCTGTGTGGCGGATGCTCCTGTGGGTGGTGGCGCTGGCCTTTGGCATCTATCTGATCTGCTCGCTGATTGATGTGGTGAGAATCCGGCTGTTCCAGGCCGTTGGCGTGCCGGCGCTGTGCCGGAAGCTGGACGGGTGGATCGCGGGAATCCACAGGGAAAGCCCCCTCCCGCCGGAGGAAAAGTAACGCGGCAGTCCGCCAAGGTTGTGCCTCCAGAAGAGGGAGGAAGCGTCTTTCCCCTCCGGGGGGACCCCCGGGGAAGAAGGGCGCTGTGACCCTGTTGAATTTGTAACGCTTCCTCCAGCAAGGCCTTTCCCTTTTTAGAGAGAAGGTATGAAAATCGGGAGGGCGCGTGAAAAATCGTTGACTTGAATATCCTGGAAGGGTATGCTATAGTTATCTTTGTATGAATCCACAGGAGAAGGTGGGGTGTCCTGGGGGACGGGCTGCCGTGTAGGGCACCAGGTTCCCGGCTGACATTGCCCCACTTCCCCTCCAAGACAGCATACTGGCAGGGCTGCCTGCTGGTATGCACGGACAGAACCGGCCCAATCCCACCGGCCATTCGGGGGTGGGCTATGGAGTGACCATGGAGACCATTACAAGTAGAACCAACCCCCTGATTACCCACATTCGTAAACTCACCGTCAGCCGAAAAACCCGACGGAGCCAGGGCCTTATGGTGTGTGAGGGGCCCAAAATGCTGGGCGAGGCCCTCCGGTGGGGGGCAACGTTGGATACCATCCTATGGGAAGCTGGGGCCGCACCGGTGGAGGGGATCCCCCCTACGGTGCGGCAGGTGACCGTGCCGGGGGACCTGCTCCGGTCGGTGGCCCCCACCCAGACCCCGCAGCAGGTCCTTTTCCTCTGCGCCCTGCCCGACCATGCCCTGCCGGCGAAGCTGTCCGGCAGCCGGTACCTGGTGCTGGACAACCTCCAGGATCCAGGAAATTTGGGAACCCTCTGGCGCACAGCCGACGCCTTTGGGGCGGATGGGCTGATCCTTCTTCCCGGCTGCGCCGACCCCTGGGGGCCCAAGACCCTCCGGGCCACCATGGGCGCCTGCTTCCGCCTGCCGGTGTGGGAGGGGACTTTAGAGGAACTGTTGCCCCGTCTGCAGGCGGCGGAGCTTCCGCTGTACGCCACCGCCCTGCGGGAGGATACGGAGGACATTCGCACCGTCTCCCTGCGCCGGGCGGCGGTGGTCATTGGCAGCGAGGGGCGGGGGGTCTCCCCCCCGGTGCTGGCAGCCAGCGAAAAGACCCTTCAGATCCCCATGGAGGACCGGTGCGAGTCCCTCAACGCCGCGGCCGCCGGTACGGTGGTGCTGTGGCAGATGGGATACGGCGCCTGACAAACAGAAAGGAGAGGCGGCCATGAGCAACCTGCGCCATTGGCTGTGGCTGAGCACCCGGGGCCCTGCCCCGGGCATGTACGCAGCCCGTGTTCTGGAGCATTTCGGCACCCCAGAAGGGGCCTACTACGCTGACAGTGCCGCCTATGGGCAGATCCCCGGGATTCCGGGGACCGTGCGCCAGGCCTTAGAGGACAAAGACCTGACCCCAGCCGAGACCATCCTGGCCAAGTGCAAGGAACAGGGGATCTGGATCCTCACGATGCAGGATGCGGCCTATCCCCAGCGGCTGCGGCAGTTGGAGAGCGCCCCCTGCGTCCTCTACGGCAAAGGTACCCTGCCCCAGCTGGACCATCTGCCGGTGGTGGCCATTGTGGGGGCCCGGAAGGCCAGTCCCTACGGGGTGATGGCTGCCCGGCAGTTCGGTTTGGCCTTGGCCCGCCAAGGCATTCTGGTGGTCAGCGGCAGCGCCTACGGGGTGGACGCTGCCGCCCTGAACGGCGCCCTCCG
>JABLTO010087271.1_pt1 | contig 10901 bp, 13 predicted proteins | sample 7160091 | NCBI WGS metagenome assembly JABLTO01 (sample SAMN14651225, study PRJNA627086) | human gut metagenome | isolation source: feces | host: Homo sapiens
ATTGATATGACCGAAGAGTTATTTAATATCATGAAAGAAAATGGACATGATTATGAATATGAATTCAAAAAACTTTCATTTGACACTATTTCGACTAGTTTAGTAGCTGATCAAATTGATTTGGGTATTTCTGGTTTTACTTTTCATGAAGAATGGAAAGATGTTATTTGGTCAAACAAATATAATGATTCTAGACAAGTTGCTTTAGTTGCTAATGATAGTCCAATTACTACAGCTAAAGATTTAGAGGGTAAAAATATCGGAGCTCAGTTAGCATCTACTGGTGAAGGGGTTGCTAATGATATTAAAGATGCTAATGTTAAGTCTGTTAAAGATGTTAAAGTTTTGATTGAAACATTAAATTCTGGTGGGATCGATGCAGTTGTTTTGGATGAGGCTGTAGCTAAAAACTATGTTAAAGAAGCTGGTTATAGAATGTTAGATGAAACTTTATTGGAAGAGGAAAATCTAATTATTACTAATAAAAATAATCAAGAATTAATGGATGATATTAATGAAGCTTTAAAGGCTTTTGTTGGATCAGATAAATATCAAGAATTAAAAACTAAGTGGGGAGCATAATCGTGAATGCGTTAATTGAATTTTTTACTGCAGATAATTTAATCTTTTTATTACAAGGAGCTGGTAAGTCGCTTTTACTAGCTGCTTGTGCTTTAGTGTTTGGATTGATTTTGGGCGTTTTGGGAGCTGCAGCAAAAATTTCTAAACATAAGATTTTAAGAATTATTGGAAATATTTATGTTGAATTGATTCGTGGGACACCAATGTTACTACAAATATTATTTTTATATATTGCTTTTCCATTAATGGTAAGAGCAATTACAGGAGAAAGGTTTATACCCGATCCTTATGTTTGTGGTGCTGTAGCTATGAGTATTAATAGTGGAGCTTATTCAACTGAGTTGATTCGTAGTGGAATCATGGGAGTTGATAAAGGTCAGTGGGAAGCATGTGAAGTTTTAGGATTGAATTATAGTCAAACGATGAAGCTGGTTATTTTGCCTCAGGCTTTTAAAAGAATCGTTCCACCAATAGTTAGTGAGTTTATTACATTGATCAAAGATTCATCATTGATTTCGGTTTTAGGAGCTACAGAGTTATTATATTCAGCGCAAATTTTAGGAGCTAACACCTTTAATTTAATTCCACCATTACTAATGTCAGCAGTTTTTTATTTGATTATGACGCTGACTACATCTTATTTTGCAAGAAAGATAGAAAGGAAGTTATCTGAAAGTGATTAAAGTTAAAAATATTGTTAAACAATTTAAAGATTTGAAAGCTGTAAATGATGTTTCCTTAGAAATAAAAAAAGGTGAGATCGTTTGTTTGATTGGTCCAAGTGGAAGTGGAAAAAGTACTGTCTTACGCTGTATAAACGGATTAGAAATTCCAGAATCTGGAGAAATTTATATAAATAATCAATTACTTGATAGTACTGATTCCCAACAATTCAAAGCTTTAAGAGGAAAGATGGGATTTGTTTTTCAGCATTTTAACTTGTTTCCGCATAAAACTGTTTTGGAAAATTTGACACTGGCGCCAATTAAGGTATTACAAGCAGATGAAGAAGCAGCAAAACAAAAAGCTTGTAAGTTATTAGAACGTGTTGGGTTGTTGGATAAAAAAGATGAATATCCTAATAAATTATCAGGGGGTCAAAAACAAAGAGTAGCGATTGCAAGAGCTTTATGTATGGACCCTGAAGTCATGTTATTTGATGAGCCTACTAGTGCCTTGGATCCAGAGATGGTTATTGAAGTTTTGGAAGTAATGCAGGAATTAGCGATTGAGGGAATGACGATGGTCGTAGTTACTCATGAAATGGGATTTGCACGAACAGTTGGTGATAGGGTGATTTTTTTAGAGAATGGAAAAATAATAGAAGATAGTCCTTCAAAAGATTTCTTTACGAATCCTAAATCTGAACGTGCTAAAGATTTTTTAAGCAAGGTGATGCATTAGTGAAAATTGATTTTTTTGATGTTGAAGCCTGGATGACAGAGCATGAAGTCGATTATCGTTATAATTTGGCGGAGACATGTGTTGCCTCAATGAGCATCAATGATTTATTAGAATTTGTAGATGATAAAGACAAGCTGCTCAATGATTTATTAACGACGAAGCTGGATTATGGACCTATTACAGGCAGTGAGCGTTTACGTAGAGGAATCGCAAAATTGTATCAAACTGGTGATTTGAATAATATTGCAATTAGTCATGGTTGCATCAATGCAAATGAATTAGTTTTAATTTCGCTGTTAGAAAAAAATGATCATTTAATAACGATTACACCGACTTATCAACAAATGTATTCTTTTCCAGAATCGTTTGGGGTAGAGACAAGCTTAATTGAATTAAAAGAGGAAAACAACTGGTTACCTAAATTAGAAGATTTTGAAAAAGAAATCAAAGAAAATACGAAGATGATTTGTTTAGTTAATCCTAATAATCCTACAAGTACAAAATTTTCTAAAGAATTTTTATTGAAATTGGTCAAGTTAGCTAAAAAATATAATTTATATATTCTTTGCGATGAAGTTTATCAGGGTTTAGGTAAAGATGAAATAGCTATCAGTGATTTATACGATCGAGGAATTTCAACGAGCAGTTTATCAAAAGTAACTTCTTTTGCGGGGCTTAGATTAGGGTGGATCAAAGCTAATTATGAAATTATTAAAATGATAAATGATCGACGTGATTATCATATTATTTCAACTGGTTATCTAAATGATTATTTAGCTGCTGTAGTAATTGAAAATTATGATAGAATTATTGAAAGAAGTAAGAAAATCATTACTACTAACCGTCAGATTTTAATCGAGTGGTTAAAAAAGGAACCTTTAGTTGATTGTGTTGTTCCTGAAGCGGGAACGATTGCTTTTCTAAAATATAACCTGCCAATCAAATCAAAAGAACTATGTCTCAAATTACAAAAAGATACCGGTGTCTTCTTTGTTCCTGGCACTTGTTTTAATCAGGAATATCATCTACGCTTTGGTTTTGCTAATAAAAGCGAAGATATCCAAGCAGGTTTAGAGTTGTTTTCAAAATGGTTACATTCTAATGTAAAAAAATAATATCTTAATTATTAAAACAGTTATCTAAATAATGATCAACTGTTTTTTTATTTGTAATATATTTTTGTGACAAACAGTATATAACACTTGACTACAGTTTTGTACTGTTATATACTGTTTTATAAAGGAGGTAGATAAATTGAAAATAATTATAAATAATACAATTATGGTTCCTATTTATGAACAAATAGTAGATCAAATCAAACTCTTGATTCGTAATGGAGAACTAAAAGAAAATGATAATCTACCATCTGTGCGTACTTTATCAAAAGAACTTAAAATTAGTGCTTTAACGGTAAAAAAAGCATATGATACTTTAGAAAATGAAGGTTTTACAATAACTGTTCATGGTAAAGGGACATATGTGGCTGCTACTAATACTGAGCTTTTGCTGGAAGAACAAAAAAAAGAGGTTGAAGCCGATTTAGAAAAAGCAATTCAAAAGGGAAGACGATGTGGTATAAGTGATGAAGATATTAAAACTTTATTTGAATTGATTTTGGAAGGATAAACGTGAAAATAAACTTTTTAGATTAATAGTAGATTGAAATTTTAATCACATGTTTGTCCCTATCGATGAAGGCAAACAGAAATGGAGGAAATTATGTTAAAAATTGAACATGTAAAAAAATTTTATAAGAATTTCTCATTAGATTGTTCCTTAAAGGTCATGCCAGGATATGTAACGGGATTAATTGGACAAAATGGTGCTGGTAAAAGTACGACATTTAAAGCAATATTGGGATTGATTTCTATTGATGAAGGAAGCATTAGTGTTTTTGGAAAAGATATTCAAAATTTTAATGCTGAAGATAAGCAGAATCTAGGTGTGGTTTTATCTGATTCAGGATTTAGTGGATATTTAACGATTAATGATATTATTCCTGTTTTAGATAATCTTTATAAAAATTTTGATAAATCATTTTTTATTGAACAGTTACAACGATTTCAATTACCTCGTAATAAGAAAATCAAAGAATTTTCAACGGGGATGAAAGCAAAATTAAAAGTTTTAGTTGCAATTTCTCACAATGCTAAATTATTGATTCTTGATGAACCAACAGCTGGTTTAGATGTTATTGCAAGAGATGAATTATTGGATATATTAAGAGAATTTATGGAAAAAGATGAGGCTCATTCTATTTTAATTAGTTCGCATATTTCTAGTGATTTAGAAAATTTATGTGATGACCTTTATATGATTGATAATGGAAAAATCATTATGCATGAAGATACTGATATTTTATTGAGTGATTATGCTTTATTGAAAGTTGATTTAAAGCAGTATGCTAGTCTAGATAAACAATATCTTCTTTGTTTGAAGAAAGAAAGCTATGGGTATAGCTGTCTTACAAACCAGAGACAATATTATCTTGATAATTATCCTTCTCTAGCAATCGAAAAAGGAAATATTGACGAAGTAATCACAATGATGATAAGGGGTGATAAACTATGAAAGGTTTATTGATCAAAGATTTTAAACTATTACAAGGACAAAAAAATTTTTTTATTACTATTATCGCAATTGCTGGTATAATGGCTATTTTTATGGAAAATGCACCATTTATTATCGGATATATGACATTTGTTGGTTCTTTATTTACTTTAAGTACTATTAGTTATGATGAATTTGATAATGGTAATGCTTTTTTATTTTCGTTGCCAATTACTAGAAAAGATTATATTTTAGAAAAATATGGATTTGGTTTGATTGTTGGAGGAATCTCATGGTTGTTTGCTATCATTGTTACTGTTGTTGTGGAAATAATAAAAGATACAATTTTAATCGAGGATACAATATTGATTGCCTTAATAATCTTACCAATACTACTGATAATATTGGCAGTTATGCTCCCTTTTCAATTTAAGTTTGGTGGTGAAAAAAGTCGGGTTGCAATTATTGGGGCTATTGGTTTGATATTTATCATTGTTATTGGTGTAATTAAAGCTGCTGAATTATTCAATGTTGATTTAATTACAATGTTTAATAATTTACCAGTAATGAGTATGAAAATGTTGATCATGGCAGGATCAATAATAGCAATGATCATATTTTTGTTATCATTTAAAATTAGCGTAGGTATTATGAATAAAAAAGAATTCTAGTTAATATTTTATCAATGATATTTATCTAAAGTTGAGATATCAATAAAAAGACAGTCAATTTGATCGACTGTCTTTTTACATGTTGTGTTAATTCAAACCCTTTCTGCTTTTTTTAAAATACATTAGATCAGTTGCCTGCATTTCATTTTCGATGATTTCTTTAGGGTAATAGTCTAAAAAGAAATTTTCGATACGATGACTATACACATAACCTAAACGAGTATAAAAAGTTATATTTTCTAAACTTGAGTTTGCAGTACCAATCAAAAATGTATCATAAGCACTGTAGATATCTTCAACATATTTAATTAAAGCTTTAGCATAACCACAACCTCGATATGCAACTAAAGTTAAAATATTTTTAATTTCTACTTCACCATCGATAATTTCAACAGCAATAAATGATACAGGCTCATCGTTTACAAAATAGCCATATAATTTACCGTTTTCTAAATAATCTCTAACTAGGTTGATATTAGGGTCGCTTTCAGTTAATAATTCATCAAAATCCATTTTATTTTTTATTTCTTTTATCATTTCTTTCACTTCCTGATATGTATTATATCAAAGTTTTATTTAATGTAAAAGGTTTCATTGTATGATATACTTTTAATAAAGAGGTGGAAAGGATATGAAAAAGATTTTACTTTGTTTAATAATGCTGTTTTTTATTGTTGGATGCTCTTTTATTACTGAAGAAGAAAGCAATGAGAGTACAGAAAATGATGAAAAAGTACAAACAGAAGAGAAACATGAACCGGTTAAAACAAGTGTGAAACTAAGTTTTGCTGGGGACTGTACACTAGGAAATTATGCGGGACAGATTTACGATGGTTCATTTAATCAAGAATATGCAAAGCAAGGTAGTGATGCGACATATTTTTTAAAAAATGTTAAAAGTGTTTTTGAAAATGATGATTTAACGATCGTTAATCTTGAAGGTCCGTTGACAAGTGCAACATCTCATGTGGAAAAGCAGTTTCCTTTTAGTGGACCAAAAGAATATGCGGATATTTTAACTAGTGGTAGTGTTGAACTTGTTTCACTAGCAAATAATCATTCAGAAGATTATTATACTCAGGGTATGAAAGATACTAAACAAGTATTAGACGAAAAGAAAATTGGTTATTTTGGTTATGAAACAGCGTGTGTTAAAGAGGTTAAGGGAATTAAAATTGGTTTTTTGGGATATCGTTCAATGTCTCTTTCCATGAATAATGAACAAGGACGTGCAACAATAAAAAATGCAATCGATGATTTAAAAAACAATCAGGGGGCTAATGCAGTCGTAGTATTTTATCATTGGGGAATAGAACGCGAATATTATGCTAATAGTGATCAACGTGAATTAGCTAAATTTACAATTGATAGTGGCGCTGATTTAGTCATGGGTTCGCATCCTCATGTTGTTCAGGGTGTTGAAGAGTATAATGGTAAACAGATCGTTTATTCTTTAGGAAATTTTTGTTTTGGTGGGAATCGTAATCCTAGCGATACAGATTCGATGATCTATTCTATTACGATGAATTTTACAGATGGTAATTATTCCGGTGATAGTCATGAAATTATTCCATGTTCAATAACTTCAGTTAAGGGCAGAAATAATTATCAGCCAATGATTTTAGATGGTAGTGAAAAACAAAGAGTTTTAGATAAAATTCAAAAATATAGTTATTGACAATATTTTATTTTTAATCTTCAGTAGTAAAAATTTATAAACCAATGATTCTTATTTTTGTTAAGCTGATACAAATCCCTTGTTTTATCTTTGATTTTCTTAAATACATATCAATTCTTTAAAAAAACAAGCGTAGCTTAAAAGATATTAAACAGATAAGTAAATGATAGATCATATTAATATAGTAAAAATGAAAGATCAACTATAAAAGTTGTGATTTTGAAATATTAGAATTTTGATACAAAAATAAATTGAATTTGAGGTGAAATTATGGCGTCAAGTAAAGAATATTTACAATTTATTTTGGAACAGTTATCAGAGTTAGAAGAAATTACGTATCGAGCGATGATGGGAGAATTTATTATTTACTATCGTGGTAAAATCGTAGGTGGTATCTATGATGATAGGTTGCTTGTAAAGCCAGTAAAATCAGCGATCAGCTACATGTTAACAGTTTCATATGAATTGCCTTATGAGGGGGCAAAAGAAATGTTGTTTGTAGATGAGGTTGATAATAAGGAATTTTTAACAGGTTTGTTTAATGCTATGTATGAAGAATTACCAATCCCAAAACAAAAAAGGAAGAAATAGATAAATGAAAATTTGTAGGGGGAATAAGAATATTGTGGATAAAAAACTTAATGCAAAAAAAATTATATTAACACTTATCAGTTTTATAGTATTTTGGGCAATGATTACAGATGCTTGGGGATATTCAAACTTTATTTTTAACAATAATATTGGAACATATATTTATGGATATATAAGTAGATTTATATGGATATTTCCTGCAATGTTTTTAATTATTAGATATAACAATCAATTAAAATTTAAGAAAAATGAATTATTTTCTCAACCTATATTTAATAAGTCGTTAGTTTTAACTATAACAATTATATTAGTTTATATATTTGTAATGATGATAGTAAATCATAAAGGATTTTGGATTAATAGTGAAATCATTTTATGGTTAATAGTTATTAAATATATTATTGTTGGAATGGTTGAAGAAATTGTTTTTAGAGGTTGGGGATATAATTCATTGGTTAATATTATGTCGCATAAAAAAGCAACTATAATAACGACATTGTTGTTTATATTATTACACTTTCCATCATATTTTATTAAGTTTTTAAGATTTGGTACTTTTGATTTTGTAGGAATAATTGTTCAAATTATTAGTGCGTTAATTTGGGGTATTGTATTTTGTATATTATTAAAAAAAGGAAAAACTATATGGAACCCAATAATAGTACATACAATATATGATTTAATGTCAGTATTATTTATTGGTGGAGTATAAAAGATAAATGAGAATTTATGAAAGGGTAAATTATATGGAGAGATATTTGAAAGAAACACCGATGTTAAATTTTTCAGATGTCAATATACAACATTTAATAAGTGATAGAGGGTGGAAAGATATTGATATCTACAATCGTATCAAGCAGATATACAATTTTGTTCGTGATGAAATTTTATTTGGATATAATGAGGATGATAGTATTTCGGCAGCGGAAGTTTTGTCTGATGGATATGGACAATGTAATACAAAAGGAACGCTTTTCATGGCATTGCTTCGTGGGGTAAATGTCCCATGTCGGGTACATGGTTTTACGATTGATAAAAAATTACAAAAAGGTGCAATGACGAGTATTGTATACAAAAAAGCACCTAAAAATATTTTTCATAGTTGGGTTGAAGTCTATTTGGACGGAGTATGGTATGAACTTGAGGCATTTATTTTAGATAAAGAATACCTCTCAAGATTACAAAGCATAAACGCTACTTGTATAGGTGTTTTTTGCGGATATGGTGTTGCTGTAAAAGATTTCCACAATCCTGTAATTGATTTTGAGCGTAACAATACTTATATTCAAAGTGAAGGGATCAATCAAGACTTCGGAATATATGATTGTCCAGACGATTTACTTAAAGAACATCACCAAGAAATGTCAGTATTTAAAGCTTTTCTATATAGAAATTTAGGCAGACATTTAATGAATCGCAATATAAGAAAGATAAGAAATGTTGATTGATAAATTTTGATAATAGTTTATGTGATTTTTCAAAAAATATTTTAAAGTATATTATATTTATTGCTTTAGGTTAAATAACGATATTCTTTTTATCGTAAAGCAAATGAGAATATAGTATAATATATAAATCAAAATCGATGACAATATATTATCAGTGAAAGGAGAGGCTGATATTAAATGAAAAATATCATTTTAATTAGTGTTATTAATGTAGTATATTTAGTAACATGGTTTCTAATGAATATAATAAGAAATTCTAAAATAAAAGTTGTTCGAGATTATGATAATGGAAATGAATTTTATAAATCTTTAAATGCTTCAGATAAAGAAACATACTGGAAAGAAGATACTAAAAACCTGAATATATTCTTTATCATTTTCTTAATTTTTTTAGAAGTTACTATGTATTTGCTCTATAAGGATAGTGGGCTATGGATATCGTTCTTGATCATAGGTGTAGTTATATCACCTATAATTGCAATAATTTTAAGTGTTAAATTACAAAGAAAATATAAGAGTCAAATGGTTAAATAAATGAGAATTTGTAAAGGTACTGTAAATGAAGAAAGCGAAATTAAAGAATGTAAAAAATGAAAATGGGCAGAAACAAGAAAATTATATGACTTTGGGAATGTGCTTCGGTGTTATGGCAGGAAGTGCAGGTATGGCTATACTTGCCATGTTTGGACAAATTGCCTGGGGAGGAATGTGCACTGGATTAGGTCTTATTTTAGGAATGTTGATAGGCATGGCGATTCCAAAGAAAAAGTAGATAAATTTTAGTTTTGTAATTTCATATCTATATATAAAGAGGCAGTCTTTATGAATGCTTGTTTGTATCAAAATTTATAGAAAATTGGATAGTATATAAAATTTGAAGAATTATTAATTTTAAGTAATTTTATAAAATTAAATTGTTTTAGTAGTAAATGCTTGAATCTTGAATCAATAAATGATATCATGCAAATAGTTATACGACTGACGGAAGTGGAATTAACCACAGGGAGTATAATCATTGAAGAGCCGACCGTCTGGGCAAGAGTCTGGATAGGTGTAGGCTCTTTTTTAATTCTATGGTCAAAATGCTTGTTTTTAAACTATTGTACTAGTTGAGAAAAAAGTGGAAATATGATATAAATTAGTTGTATTTTTATTTTGATAGAGACTGACCTTAGATTTATATTTTAAAAATTATATGTGAAAGGGTGGCGTTATGTTAACTGATGTTGAAATTGCACAAAGTGCGAAGATGGAACCAATTAGTGAGATTGCTAAAAAAGTTGGTTTAGAAGATGATGATTTAGAATTATATGGGAAATATAAAGCAAAAATTGCTCTTGAAGCAATTAATCGTTTGGAAAATAATCCTGATGGGAAATTAGTTCTTGTTACAGCGATCAATCCCACACCGGCTGGAGAAGGGAAAACAACTACGATGATTGGTCTTTCTCAGGCTTTAAATAAAATGGGAAAAAAATCAGTTGTAGCAATGAGAGAACCATCTTTAGGACCATGTTTTGGAATTAAAGGGGGAGCTGCTGGGGGCGGATATGCTCAGGTAGTTCCAATGGAAGATATTAATCTACACTTTACTGGAGATATCCATGCTATCACTGCTGCTAATAATTTGATCGCAGCGATGCTTGATAATTCGATTCATCAAGGAAATCCGTTAAATATTGATGTTCGTAATATCGTTTGGAAAAGAGTAGTTGACTTAAATGACCGCGCTTTACGTCATACAGTGTGCGGTTTAGGTGGAAAATTAAACGGTGTGCCACGTGAAGATGGTTTTGATATTAGCGTTGCTAGTGAAGTAATGGCGATTTTATGTCTGGCTACTAGTCTTGAAGATTTAAAAGAGCGTGCTGGCAAAATGATCGTTGCTTATAACTATGAAGGAAATCCAGTTACAGTTGACGATATTGAAGCAACTGGTGCGGTTACTTTATTATTAAAAGATGCAATCAAACCAAA
>JABLTO010091171.1_pt1 | contig 10893 bp, 14 predicted proteins | sample 7160091 | NCBI WGS metagenome assembly JABLTO01 (sample SAMN14651225, study PRJNA627086) | human gut metagenome | isolation source: feces | host: Homo sapiens
AATTGGTTGCGGGAGGAGGATTTGAACCTCCGGCCTCTGGGTTATGAGCCCAACGAGCTACCAGGCTGCTCTATCCCGCGATAAGATGGCGGAGGAAAAGGGATTCGAACCCCTGCGCCGCTTGCGCGACCTTCCGGTTTTCAAGACCGGTCCCTTCAACCAGACTTGGGTATTCCTCCATATGATGGTGCCTAAGGCCGGACTTGAACCGGCACGAGGGTTGATTCTCGCAGGATTTTAAGTCCTGTGCGTCTACCAATTCCGCCACTCAGGCATATGGTGACCTGTATGAGATTCGAACTCATGACCCTTTGATTAAAAGTCAAATGCTCTACCAACTGAGCTAACAGATCATAAACAATCAAGATGGCTGCCTCGGTTAGATTCGAACTAACGCATGTCAGAGTCAAAGTCTGATGCCTTACCACTTGGCTACGAGGCAATCAAGTAATGGTGGAGAGAGATGGATTCGAACCATCGAACCCAAAGGGAACAGATTTACAGTCTGTCGCGTTTAGCCCCTTCGCTACCTCTCCAAAAAAAATGGTGCCGAAACCAGGACTTGAACCCGGAACCTACTGATTACAAATCAGTTGCTCTACCAATTGAGCTATTTCGGCAAAAAAACATGGTGGGCGATATAGGACTCGAACCTATGACCCCCTGCTTGTAAGGCAGGTGCTCTAACCAACTGAGCTAATCGCCCAATAAAATAATCAGTTGACATTAACAAATATACCAGTTAATAAAAATTTTGTCAATACCGATTTTATATTTTTTTTATTTTATTAGCAATTTCCTTGTCTTTTTTGTCAATCCACATATCTAAATTTGCTTCCAAAGTACCAAATCCATGAATTGTTTCTTTTATCTTTCTTCTTTTTTCACAACTTTTTCTATAACTAAAACCCTTTATACTTAGTTTTGCATGATAATTATAATCGTCAATTTCTAAGATTTTTACTTTTATTGTTTCGCCGATTGATACATAATCATTTAAATTTCTAACAAATGAATCAGAAACCTCAGATATATGAATAAGACCACTATAGTAACTACCAAGACTAACAAAAATACCGTACTTTTCAATTCCTGTCACACATCCAGTTACTATACTTCCAACTTTATAATAGTTCTTCATATTAGGGTCATCCCTCCCACATATAAATGTATTATATCAAATAAGTATAAAAAGAACAAGAAACATCAAAAATATTTACATAAAGTTTATTGTAAGTTATAATTTAATTGGTGACATTGTATATGGATAAGAGAATCGAAGAACAAATAAATATAGTTATTAATAAAATAAGACCATTCTTACTAAGTGATGGTGGAGATATTGAATTTATAAAATATGAAAATTCAATACTTTATGTAAAACTTACCGGAGCTTGTGCAAAATGTAATATGATTGATATAACATTGAAAGATGGTATTGAACAATTAATAATTAATGAAATACCAGAAATCAGTCAAGTAGTAAATATTGATTAAATTTAAATCCAAGTTATTCTTGGTATTTTTTTTTGTAAATTTATTACATCATAAATATCCTTTATATAGTCCTCATACTCATCAGCTCTATTTACTAATGAAAGTATCATTTTTTCATCCGCATTAGTATTTATTATCATATCACAACTATCAAAAAAAAATGTGGGAAACAACATCCTTGCATAAACAAGTTCTAATTCAATATCATTCAGCGTTATTTTATCAAAAAATGACTTTATGTTTTTTTTTGAACATTGAGTCCTTAAATTACTGAAAAACATATATTTTAAATATTCCGCTACATCTCTACTTGGAAAATCAATTATTATATTTTGTGGATCATTAAAATTTTCATCAACAATTCTTATATGTGAAATTGTTTTTAATTGATATTTTAGATATCTTTCAAAAATGTTTTTGAAATAAGAAATCGCATTTTCTGCCATTCCTATATAATAACCAACATATTTTACTAACATTGGAAATTTGTTTTCAATATGTTTTATTTGATATTCTATATAATCAACCTTTGTGGACCATAGAATATCCCAATTAGAATGATCTATGTCCTTAAGAAATTCACTTGATGTATCATCATATTTTCCATTTTCTTCCATTATTTGATCAAAAAAGATTTTTTTACCGAGATTTTCATATTTTTCTGTCAAAATATAATCAGTACCATATATATTTGTTATTATGTCATTAAACTTATTTTTCAAAATTTTATCCGATCTTTTTTTATCATTAAAAAATTTATATATTTCTATTATTTCATTTTTTTGTCTAATTAATGGTGAAAGAACATAATTGTTATCATTGTATTGGAAAACATACTTACATCCTTTTTTTATCATATTTACATTTTCAAATCCATAATAGTAACTAATTAATTCTTCTATCTTTCTCACCACTTTCCACCTAAAATATAATATGCAAAAAAAATGAGAAAATTACTTTCTCATTTTACCAGAAACAACTGCACCACTACTCCTTGCTTCACCTGCAAGCATTTTATCAAGTGCATCAATGCTATTCAATGCAGCTTGTCTAGCTGACAGATTTCGCTTAGTTTCCTTTTCTACTTCAAGTTGTTGATTTCTTAATTTTTTGTTTTCTGCCTCGCATAGTTCTAATTGTTCTCTTGCAGCTTTCATTTTTTCTAACATTTCACTTTCTGCAGCTTTAGCCTCTTTTTCACTATTTTCTTTTTGAATCATTTGTTGTTCCAAATCATTTTTTAATTCCAAGTGATCTTGTTGTGCTCGTACAAGAGCCTCACATAAAGCATCTAACTCTTCATCAACACTAGCATTACCATTTACACCACTTGCAAAAATCGAACTAAAATCAGTAGTCACTTCACTATCCATTGAATTATCTTCAACACTTGAAACGGTGTTAGCAGAATTAGAAACAGTTGGAATTACATTTTTATTATCAACAAAATATCCAAAAACATCCTCGCTATTTTCAGATAACCCTTCTGATTCATCATCTTGTCTACCCATGCCAATATCATCTTGAGTAATATTTTCTCTATTAAAATGGTACACCGAATCTTCACTATCTACCTTTTTTTCTGTATTTTCATCACCAACTACTGGTTGTTGGTTTGATTGTATCCTAGATTTTTCTATTTCTTCATCCAAAGCACTAAAATCTATTCCAATATCATTTTTGTTTTCTTTAGATCTATTAAACAATTTGTCAACATTAGGAACATTAACTTCAGCTACATTTAAATTTGAAGCAAACGAATCCAACTTTTCAGAAATTTTCAAGCAAAAATTTCTAAATTTATCAACAACATTTTTTTTCATAAATTCCTTAATTGTGATTGCTCTATTATATGATTTTACAGCCTTATTAGAATAATGATATTGCTTACTTCTCAATGATGTTAATTGTAAATTTAAAATAGCTTTTTCTTCCAAACTCAATCCATCTTGGCTATCTAATTTTTTTTCAACTTTATCAGCCTTTTCCTCATAACTTAAACTAGTTTCCATATGTGCCATAGCTCCTGAAAATAAAAATTTATTCTTTGATTCCACATTTTTTTTAGATTTTTCAGTTAATTTTACTCTCTTAGTTTCCTTTTTATTTCTATCATTTTCAACACTGCTATAATCTCTGTCATCACCTAAAATATCAACTTGTTCCATCATAATATAACCTCCTATTTCTATTCATCCTTTGATAGTTCTCTTAATACATCTTTGATACGATTCCATTCGTTTTCACTCTCAACCCCAAGCAATTTTGCTTCTCCTGAACTACGATCAACGTTAGAAACATAAACTGTTACATTTCCGTTTTCATCTTTCTCGTTTTTTGTATATACAACATATTCTTTCTTTGTATCTTTAAATTCAAAAGCAATTATAACCTCAACATCTTCCTTTGTACCATCTTCAGAAATTATAGACATAATTTTCTTTTGTTCATCAACACTTTTATCCATAGGTATGTCCTCCCTTTACTATTCATATAATATCATTTTATCATATTTACGAAATTTTACAATAGCTATTTGATTTTTTTTAGTAAAAAGTAATTTGCCCCATAGGCACAATAATTTTCTATATATTCCTCTAAATATTTCAAGTCGTTCACCTCTGTTACCTTTTTATTATGAGAATCAAAAAAACCTTTTAACCTAATCTTATCATAAGCATAATCTGCAAAAACATAGTCATATTCATCAAAATAATCAGTAAACTTCTCCTCTAATTCATCTAAATTAAAACAGTTTCCTTTATCCTTTATTAATTCATAAATATTGTTATTTAAAGTAATTTTCTTCATATTATCCCTCTTAATTATTATACCATACATTTAAGAAATAGGAAGTGAAAACTGTGATGAATCGCTGATGATAGGGTTTTGGTAATAATTCGGAATACTCCCTTGAATAATTTTCATTGCGATTGGAATATCATTCTTTACAGTTATATCTTTTGAACCAACTGGCATTGTAATTTTTTCCTTTACTTCAACATGAGCATATATTTCTATATAAACACTATTTATTCCATAACTTGATACTTTGGTTTTGATATTTGATGTAACTTGTCCAACAAAACTGAACTTTACCGGAATAACTGGGCCAGTATTTGAAAGTAGCACATTTGAAAAAATTATTCCTTCTGGTATTTCACAAACAACACCTGATTTTATCTTTCTGTACCTAACACCATTAAATGTTGTTGCCAAATCAAAATCCTTAATATTTCCATTTTCTAATTTAACTAAATTTTTCTGAATTCTCATGGTAATATTTTCCAGTAACTCATTTGCCTTCTTAGACTTAAAATCAACTATTTGAATTTCACCACTATTACTTGTTTTTGTATTAAGCAAGTCATCATCTAAATTAGAAACAAATTCTTTATCAATGGAATAATTAATCATATAGGTTCCAAATCTTTCTGCTTCAACAGTCGCATAGTTACTAATGGTTTTATTCAAACTATTCCCAAGTTTCTGAACCAATACTAAGCTACTAATATAGGCAATAAATATAATCAAACAAAGGCTTTTTAAGTTTTTATAGATAGATTTTTTCATACCCTATAATATGAAATAAAAAAAAGCATTAGACTAAATCTAACACTTAAATGAACCAGCCACATTCATTTTACATCAACTAGTATGACATCATCGCCTATTTTGTTTATTTCCTTCCACATAACAACCATGTCATCATCCTTAGAAGAAAAGGAAAGCATCTTTTTAGGAGCTTCTATAACAAGTGACTCAATATTCCCAGATGAGTCAATATTAGCATCAATAATACTTCCAATATTTTTTCCGTCAGCTACATTAACAATTGTCTTAGTTTGCAAATCAGAAAGTCTCATTTTCTTCACCTATATTAATTATATGAAAAAAAATTATCGTAAGACCTTTTTTAATGTGTTAATGGCAGATTTTTCCAATCTTGAAACTTGAGCCTGACTTATTGCGAGTTCATCTGCTATTTCCATTTGAGTTTTACCTATAATAAATCTTTCATCTAAGATAAACTGTTCTCTATCACTTAGATTATCAATAGCCTCATCTAAAGCAAGTTTTACCTCAAAATCCTTACTATTTGTCTTCTTATCTTCAATCTGATCACACAAATATATTGTATCACCACCATCATTATAAATAGCCTCAAACATACTAACTGGCTCTTTTAATGATTCTAAAGCATTATAAATATCGAATGTTGTAACCTCTAGTTTCTTTGCAATCTCTTCTATATCTGGTTCTTTTCCTGTTTTTGCTATTACCTCTTCTTTGTACTTCAAAGTCTTATAAGCAATATCTTTTAAAGATCTACTTACTCTTATACTATTGTTATCACGTAAATACCTTCTTACCTCACCTAAAATCATTGGCACTGCATATGTTGAGAACTTAACTTCATGTGATAAATCAAAATTATCAATTGCTTTCAATAATCCAACACACCCTATCTGAAATAAATCATCCATATTATCACATTTATTATTGAATCTTTTAAGTATAGATAGCACCAATTTTAAATTCCCTTCGACTAATAAATCTCGTGCAAATAAATCTCCCTCCTTCACTTTCAAAAATAATGCTTTTTGTTCTTCATGTGAAAGAGTCTTTAAATCTCCTGTATTAATTCCACTTATTTCAACTTTGTATTTTGCCATAATTTCCTCCTACAAAAATTATGGTCTATTGTTTCTTTTCTTATACAACAAAAAAGAAACTACTTATTAAATAGTTCTAGTTTCTTCTTAAACTCCTCTATTTCATCATTAATAATTGAATTTCCAAAATTACCAACTAATGTTTTCAAACACTGAAAAACAAATAATTTTGTTTCCATATCTATAGAATTTGATGTTTTTATCATAACACATAAAGACTTTAATTTATTTTCAGTAATATCAGAAAGCATCTTGATTTGAGACTTTTCAAATAATTCAAAGGTACTGTCAATTAATTGTTTTCTTTGATTGTAATCATATTTTTCAATCCAAGCATTTACAACTGAATCAAATTGAATACTTATCTTACTTCTCTCAGTTCTAAGAAGCTTATCATCATCAACTATCCAACTATCAACGGCATGTTGATAAATTCCTGAAGCAGATGATGATATAATATCTATATTTTCTTGATAAAGTAATACTCCTATCATACTTTGACTTGGAACAATATTTATTAGTTTCCTACTTATATTCTTATAATTAAATGATGAGAATTCTTCTTTTCTTAATCCCGGACCATCAAATGAATATATAGCTTTTATCTTATGTCTTTTTAAAAGACCAGTACCAAGAGAAGCTGTTAAAGCTAAATTTCCTCCCTTAGAGTGACCACAAACAACAACAGGAGAAGAAATTTTCTTTAGAATGCCATTCAAATAATTACCTGCTTCCTTCTGTGAAGGAGTTGGGTATTGAAATGAAAAGTATGCATCTTCTTTCCAACCAACTATAGAGTCATCTGTTCCCTCAAACGATACAACTACATCTTTATTAGGTAGGATAAATGTAGCCGCACCAAACTGAACATCATCACCATTTACGTGTTTGTAATTAGAAATCAAAACATTTCTATATCTTTTAGTACCAGCTATCTTTTGAAGTAAATAGAAGGCCTTCCTTTGAACTGAAATATGTTTTTTTCTTGTATCTATACTAACCATCTTACTAACTTCATCTAGAGTGTATGCCTCATTATCTTTAAAACTTACATTATCAAAGCTAATATAAGATAATTGGCTATATATCAAAATATCGATCTCACACAAAGTCTTTTGAAAGTAATCAAAATCCCTATATTTTTCAATAAAATCATTAATATGCACTATTTCACCTTATTTCTTATATTTCTATTTTTTAGTTTTTCTTCATATTCAGAAATATATTTTTTCAAGTCCATTGATGGTTTAAATGCAAATAAGAACGAATATTTTTGTTTTTCTCTTTCTTGAATATCTCTAATTTGACATTTTAACTCTTCATATTTTACTTCAACATTATTTTCTTTAGCGTAATTTCTTACCTTAGTTAAAAGTTTTGTTGAATAAAAATAATCTATTATTAATATTCCACAGAAAAATCCAAGGATAAATGAAAATGATAAGTTATTATTAAACCACTCTAGCTTTTCTAGTATAAATCCTGCGACAAAGTAGTAGTAAAAGGCACCTATCACAGTCCAGATAAGCGAAAACAAAGGACAAATTATTCCTTTATAATTTCCCCATCTATCACTATAATCCCATAATTTAACTGGTTTATTTACGAATGTTAGTCCACCAATAAATTCAATTAAAGTCATCATAACTCCCATTAATAAAATTATAATAAAAGAAGACATATTCATTTTAGAAAATAACAAATAGATTCCAGTTAATCCACATAATCCAAAGCCATAAATTGGTAAATATGGTCCTATTAAAAATCCTGGATTAACCCATTTTCTATGAACAATTCTTCTAAAGAAAAGTTCCAAAATCCATCCAAATGTACTACCTATATAGAATATAAATATAAAATTTAAAAATAGATTCATTAATATCCCCTACCTTTATTTTATTATAACACTATAAATTTGGACACAAACTCTAAAGCAAAAATTTAGTGTAAAAAAAGACAAGTAACAACTACTTATCATTTAACAAGAACCTTTGTCAGTACAAATATTAGAGTTTGACTTTTTCATTTTCTTCAATCCATCTTCATAAATTGTTTTTAATTCTTTTAACTGTTTTTGACTCAAGCTTTTATATGGATCTTTTTGACTGTTTACTGTTGATGTATGTATATCTACTATTTTTCCATCTTTTACAAAAACAACAGTTGGAAAATAAAGTCTTTTTATACTTTCATCATTAAGTCCATCATAGATACTAGCTTTGTCACCTAATAAATTTAGAATCTCATAATATGTTTTTGTTCCCTCTTGTCTTGTAAACACTTCATTATTTTCATCTAAATCTTTTTCATCTCTAATTGAATATGCATTGAAATAGTAAACAGTTTCTTCTTTCTCATTCATAACTTCTAAAAATGGTTCTATCATATTACGACACCAAGGGCACTCAGGAAATCCAAAATAAATTACACCAGTACCTTTACTTAAAAGTTCTACTACTTTTTTACCACTGACATATTTAACACCATTTTTATCTGAAATATTCACTTTTTTATATTTTTTACCAGTAGACAATCCTGTTCTTCCATTAAATCCTTCATATTCTTTCTTAAACCTTTTTTCATCATTTGTAACTTTAGTATTTTTTACTGTAAAAATTGATAATATTAAAATAACAACAATTATTAATCCAATTATAAACCAAACTTTTTTTTCTTTCATTTGTACCACTCCACTTTTATATCAAATGTTTAAATTCCACCGGAACTTCGGTTTTAAATTCCATCTCTTTTTTCAAAATAGGATTAAACATTTTTAGTCTATTTGCATGTAGATATAATCTTTTCATACCGTCTTTTTCTCCATATTTATTATCTCCAACAATAGGATTTCCAATATTTTCTAATTGAACCCTAATTTGATTTTTTCTACCGGTTTCAATATTAATCTTTAAAAGACTATATTTACTATTTTCCTTAATAACTTTATAGTTAGTAATTGCCTCTTTTCCTTCTTGTTTTTTAGTAATATAAACTAAATTAGTCTTTGTTTCTAATAACTTATCTTCAAGTCTATCACTTTTCTTTGGCATTAGTCCATGAACAACGGCAGTATATTCTCTTACACTAACCAAGCTATTCCAATCTTTTTGAAGCATATTCTTTGTTTTTTCGTCTTTAGCAAAAACCACAACTCCACTAGTTTCTTTATCGAGTCTATGTACAATAAAAACCTTATTACTTTTATTTTTTTCTTTTAGATATGAGGAAACATAGTGATAAAGTGTCTTTTCCTTTTCTTTAGCAGTAGAAATAGTAAGTAGTCCTGCTGGTTTATTTACAACAATAATATAATTATCTTCATATAAAATATCGAATGGCAAACTAATCTTATTTTTTGTTTCTATATTAATAACCATACCCTTTGTAAGCATGTAATCATATTTAGTGGTTCTTGTATTATTAACATAAATAGAACCATGAACTAAATAAGATTTAACCTTCTTTTTAGGCATATCCAAATATTTATACAAATAAGCTAATAATTCTTTATCTTCTTTAACAACTAATTTCATAAAAAACTCCTATATATAAATTATTATACCACGAAAAAGAATAATAACTATTTTTTGATGTTATTTATTTCAAAATATTTTAATAAATAATTCCAGCAACCTATTTTATCGGTTAAGTTTTCATAATTATTATTAACTCTTCTAATAACTTCATCTTTCTCAAACCATTTTATATCTTGTACTTCCTCTTTTTGCAAAACTATATCTTTTAAATCAACATCTTTATGAACAATATAAAATTCATTAAAATGTCTATTAATTATATCCCCACTAAGATTTTCAGATGTTGTTGCACCTATAAATTCTAGCGATGATTTATCTAAGTCTATTCCTATTTCTTCTTTTGTCTCCCTTATTACAGCTTGATATCCTAGTTCATTAGATAATACATGTCCACCTGCTGTAATATCCCATAAATTAGGCCATAATTTTTTTGTAGAACTCCTTTGTTGTAACAACACCCTTTCATTGTCTTCACTTACAATAAATACAACAACAGCCTTATGATATAATCCTTTTCTATGGCACTCATCCCTACTTGCAACTTCATTTGTATATTCACCATTTGCATTTAAAACATCAAAAAATTCATTCATATTATTATCTCCTTAATCTATATTTAGTAATGTGTCCTTAATTCATACACAATAACTTTCTCTTTATTAACGCCTAATTCTTTATTAAATAAGGCAAATTCTATTATTACATTTTGTAAATTATGTTCCATAGCATACTGATAAATAACATCAAAATGTGGAATACTATTTAATTTTTTATCAAAAATATCAGTTTTTAAATTAAATGTTGGATCACTTATTGCATCCCTTACCGAAGCAGTTGGTTCAGTGGATAATATGGCATAAACTTCACCATTTGACAGAAATTCAACTTCTCCTACCAATAACTGATTGTCAACATAATTTGCAGAACTGACATTAATCGTAAATAAATTATAATCTCTTATTTCTTCCAAAACCTTGTCATAGTCAACTTTTAATTTAAAAACACCACCAGCTTTTGATTTATCTCTTATTGCATAATACCTTGATGGATATTTAGAGATAAATTGTTTTACTTGTTTATCATCTTGACCTTCAAATAATTTTTCTGGAAATCTATTTAAATTAAGCTCCTCTATTTTTTTTATACTTTCTAGTTTATTTTTTATTATCATTTTCTTCACCAAC
>JABLTO010158795.1_pt1 | contig 10892 bp, 8 predicted proteins | sample 7160091 | NCBI WGS metagenome assembly JABLTO01 (sample SAMN14651225, study PRJNA627086) | human gut metagenome | isolation source: feces | host: Homo sapiens
GAGATAATATGAAGTGACCTCCTAGTTGCCAAAACGTGGATTACGATTCATAATATGATTAACAAAAACAAAATTATGAAAGTCGATACCATAACGACAATAGGAGGTCACAATGAAAAGTATAATCTATATTGGAATGGATGTCCATAAAAACTCATATAGTTTATGTGCGATTTATGGAAAAACTGGAGAAATTTTAGGAGAAACTAAAATAAGTTCAGATATTAAGCTTATTGAAAAATTCATCAATAATGCAAAAAAGAAGATCAATGAAGATGTTGATGTTTTGGCTGGCTATGAGGCTGGGTGTTTAGGATATTCTCTATATTGGCAATTAAAAGAAAAAGGAATTGCATGTAATATTCTGGCACCAACAACAATGCAACGTTCTGCTAAGAACAAGGTCATCAAAAATGATAGAAGAGATGCACAAATGATTGCAACAAATCTAGCTAATGGTTCATATAAAGCAGTTTACGTTCCACATGATCATGACGTTGAGATAAAGGAATATATACGTATGATGAATGACTTTAAGGATGAATCAAAAAAAGTCAAACAACATATCAATGCATTTGTATTGAGATTAGGTTATCGTTATGGAGGTAAATCCAGATGGATACCTGCTCATATAAAATGGCTAAGAGGACTAGAACTCAATTCTATGTATAAAGAGATATTGGATGAATATTTATCACAGTTAGAAGAATTAACAGAAAAGATAGAGAGATTCCAACATAAATTAGAAGAATTATCTCAAAAAGACTCATACAGAGAAAAGATAGGAGAATTGCGCTGTTTTAAGGGTATAGATACAACAGCAGCAATGACCTTACATGTAGAAGTATCAGATTTTAATAGATTTCCAACAGCACCAGCCTTTGCATCCTTTTGTGGACTAACACCTGGAGAGGATTCAAGCGGAGAGAAAAATAAACGTTTAAGTATAACAAAGCAAGGAAATTCACTTGTAAGAACAACATTGGTTGAATGTGCACAGGTACTGGTAAGAGGAACAATAGGCAAAAAAGGAAAGAAAGTGAAATCAAAACAGTTAGGGCAGGATGTAAAGGTCATTGATTATACAGATAAGGCAGTATTAAGATTACAGAAGAAATATCATCAAATGATATTAAGAGGAGTCAATAAAAATATAGCAGTAACAGCAATAGCCAGAGAATTGGCATGCTTTGTATGGGGAGTAGAAACAGGTCATATCGCATAAAAGATGATTATGAATAGAAAAAATATAAAGAAAGGGGAAGTTGTGAAGGAATAAAACAAGATAAAAACATCGAAGGCATAGAAGGACTTCAAAAAAAGATAACAGGTTCAACTATCTAAGAAATCACCTTTATGGCAATGTTATTTTGATAAAAAGTCGCGAGTTTATTGAAATGATGAAAACATTGACCCACGTTTTGAGATTATAGAGTTGTCGACGAACCATTAACCTATTGGTAACCAATCCACGAATAACAGAGTGGTTAACTGTCGCAGGATCTATAAGTTTGAAGTCTTTGTATGCCTTTGATGAAACAATTTAATAAAAATATTATGAATTGTATATTTTTGTCTTGACAAAGGTCACTTCATAACAGGTGATTATAGTGAAAAAATTATTAGGGGTAACAACAAGTTTAGTAATCAGTGTAATAAATGTTAAAAGTTTATTGGCTTACAATGGTAGCGAAAGTACTAATCTATCAGGAGGAAGAGTTTTATTATTGATACCGATAATGTTAGGAATTGTTTATCTCGCAAATAAAAGCGAGGTAAAATAATCATAGCGATTTTTTAAATATACAATAATCCTGATATTTAACATTTTTTTAACAAATTAGTGATATTATTTAATTTGTAAAATATGTATAATAAAGGTAAGGATAAACATATATTTAATAAGGAGGCGGTTGTGATGAACAAATTTGCTTTAATTGCGGTGAGCTTATTTGTGATTGTGGAAATCCTGATTGGAGATTGCGTTATCCAGGGGATCCCGTTATGGTTGATAGCACTAATTTTATTTAGTTTTATTTGGATGGGAATAATTTGTGTGAAGGAAAAAGTTCAAATCAAAGATTCATATTAAAAGAGATCGTAAGATCTCTTTTAGTTATGGTTGAACATGTCAAATGATGAAGCAATCATTAAAAATAACAAGCCAGTATGAACCCAAAAGATTGTATAATCTAAAAGTCCATGTAATAATATAACCACAATGCAGGCGATTACCAAAGCAACATAGCGAAGATTAAGCCTTTTTTTATATACTTCAAATAATCTTTTACAATTATCAACTATATAAGGAACAAGGGTAGCAATACCAATGATCCCAAATGATAATACCGGATCAAGATAAACGCTATGTGCATGTTGAGTAACATGACCATTATATTTTTCAAAAATCATCATATAAGTCATTGGTCCTTGACCAAATAATGGATGTGCTTTAATTCCTTCAATAGCAGCATGCCATATTTTTTTTCTTACAGTAAAATTATCAATTAATTTTTCAACTCTTGGAAATTGTTGCGGATTAATAGCAAAATAAATACAACCTATAATGCAAATAATAGCAATCAGCATACAAATTCGATAATTCTTATTAATTACCAAAAATACTAATACAGCTACTGCTGTAGCAATAAAAGCGGTTCGACAACCAGTCATATATAATAAGAAAAAATTGATTCCCGCAACAATAAAATAATATATTTGTTTTTTTATGTTTTTAGTTCCAAAAAGTTTATAACCAATCATCATAATAATAAATTCAATCATCATAGCATAATAATTAGCATTGAAAAAAACAGAATTAAGTCGATTTTCACGCCGACTAAAAACTTTTAATGTAAAATGATCATAACCAAGGCGCTGTAAGATCTGCATTTGTTCATATAAACCATAGATAGCCCATAAAATAGATAAAGCTATTAGCATATCCAAAATAAATTCAAATACTTCAACATTAATATATTTTCGATAATAAAGCATCAATGAAACAAAAATAAAAATTAATACAACACATCCCACCCCGATCCAATTTTGATAAAACAAAGAAACAATCAGAGTTAAAGACATAAAAATAACTAAATACTTAGATTTTGGGGTGCTTTTAAAAGCACTAATGATTTTTTTAGTGTACAATAAGTACAATGTTTCAAGTAATAAAAATGGAACACAAATATAGAACGGAGTAGATAAGCTAAGAGCGGTGGCAATAATCATCAACTGCTCTTTAGAAAAGCGTTCTTTTAATGAATGAATAAATTGCATAGTTGACCTCCAAGTACTGTTACTATATCATAATTAAAGGATCGATACAAATAAGAGGAGTTATATGAAAAAGTATTTATATGTTTTTAATTATCCCCCTGAGGATAAAGAGTTATGTGCTCTAGAGTTTAGAGCTTTATTTAAAGATAAGTTCAAAAGCAAATATTATTTGAGTAATTTAAACTATAGTGTTGATAAAAGTGTCTTTATGAAAGCTAAAATCGATATTTGGCAGATCAATGATGATTTTAATCAACTTATTAAACAAATAAAAAGTTTACATAAAGAATATCAAAATTTTAAAGTGATTTATTTGAAAAATCAAATCACACATGTTGATTATCAAGAAAGTTTACAAAAATGTAAAGATATCTCATGGGCAATTGAAGGTAGTGTCAATATGTCCAAACCTGATCATACGATTGCAATTACAAAATTAGCAAACAACTGGATATGTGGTTATTATCATCATGGTGTGCCCTCATGGAAAAAACATGATGATAAGCCAAATACTTTTTCGAATTCACTAGATATTCGTTTAGCGAGAACGTTAGTTAATATTGCTGCTGGCAATCAAGACCAGGTGAGAATCGTTGATCCATGTTGTGGCATGGGAACCGTAGTTCTAGAGGGATTAGCTTTAGGTTTAGATATTGAAGGTTTTGATATTTCTCGGGAAATATCTTGGCTGGCAAGAAAAAATTTAAAATATTTTGGGTATGATGAATATTTGATAAATAAAGTAAGCATACATGATTTAGATAAACATTATGATGTAGCTATAATGGATATTCCTTACAACTTATATACCCCGATCACGTATGAAGAACAATGCAAACTGATTCAATCTGCCCGAAAAATCTGTGATAAGATGGTTATTGTAACTTACGAAGATATGAGTCAGGAAATTAATCAAGCTGGTTTTTTAATTATTGATGGCTGTATTAGAAAAAAGACTGAGTATGTAAAATTTGGACGCTATATTTATATTTGTATTTAATATTAGATAAATTATAATTCTTTTTGTATTTATAAAGAGATAGGGTATAATAAATCAAGATTAGGGGGGTTAGATAATGAAATTAATGAGATATGTAAAAGAATATCGACTTCCAGCTATTATTGGGTTTGTTTTTAAAATTGCCGAAGCAGCACTAGAATTAATGGTACCTTTAGTAATGGCAGATATTATTGATGTCGGAATTAAAAATAATGATAAAAATTATATTTTAATAAGAGGTCTAATCTTAGTAGGATTGGCTGTGGCTGGTTATTTATTTGCATTAGTATGTCAATATTATGCATCAGTCACATCTCAAAGTGTGGGAACTAAATTACGTGAAGATATGTATCATCAGATAAATTGTTATGATCATCATAATCTTGATAAATTAAATGCGCCGACTTTAGTAACTCGTTTAGTCAATGATGTCGTCCAGATACAGTTAGCGATAGCAATGACAATAAGATTAACGTCACGTGCGCCATTTATTATGTTTGGTTCATTAGTTTTAGCTTTTTTAATTAGCGGACCATTAGCCTCTATTTTTATTGTAGGAGCAGTTATTTTAGCGTTAGTAATGTTGATGATAACTATAATTTCAATGCCTTATTTTAATCGTGTCCAACAAAAATTAGACCAAATAAGCTTAATAGTTAGAGAAAATCTAGATGGAATTAGAGTTATTCGTGCGTTTACCTGCCAAAATAAAGAAATTCACAAATTTAATTATGAGACTAAGAATCAAAAAGACATTCAAGTAAAAGTAGGAAGGATTCAGGCTTTATTAAATCCTTTTACATATTTGATTGTTAATATTGCAATTGTATTAATAGTATACTTTGGTGGTGTTGAAGTAAACATTGGTGGTCTATCACAAGGTGAAATTATTGCACTGGTAAATTATATGAATTCAATATTATTAGCGTTGATCGTTTTTGCAAACGTATTATCAATTTATAATAAAGCTGGGGCTAGTTATACTAGAATTTTTGAAGTTCTTGAAACTAAACCAGAAGTTAGCAGTGATGGTCAAGAAAAAAACTGGATAAAGAATGATAATTGTATTGAGTTTAAAGATGTCAGTTTTGCTTATGATAAAAAGAATGTTTTAGATAATTTGAACTTTACCATTAAAGCTGGAGAAACAATTGGGATTATTGGCGGAACAGGAGCTGGTAAAAGTTCATTGGTGAATTTAATGGCCCGTTTTTATGATCCTTCTAAGGGAGAAATTTTACTTAATGGAAGATCGATAAAAGACTATGACCTTCAAGCGTTACGTGGTTTTATCGGTTTTGTGCCACAATACGCTGCCTTGATTTCTGGAACGATAAGAGATAATCTTCGTTTAGGAAATCATGAAGCAACAGATGATGAATTGGTTCGTGTTTTAACGATTGCTCAGGGTAAAGAGATGATTGAAGATAAAATTGATGGTTTAGATACAATGATTGAACAAGGGGGAAAAAATCTCTCGGGAGGACAAAAGCAGCGATTGACTATCGCTCGAGCCTTAGTCAAAAATCCGCAAATTTTAATTTTAGATGATAGCTCAAGTGCTCTTGATTATGCTACTGATTTTAAATTGCGACAAGAGTTAAAAAAATTGGATATGACAAAAATAATTATTTCGCAACGAACCGCCTCAGTAGAACAGGCTGATAAAATAATTGTTTTATATCACGGAGAATTGGTTGGTTTCGACAATCATGAAAAATTATTGCAAAATTGTAAAATATATCAAGAAATTTATGATTCGCAGCATAGTAGGGATGGTGGTAATCGTGGATAAAAAAACAATTAAAAGATTATTAACATATTGCCAACCATACCGTTTGATTTTGATAGGGATTCTTGTTTTATCATTTTTAAGTGTCTGTTTATCATTGATTACACCCGTGTTATTAGGGTGGGCAATCGATTTATTAATAGGAATAAATCAGGTGGATTTTAATGCTTTATTAAAGCAATTAATGATTATTGTACTTGTAATCGTAGCTGGAGCTTTAGTGCAATGGATTTTAGGGCAGTTGACAAATAAGATCACATATAGTATCACAAATGATCTTCGAGATCGTGTATTTGAAAAAATTCATTTGTTGCCTTTAAAATATATTGACAGTCATCCTCACGGTGATATTATGGGGCGAGTAATCAATGATATTGATTTAATTGGAACCGGACTGTTACAAAGTTTTACTAGTTTATTTACTGGTATTGCGACGATTATTGGTACGATCATAATCATGTGTTTGATTAATATATCAATTGCTGCTGTCGTGATTATTTTAACCCCATTGTCATTATTAGTAGCTTCATTAATTGTAAAAAGGACACACATATACTTTAAAGAACAATTAGAACTTCGGGGCGAAATGAATGGTTATATTGAAGAAATGATAGGGAATCAGCGAATTATCAAAGCTTTTAATTACGAGAAAACAAATGAAGAAAGATTTAAAGAAATAAATCAGCGGATGCATATTAGTGGTGTTAAGTCACAGTTTTATGGGGCATTGATCAACCCAACGACACGTTTCGTAAATAGTCTAGTATATGGAGCAGTTGGGGTGTTTGGGGCAATAAGTGTTTTAAATGGTCCTTTTAGTGTTGGTTTATTATCAAGTTTTTTAACGTATGCTAACCAATACACTAAACCATTTAATGAGATTTCTTCAGTTATGACAGAGATGCAAACAGCTTTGGCCGCTAGTCAAAGAGTATTTAGTTTGTTGGATGAGGCAATAGAAACTCCTGTAACTGATCCTCAAGTAATAAATAGTGTTCAAGGTAATGTGACTTTAAAAAATGTCTCTTTTAGCTATGACCCAAATGTAACATTGATTGAAAATCTAAATCTAGAAGCTAAACCAGGACAAACGATTGCTATTGTAGGAAAGACAGGCTGTGGTAAGACAACATTGATAAATTTATTAATGCGCTTTTATGATTTAAATAGTGGTTCAATTAGTATTGATGGTATAAATACGATAGATATGGAAAGAGACTATTTTCGAAGATTATATGGGATGGTATTACAGGAATCATGGATTTTTAAAGGAAGTATAAAAGCAAACATAACTTATGGTAAAAATGATGCTACTGATGATGAAATTATTGCTGCAGCTAAAAAGGCTCGAGTGCATAAGTTTATCATGAATTTACCAGATGGTTATGACACATTAATTGATGAAAATGGAGGCAATCTTTCTCAAGGGCAAAAGCAATTAATTTGCATTGCTCGAATCATGTTGACAAAACCACCGATGTTAATACTTGATGAGGCTACGAGTTCGATTGATACTAGAACTGAATTACAGATTCAGGAAGCTTTTGATACCATGATGGAAGGACGAACAACTTTTATTGTTGCGCATCGTTTATCAACGATTAAAAATGCAGATATTATTTTAGTTATGGATAAAGGAAGAATTTTAGAACAAGGAACACATCAAGAGTTATTAAGAAAAAAAGGATATTATTATAATTTATATAATAGTCAATTTAATTTAGGAAAGTGATAAGATGTCTATTTTATCACTTTTTAACTTCAAAAATAATTTATTTTAGTAATAAATTATTATGTTGACAAACAAAAATTATGAGCGTATTCTAGTAAATGTTATAAAATAGTATGAAGGGGGAATATTGATGAATGGATTACTATTATTAATAATTTCTATGATAGCGTTATTAGTAGCCTATTTTGGATATGGACGTTATCTTGAAAAAACCTGGGGTGTAGATTCTAAAGCAAAAACACCAGCTGTAAAAAATGATGATGGAGTAGACTTTGTCCCTAGTAGTAAGTGGGAAGTATTTGCCCATCAATTTTCATCGATTGCTGGAGCGGGACCTGTAACAGGACCAGTCATGGCATTAATGTTTGGTTGGGTACCAACAGTATTATGGATTCTTGTTGGGGGAATTTTCTTTGGTGCTGTTCAGGATTTTGGAGCATTATATGCATCTGTTAAGTCTAATGGAAAGTCAATGGGTGGAATAATTGAAGAATATATTGGAAAAACAGGTAAGAAATTATTCTTTTTGTTTTGCTGGTTATTTACATTATTAGTTATCGCTGCTTTTGCAGATATGGTAGCAGGAACATTTAATGGTTTTTCAGCAGTTGATGGATCAAAATTACAACCTAATGCAGCAGCTGCATCAATTTCAATGTTATATATCGTTGTGGCAATTGTTTTTGGATTCTTTTTAAAGAAATATCATGTAAGTGGTAAAGTACAAGCATTGATTGGAATTGGATTGATTATTTTAATGTTGATTGGTGGAATCGTATGTCCAATTTATTTAAGCAAAAATACTTGGATCTATATTGTCTTTATTTATATTTTCTTTGCATCAGTTACACCAATGTGGTTATTAAAACAACCACGAGATTATTTAACTACATTTTTATTTGTAGGGATGATTGCTGCTGCAGTAATTGGTGTTATTTTTTATAATCCAACTATTTCACTTCCTGCATTTACAGGATTTAAGAGTGAATCAGGCAGTTATTTATTTCCAACATTATTTATTACAATAGCATGTGGAGCAGTTTCTGGTTTTCACTCATTAGTATCATCTGAAACAAGCAGTAAACAAATAAAGAATGAAAAAGATATGTTACAAGTAGGTTATGGTTCAATGTTATTAGAATCATTACTTGCTATTTTGGTAGTAGTGGTTGTTGGATCTTTGACTCAATTAGTAAGTGATGGGGTATTAACAGATCAATTAGCTTCGTTGGTTACTGCTGAAGGAGCAACACCTTTTACTAAATTTTCAGTAGGGGTCACAGCTTTTGTTTCAAAACTTGGGTTACCTCAAGAATGGGGTATTTGTATTATGACAATGTTTGTATCAGCTTTAGCACTTACATCATTAGATGCGGTTGCAAGAATTGGACGTTTGTCATTTCAAGAATTATTTGAAGTTTCTAATTCACAAGAAGCTTCAAGTATAAATAAGTTACTTACAAATAAGTATTTTGCTACGATTTTAACACTTTTCTGTGGCTATTTATTATCACTTGGTGGCTACAATAATATTTGGCCATTATTTGGTTCTGCAAACCAATTATTAGCAGCAATGGTATTAATTTCGTTATCAGTATTTTTAAAGGTTACTGGTCGTAAAGGATTTATGTTATACATTCCAATGTGTATAATGTTAGTTGTTACATTGAGTTCATTAGGTATTTCAGTATACAATATTGTTAATACATGGATGACTACAGGAACACTTGATTTCTTGACATCAGGATTACAATTGATCTTTGCAATTTTATTGATTGCATTAGGTGTTTTAGTAGCATTCTTTGATTTTAAAAAATTATTTAAAACGAAGAAAGGTGCTTAATTGTTTTTAAAAGTTTATAAATAACAAATAATGATGAACATTATTTGTTATTTTTTTAAAAATTGACGTAAGCGCTTACAAATGATATCATGATTAAAGATGATGTGTTTGCATAAAGGAGGGAAAAGAACAGATAAAAAGCAATAAATCAGGGAAAATACGATAAAATTAATGCGAATAAAAGGAGGATATTTATGGGAAGAAAGATTTGGAAAAAAATAGGAGTTTGTTTATTAGTAATGGTAATGACAATTACTGGATTACAGACTTTTAAATTACCAGTTGCAGCAGTTGGAAAAACAGATTTTGAGCAATCTGATTATGTGGAGGGAACAATAAAACGAGCTCCAGCTACTGCTGATTTAGAAGAAAATGGAAATCTTGGCTGGATTCATTGTAATGTAAAAACACAATCTCAATGGGCAGGATCAGCTATAAATCAGATTAGAGATGTTAAATTAGAAGGTAATCTTGCTCAAATTATGAATGATACGGATACAAATTTTGTTTATTCCGGTTCGCCAAGTGATAATCATAAAGGACAGGTTATCAATGGTCTAGGAGGAATGACATCTTTTATTTTGCCAGCCAGTCTTGAAAAAAGATATGTATCGGTATTTACTGGATCATGGGCATCACAAGTCGAATTGACTGTTTATATCAATGATAAAATACAATATTCTAATATTCATGGTAAAACAGCGACAACGAGTGGTGCTGAAAGTTATTTGACGCAATTTTCTTATTATACAGATAATGAATCTGATGAAGTAAAAGTAGTGATCAAGACAATAGAAGTATTTGATACTACATATGGTAACCAAAGTATTCAGGGAATCGCTTTATCAGATAAAGAACAGAATTATGGATCTTCTTTAAGTGAAGGATTAGTGCAAGGTGAATTGATAAAAGCACCAGAATATGTGAATTTATCAAAGCAGGGAGATATTGATTGGATTCATATGGATTCAGCACAATTTGGCAGTTTTAATCGCAAAAATGTATTAGATGCAGGAATTACAGAAATGACTTTAATTGGTAATTGCGATTATGTTACTACTAATGTAGAGACAAATTTTGTTTATAGTGATGGAATGTCTAATTTAATGTCTCCTGAAGTAAATAAAAAAGGGCTGGTATTTACAGGAGCAAATAATGGTTTTTCTTTTAAAGTCCCAGGAAGTGTTGAAAATAGATGTTTAGATATTTATACAGGAGCATGGGCGGCGGCGGCATGGTCTGAAGC
>JABLTO010009880.1_pt1 | contig 10887 bp, 10 predicted proteins | sample 7160091 | NCBI WGS metagenome assembly JABLTO01 (sample SAMN14651225, study PRJNA627086) | human gut metagenome | isolation source: feces | host: Homo sapiens
ATGTCTTATCGAGCATTTTGGCAACGCAGATGCCGTGCCGCAGCCGCCGGAGCGGTGCTTAAGCCGTAAGGCGGGAATTGTGCGGTGTTGCCTTAAGTATGAGGTTTTACAGCCCCTGCACCAGAATGACCAGGATCAGCACGGGCAGTACAAAGCGGAAGTAGTTCTTCAGCCAGCAGGGCATCTTGAAGCCGCTGCCGGTGTTGCACTCGGCCAGGTAGTTGTCAAAATTCCAGCCCCAGCGGGTGACGCAGAACAGCAGGTAGATGAGGCTGCCGCCGGGCAGCAGTAGGTTGCTGACGAGGAAATCCTCGAAATCCAGCACGGTGCTGCCAGCGCCCATGGGCTGGATAAAGCTCCAGGCGTTGTAGCCCAAAGCGCAAGGCAGGCCCAGCAAAATCAGCGCGACGCAGCCGATCAGACAGGTCTTGCGGCGGTCCCAGCTGAAGTTGTCCATGCAGGAGGCAATCAGGTTCTCGAACACCGCAATGACGGTGGAGAAGCTGGCGAACGTCATAAACAGGAAGAACAGTGTGCCCCAGATGCGGCCGCCGAGCATGTTGATAAACACACTGGGCAGCGTGATAAAGATGAGGCTGGGGCCGGCATCCGGCGAGATGCCGAAGGAGAAGCAAGCCGGGAAGATGATAAGCCCCGCGCAGATGGCCACAAAGGTGTCCAGCACGCAGATGCGCACGGCCTCACCGGTCAGGGTAAAGCGGCGGTCCATGTAGCTGCCGAAAATTTCCATGGCGGCAATGCCCAGGCTTAAAGTGAAGAAGGACTGGTTCATCGCGGCGGTGATGACGTTGCCAAGCCCCTGCTCGCAGGCGCGCTGCCAATCCGGCAGCAGGTAGAAGACCAGGCCCTCCTTGACGCCGGGCAGCACAAAGCTGTGGGCAACCAGCACCAGAATCAGCACCAGCAGAGCGCCCATCATCCATTTGCCGATGCGCTCCAGACCGCCCTGCAGACCCTTCTGGCAGACGAGGAAGCCCAGCACAGTGATGACCACCATCCAAAGCACCTGCTCGCCGGGGTTGGCCAGCGCATCGCTGAACACCTGGGCCGAGGCGTCGGGGGCCAGGCCGGTGAAGCGGCCGGTCAAAAACTTAAAGAAGTAGTCCAGCATCCAGCCGGATACCGTGGTGTAGTACATCATCAGCAGCGCACAGCCAATCATGCACACCCAGCCGTGCAGGTGCCACTTGGTGCCTTTCGGCTCCAGCGCTTTGTAGGCTTTTACCGCGCTGTTGTGCCCGGCGCGGCCCACGGCCAGCTCCATCGTAAGCACAGGCACGCCCATCAGCACCAAAAACAACAGGTAGAACAGCACGAACACGCCGCCGCCGTTCTGCCCCGTTACCGTGGGAAAGCGCCACACGTTGCCAATGCCGACCGCACAGCCGGCGCTGACCAGGATGAAACCAAGGCGGGAAGCAAAGCCCTCCCGCTGTTTGCCAGAATCCATAAAAAGCCTCTTTTCTTGTGGTATTGCCGTATGGGTTTACAATAAAACACGCACCAGCTATTATACCTGTAATTTTGCAGGGTTGCAAGGCGTACACCCCGGTGTTATAATAAAAACAGCGAAAAAGTGAGAAAGGGAGAGCTTTTATGCTTCGTTTTGAATGTGATTACGGCGAAGGCGCTGCCCCCGCGGTGCTGGAACTGATGCAAAAGACCAACTTTGACCAGACCCCCGGCTATGGCGAGGACAGCTATTGCGCCGCCGCTGCGGACAAGATCTGCGCCCTGTGCGACGCCCCGGATGCCGCCGTGCACTTTTTTGTAGGTGCGACCCAGGCCAACCTGACGGTCATCGATGCGGCCCTCAAGCCCTGGCAAGGTGTGCTGTGCGCCGACAGCGGCCATATCCATGTACACGAGACCGGCGCAGTAGAAGCCACCGGCCACAAGTGCCTGGCCCTGCCCAATAAAAACGGCAAGATCACGGCACGGCAGATCCGCCACGCGGTGGAAGAACACCGCGCCAACGCCAGCCACGAGCATGAGGTGCAGCCCGGTATGGTCTACATCTCCAACCCCACCGAGGTGGGCACGCTCTACACCAAGGCCGAGCTGACCGACATCTCTGCCGCCTGCTATGAGCTGGGGCTGTACCTGTTTGTGGACGGCGCCCGCATGGCCTACGGCCTGATGAGCGAAGCCAACGACCTGACCCTGCAGGACTACGCCGCCTTGTGCGATGTGTTCTACCTGGGCGGCACCAAGTGCGGCGCACTGTTTGGCGAGGCCGTGGTCATCACCAACGACACGCTGAAAGAGGATTTCCGCTATGCCATCAAGCAGCACGGCGGCATGCTGGCCAAGGGCCGCCTGCTGGGTGAGCAGTTCCTGGCCCTGCTGGACGGCGAGGACGGCACCGGCAACAGCCTGTACTTTACCCTGGCTGCCGAGGCCGACCGCCAGGCTATGGCCATCCGCAAAGCCTTTGAGGAAAAGGGTGTGAAGCTGCTGCATGATTCCTACACGAACCAGCAGTTCTTTGTGCTGCCGGACGAATGGCACGAGGTCCTGAGCAAGGACTTTGCCATGACCCATATGGGTAAGCCCGACAAGACCCACACCGCCGTGCGCATCTGCACCAGCTGGGCCACCAAGTCCGAGAATGTGGAGACGCTGATCGAGGCAGTGAAGAAGCTGTAATACAGTGAAAGCCTCCCTCCCAAGGGGGCAATGCACGGCGCAGCCATTTAAAAACAAAAGCTCCCGGACTTTTAATGTTCGGGAGCTTTTCTTATCATAAAAACAATTACTTCTGGATCCGCTTATCGCATTTGACGGCCAGCTTGGTGCCTGCGGTCTGCAAGATCTGCACCAGCACCACCAGCAGCGCCGTGGCGAAGAACTCCAGCACCACGTTAAAGCGGTAGTAGCCGTAGTTGATGGCGATCTTGCCCAGGCCACCGCCGCCGATGATACCGGCCATGGCGCCGTAGCCCATGATGGTGGTGGCCGCAATGGTGATGTTGGATACCAGGCTGGGCATGCTCTCAGGCACCATCACCTTGGTGATGATCTGCAAAGGTGTAGCGCCCATGCTCTGGGCGGCCTCGATGACGCCGGGGTCGACCTCGCGTATGCTGGTCTCGATCAGACGGGAGACGAACGGGAAGGACGCAATGACCAGCGGCACGATGGAAGCTACGGTGCCGATGGATGTGCCCACGATCAAACGGGACAGCGGGATGACGATAATCATCAGGATCAGGAACGGCACACTGCGCAGCAGGTTGATCAGGCCGTTCAGCAGCGCCATGACCCACTTGGGCAGCGGGTGGATGCCGTTGGGTTCGCCGGTGACCAGCAGCACGCCCAAAGGCAGGCCGATGACCAGCGCCAGCAGGGTGGCAACAACTGTGGACCAGACAGTCTCCCAGGTTTCAAACGGGATGGTGGGCAGGATCTGCAAAAAAGTCTGCCAATCTTTGCCTGCAAAAAATTCAGCCATCAGTTGTTCACCTCCTCATAGGTAATGCCGGGATAGTTCTTGATGTACTCCAGCGCGGCTTCGGCGTGTTCGTCCTCGGGCAGGGCCAGCAGCATGCTGCCCAGCGTCTGGCCGTTGACGATGCGGGTGTCGGCACCCATGATGGAGACCAGGGCACCGCACTCGATGGCGAGGCTTGCCACCAGCGGCTTGTCGGTGGTCTGGGTGCCGCCGAAGGCAACGCGCACCAGCTTGTGGCCGGGCAGGTTCTCGGCTTTGGGGGCACCGGCAGGATACACCAGCCGCTTGGCGGCGGCGCTGGAGGGATGGCTGAAGATCGCCTGGACCTCGCCCTCCTCCACCACGGTGCCGTTGTCCAGGATGGCCACACGGTTGCAGACTTCCTCGACCACGCTCATCTGGTGGGTGATGATGACCACCGTGATGCCCAGCTCCTTGTTGATCTTGCGGATCAGTTCCAAAATCGCGTGGGTGGTGTTGGGGGCCAGGGCGCTGGTGGCTTCGTCGCACAGCAGCACCTTGGGGTCGGTAGCCAGCGCACGGGCAATGGCGATGCGCTGCTTCTGGCCGCCGGAAAGCTGGGCCGGGTAAGCTTCGGCCTTATCAGGCAGGCCGACCAGCTCCAGCAGCTCGCGGGCGCGGGCCTCGGCCTTTTCCTTGGGCACTTTTGCCAGCTCCATCGGGAACATGATATTGCGCAGGCAGGTGCGCTGCATCAGCAGGTTGAACTGCTGGAAGATCATGGTGATCTCGCGGCGGGCGGCACGCAGCTCGGCTGCAGACAACTCCTGCATCTGGCGGCCGTTGACAACGACCTTGCCCTCGTCCGGGCGCTCCAGCATATTGATGCACCGCACCAGCGTGGACTTGCCGGCGCCGGACATGCCGATGATGCCGTAGATGTCGCCATCCTGAATGGTCAGGTTAATATCATTCAGCGCGACGACCGTACCGCCCTGCGTGGCAAAGCGTTTGGTCAGGTGTTGCAGTTCGATCATGGGTCTCTCCCCTTACTCTTTACAAAGATAGCGAATGGGCGGCAAAACCCATTCGCTATCAATTTTACACTACATCCCGGCAGGTTGCAAGGATTTTTAACTTTTTCATTAGAAGATAGGCACAACGGCACCGTCGTAGGTGTTGTTGATGAAGTCCTTGATGGTGTCGCTGGTCAGGGCAGCGTACAGGGCCTGGATGGCGGGGTCGTTCTCGTTGCCTTCCTTCACGACCAGAACATTGGCATAGGTCTGGGCAGCCTCAGAAGAAGCATCCTCGATGGCCAGGGCGTCGGTGCCGACGGAGAAGCCGGCCTCCATTGCGTAGTTGCCGTTGATGACGGCGAAGTCAACGTCGGCGACGGTGCGGGGCAGCTGGGCAGCCTCGATCTCCTCGATCTTGACGTTGTGGGGGTTCTCCTCGATGTCGTTGACGGTAGCGGTCAGGCCAGCGCCGTCACGGACGGTGATGATGCCCTGGGCGGCCAGCAGCTGCAGGGCGCGGGCCTCGTTGGTGGTATCGTTGGGCACGGCGATGGTAGCGCCGTCAGCGATGTTCTCCAGGTCGTTGCTCTTGCCCGGGTAGATGCCGAACGGCTCGTAGTGGATGGCGCCGACGCTGACAAGATGGGTGCCGTTCTCCTCGTTGAAGCTCTCGAGGTAGGGGGTGTGCTGGAAGTAGTTGGCGTCGACCTCGCCGCTCTCGGTGACCAGGTTGGGCTGGACGTAGTCGCTGAACTCGACAACTTCCAGGGTGATGCCCTGCTCGGCCAGGATGTCCTTGGCAGCGTTCAGGATCTCGGCATGGGGCGTGGGGGAAGCGGCAACCTTCAGGGTGGTGCCGGCCAGGTCGGTGGTCTCCTCAGAGGCGGCCTCGCTGGTGGAAGCAGCCTCGCTCTCGGCGGGGGCGGTGCTCTCAGCAGCGGAAGAGGAAGTGGAAGAACCGCAGGCGGCCAGGCTCAGGGCCAGGGTACCGGCCAGGGCAACAGAAATCAGCTTTTTCATAGTAGGTGTCTCCTTTTCATGTGTGTTTTCATGTGTGAATGTGTTGGTTCCGGCAGTCATGTCCCTCAACAAGTACAGCGGCACATTCGCACACCGGGCTGTTTGTAGATCGCAGTCATACAAGTTCCTCCCTCGGTTTTATCAAAGCGGTAAAGGCGGCATGCTGCCACAAGAAAAAAGCAGGGCTCCGAATCGCTTCGGCGCCCTGCTGCATGCTACCCTTATGCGCCAGATTTTGCGCACGGGGAAACAGGCACAGACTGCCGAAGCAAACTGCACATGCACATGCACATCATCATAGTGTTGCTGCGGCTCATGGTCGTGTACCCCTTTCCTCAAGATTTGCTCAGCACCCGGCTGGCTTTGATGTTTGCAGTATACGCCCCTTTTACGGGAATGTCAACACTTTCCCTGCACATTTATGCAGGAACGATGCAATTTTGACAAATTACACAAACCCACCGGTTTGACAGGTTATGGACTTGCCAAATTCCTACAAATATGCTATACTATTTACTATAGTCACACAACTTGAAAGGGGAGCCCCTGTATGAAATTCTCGACCCGTGACCGCTATGCCCTGCGGCTGATGGTGGAACTGGCCAACCGCGCCGGTGCCGATGCCCTTGTGCCGCTGAAAGAGATCAGCGACGCACAGCAGATCAGCTTAAAATATCTGGAGCAGATCGTGACCCCCCTGACCAAGGCCGGGCTGGTGCTTAGCGTGCGCGGTGCCCAGGGCGGCTACCGCCTGGCCCGCCCGGATACCGAGATCACTGCCGGCGAGATCCTGCGTGCGGTGGAAGGCGAGCTGACGGCTATCCCCTGCCTGGCCTCCAGCGTTGAGTGCCCCCGCCGGGGCCAGTGCCACACGCTGGATTTCTGGAGCGGGCTGAACGATCTTATCAACAAATATGTGGACGGCGTGACCCTGCACCAGCTGCGGAACCTGCCGGAAGAAGCATAAAGATATAAAGATATAAAGAAATACAAAGAAAAGGCAAGTGCATGTTGTTTGCACTTGCCTTTATTTTTATGCGTTTTGGCCGTCCGGGTTGAGCGTTTCGCCGCTGTTACCCGGTGTTTCCGGGTTGGAGGTCACTTCCGGCTCCTGGGTGGGGGCGGGTTCCGGCGTAATGATAATCTCCGGCGTAGGCGTAGGTGTAGGCGTAGGTTCCGGTGTGGGTTCAGCCGTCGGTTCCGGGGTGGGCGTCGGCTCGACGGTCGGTTCCGGCGTCGGGGTCACTTCAATGTACTCGTAGGCATCCTCGCTGTCCAAGGTCTCCTCGGATTCCGGCTCGGAGGTCTCGGTGCTGGTCACGACCGGCGTGGTATACGTCACCACGTCCTTTTCGCCGGTGTGCTTGGCAACTTTCGTCACGGTGGGGCGGTCATCCTCGGTAATGCAGCTGTGGGTGCGGATGTAGTCAAACAGCGCTTCCATAGCTGCACGGGTCAGATGGATGCCGTCGCTGGACTCCACATAGCCGCTCTTGGCGTAGCCGGTGGCGGAGTCCTTCAGCACCTCGGCGCTGTTCAGGAACTTCCAGCCCTTCTCTTTGCACATTTCGACGAGGGCCTTGTTGTACTCGTCCACCTGGGTCTGGGTCAGGCTCTGGTTGGAGTGCTGCTGCCCCAGCGGCGGAATGGCGTTGATGAGGATGTCCACACTGGGGTATGCCTCGACGATGCTCTCAATGCCAGTCTGGTAGTTTTTGACAAAATCAGCCGCCTTGTAGCTGGGGCTGAGGTCGTTGGTGCCAAAGGTGATGATGACCCGCTTGGGCTGCATGCCTGCCACAGCCTTGGCCATGGTGACGTAGCTGCCGGAGTTGTTCAGCTCCACGCAGGCGTAGGTGGCCAGGCTCTTGGCGCTCATGCCCACCGAGCCGATGGCGTTATCGTAGGTGCAGAAGTCGAACATGCGGTACATGCGGGCGGTATTGCTGTCGCCCAGGAAAAGCGTTTCGTCCACATAGGTCTGGCCCGCATCGCTGCTTTCCGGCAGGATGGTGGCCGAGTAGGCCGTGGTGTCGATGGTGTTTTCCTCTTTATTGTAGCCGCTCTCGGTAATGATGGACTCAGGCTCTACGGCAGAGTCGGAAGCGGCGTCCTCGCTGCTTCCGAACCCGCCCACCAGGAAAAAGGCAACACCTACGCTGGCCAGCAGCATCAGGCTGCAAATGACCAGCACAATGTACATTTTTGCCCGGAGATCCAGCCGCATTTTGGGTTCTGATTGTTTCGTTTTGCCTGCCATTGGCTGATCCTTTCCGATAGGAGGTTGAACTTAAGATAAAAACGCGTACCTGCTATTGTACACCATTTCGGGCGCTTACGCTACCCTTTTCGCAATTTTTACAAATTTTCACAGATGCAGCCGCTTGGCAATCTCGCTGCGCAGGTCGCGCCCCTTAAAGATGACCAGCCCCAGAAAGGTCACCACGCTGATGATCAGGCAGTTGACCCAGGGGATGCTGTGGCCGTCGATGCGGCCGCGGTCGATGCGGAAAAACAGCAGGATATACGGCAAAAGCCCGACGCCGATGTTCATCAGCAGATACACCAGCGCGTTGGCGGTGAACCGGCTGTGGAGAAACGCAAAGATAAAATTACATACCAGCGTTACACTGCACAAGATCGGCACCACAAGGTCGAGACTATAGCCGGTATAGCCGGTGAACCAGTCGGTAAACACGATGAGCGCCGAGACGAGCAGCAGCAGGTTGAACACCAGCCGGGGACCGTTGTAGCGGCGGCGCAGAAGCACCCGCAGCACAGACAGCCCGGCCACGCCCCACACCAGTATCAGCAGGCTGAAATGCAGGTGGGCGGTGTCCAGCAGCAGGAAATCGATCGCCCCGGCAACGACAGTCAGGGTAAGCACAACAAAAGCAACGATCTTATAAAACAGGCTGGCGCGGTGGATGCGCGGTGCCGTGGGCGGGAACCAGGGACTCCCCTGTTCCCCGTGCAGGCGGTTCTGGCACAGCGGGCAGTAGCCGGTGTCGCCGCCCACCTGGATATGACAATGCGGGCAGGTCTTCATTTTTCTACCTCCGTTGCATACAGCGTTACCTGCAGCCCGGCCTCGGCAAAGCCGCGGTAAAGCCGGCGCAATACGTTGGTGCTGCGGTGGGACGACGCCGTGCCCAGCACCAGATCATCCCCATAGGATGCCACACAGGTAAACAGATCCTCGCAGCTGGAAAAGGCGGCGAACTGCTTGATGTACGGCTTCATCGCATCGGGCAGCGTGACGCGGCCCATGTTGGAGATGACCGCTGTGACGTGCTTTTTCTCCAGCGCGGTAAAAAACTTTACGGTCAGGTTTTTGACAACCAGCGGCACCGGGCGGATGCCGGGTATATGCTCCAGCTTTTCGTACTCGTCCATTTGTGCCTTGATGTTTTCAGGCAACAAGGCTTCTTTCAGCTGGGCGTCAAAGGCGGCGGCCGCCGTCTGCATCGTGTCGGTCTCGGTCAGCGTCAGGATGACATAGACCGAATTGAAAAAGTTGCGGGCCGTCTCGCTGGGGTAGTAATTGCGCAGGTTGACCGGCAGACTGATGGCGATGGGCTTGCTGCGCTCCAGGGCGGGCATCTCAGCATAGATGGCCAGCATCAGCGAAGCGCCGAGATAGCTGGTCAGAGAGACGCCCAGTTCGTGGGCGCGGGCCAGCACCTCTTTGGCGCTTAAATGTCCCTCAAAAAACTGCAGCTGGTCATACGGCAGGCGCTTGCCCCGCAGGTGGTAGGCATTGGGCAGTTTGGGGGCCTTGCCCTCCCGCTTGGTAGCACCGTAAAAATTGCGGAAACTATCCTGTTCCAGGGCAGCGGCAGAAGCGCTGTTGGGAGTGGGCACGTCCTGCATCTCGGCGGGGTGAACCAGCGCCAGATAGTTGCGGACGATGGACTTTAAAAACAGGAACCCGCCGTTGCCGTCGGTCAACGCATGGAACATCTCCAGATTGATGCGGCTGCCGAAATAGGTCACGCGGTAGATCAGCCGATTGCGGCGCTCCGGCACATACAGGGGTGCGCAGGGGGCTTTGTCCTCGGGGTGGCAGGTGGGCAGCTGGTCGGTGGATTCAAAATAGTGCCAGAATAAACCACGGTGCAGCGTTACCTGGAACTGCGGCCATTCCGGCGCAGTGACGCGCAGGGCTTCGTTCAGCAATTCTGGATCGATCTGCTCCTGTAAGGTGCAGGAGATGCGGAAGACCCGCGGGTCGCGGCGGGTATTGGTTGCCAGAAACACCTTGGCCACGTTATCAACTTTATACCATTCCTGGGCCATGGACAGCCCCTCCTTACATCATGCGCTGCACAAACCGTCCGGCAGACTCCATCGCTGCCACGGCACGGTGGATGGGCATTTGCTGGAACACATGCCAGCACTCCGCGTACACTTCCAACACAGCGTAGCCGCCTGCCCTGTGGATGGCCTCGACCAGCCGCTCACTGTCAGAGCGCAGAATTTCATTGGTGCCTACCTGTACCAGCGTGGGCGGCAGACCGCGCAGGTCGGCAAACAGCGGGCTGTAGCAGGGCTTGGCCCAGTCAGCATCGGGGCCGGTGTAGGCGGCGCGTACAGCTTCGATATATTCGTAGGTCAGCATCGGGTCCAGCGCTTTGCAGCTTTTGTAGCTTTTGCCGCTGGCGGTCATGTCGGTCCAGGGGCTGAACAGCAGCAGCGCCCGCGGCTGGGCACGGCCCTGCTCCTTGAGCTTCAGGCAGAGTTCCAATGCCAAATTGCCGCCGGCGGAATCGCCCGCAACGACGATGTCCCGGGCACCGTAGCCCATGTACATCAGGTAGTCCCACATGGCCAGCGCGTCCTCAACGGCGGCAGGGTACGGATTTTCGGGTGCTAAACGGTATTCAAACGACAGCACGTCAAATCCTGTGCAGAGTGCCAGCTTGCTGGCCAGGATGCGGGCATAGCCCAGTTGGCCGCAGGTGTAGCCGCCGCCGTGGCAGTACAGCACAGCGTGGTGTCGGTCATGGCCATGCTCCAGGCTGACCCACTCGGCGGGAATGTTGTTGACACTGAGGGCGTCGTTGCGGATGCCGATGGACGGCGTGACCAGCCGGGCAAACAATTCCTGCGCCGCGCGTTGGTGCTCCAGATCCTCCGGCGTGGTGGAGGTATGGTCGGTGGCGCTGTGTACGGCCTTGATGGCGCGCATCATCGGCCCCAGGTCGTCGGCGTTCTGCCCATGCTGGGGGATCAGCGTTTTGATGACGGCCTCCAACCGCAGGGACAGATCCTTCTTTTTTGGCATGGAAAATTCTCCTTACAGGCGGGCCAGCAGCCGCACCCACAGGGTGCGCAGCAGCGGCGGATGGGCGGCGGGCAGGCAGCAGAGCCGGTTCAGCACAAGACCCAGCGCAATGCCCACCACAAGGC
>JABLTO010238921.1_pt1 | contig 10881 bp, 8 predicted proteins | sample 7160091 | NCBI WGS metagenome assembly JABLTO01 (sample SAMN14651225, study PRJNA627086) | human gut metagenome | isolation source: feces | host: Homo sapiens
AATTGAAAACGGATAAGGTAATTTGCCGGTCGTGGGCTTTTCGTCTGCAAAGCCGCTTTTTTCTTTGAACGCCAGCCATTCTGCGGTGGGTCTGGCTTCCAGCTGATCGACCATGCGCCGGATCCCGCTGTCCACGGCAGAGACCGACACCTCATACTGTTCGCCCACCGCCTGCAGGATCTCCTTGCGGATCGCCAGCTTCTGGATGGTGCCATACACCACGCCCACTGCGCTGGACAGATAGCGGCTATTCATGTCCGGCTGCCGGATTCCCCAGCCCTCGTACAATTCCTGACACCTGCGTTCCATCTGCCGGTTCTGCCGTCCCGGCATCCGATACAGCTCCCACAGCAGGCTTCTGAGCTCCGTACGGCCAACACAACACAGGCCTTCGCCGGACTCCGGGCAGAGGATGCTGCTGTTCTGCCGCCGGGCTTCATCGATCATCAATACCGGGGGCCTTGCTTCCGTGGTGCGGAGCTCCGTCAGAAGTTCCAGCCCGCTCATATCTTCCAGCTGGCTGCAAAGGATCACTGCGTCGAATCTCCGGCCCTGCTGCAGCTGCTCCAGCAGGCGGCTGCCGTTCTGAAAGCAGGTGCACTCTGACCCGGCGCATTGCTCCTGTATGTAATTCTTTTGTACCCGCAGTTCCTTGCGGTCGTAGCTTCCAAGGGCGATCTGCAGCGTTCTGTCTGTGTTCTCATTCTCCACACAACGCGCCGCCTTTCTGCCTGAGCTGGTCTGTGTCGGACAGTTCCTCTACCACATCCTGCCAGATCTCCGGCTGGACGCCATTCTCACACAGATACCGCAGGATCCGGTAGCCGAACTCTGGTGCCGCCGCGATGTACCGGCTTTCCATGCACTGTCGGCTCCCGGTGCGGCATAGTGTCAGACGACAGCCGCTTTCGTCGTCCGCATCCATCGAATACACCAGCGTATACGCCTTCTGCAGCCCGTCAATTGCCGAAAACTGACGGATCATAGGTGAAAATGTACGTTCCATAATTCTTCCTCCTTGCTACAGGGTTCCGCAGTATTTTACTGTATTCCCTGTTTTTCCTGTTTTGCTGGAAAAGCTTTTCCGAGTATATTTTAAGGAGCAAAAAGGAAGTGGTACAACCCTGAAGAAGCGTCTGTTTTCATCAGGCTGCATTTTTTTGCCATACTTTATTTTTTACAACTTTTTTACAACGCATGTTCATTTTGACCAGGATTTACCACGGTTTTTAGCATCTGGTCGCTTTTGTCCGGCCCGGACATGCCGCTTTTTGCTTTTTCCGCGGCATCTCCTGCTCTTAAAATAGCACGAATGCGACGCAAATTCAACTTTTCGACTCATTTTCCCGGTCTTTTCCCGTTTTTGACAGCCAGTCTCTGCCAACAGCACATAATTTTATCCATTCCGCAGCATTTCCACCTGATTATACACAGTTTTTTCATATTATTACGGTAAAATAAAAGAGTATGACATTCTGCGCAGAGCGCAGCTTTTGATAGTTCATTGGAAAGAGCGGCACCGTTCCTGTGGGGAGCGGCCGGAAAGGCTTGCACATGCTCCAACTCAAACACATCAAAAAAGAATACAAGACCGGCGATCTGGTCCAGAAAGCACTGGATGACGTCAGCCTGAACCTGCGGGACAATGAATTTGTTGCCATTCTCGGTCCCAGCGGTTCCGGCAAGACCACCCTGCTGAACATCATCGGCGGCCTGGACCGCTACGACAGCGGTGATCTGATTATCAACGGTGTTTCCACCAAAAAATACACCGACCGCGACTGGGACTCCTACCGCAACCACACCATTGGCTTTGTGTTCCAGAGCTACAATCTGATTCCCCACCAGACGGTGCTCTCCAACGTGGAGCTGGCACTGACCATTTCCGGCATTTCGGGTGCGGAGCGCCGCAGCCGGGCCGCCAGGGCACTGGAACAGGTGGGTCTGGGAGACCAGCTGCACAAGCATCCCAGCGAGATGTCCGGCGGTCAGATGCAGCGTGTGGCCATTGCCCGCGCTCTGGTGAACAATCCCGATATCCTGCTGGCGGACGAGCCCACCGGTGCACTGGACAGCGAGACCAGCATTCAGGTCATGGAGCTGCTAAAGGAGGTGGCCAAAGACCGCCTTGTGGTCATGGTCACCCACAACCCGGAGCTGGCCGAACAGTATGCCACCCGCATCGTCCGTCTGCGCGACGGCATCATCCAGTCCGACACGGCCCCCTTCCTGCCGGACGATGCCGTGCTGGCCCCGCCGGTGCACAGGAATCTGGGCCATTCCTCCATGTCTTTGCTGACGGCCCTTTCCCTGAGCTTCAACAATCTGCTCACCAAAAAGGCCCGCACCCTGCTCACCGCATTTGCCGGTTCCATCGGCATCATCGGCATCGCGCTGATTCTCTCACTCTCGGCCGGTGTGAGCAATTATATCCAGGACATGGAGCGCTCCACCCTTTCGGAATATCCGCTGCAGATCACCTATAACGGCATCGACCTTGCCGCCCTGCTGAACCCGGAGAGTTATACCACTGCCGTTGCCGATACCACCGGCGTCGGCAGTGTGTCGTCCTCTTCCGCCCCGGAGGGAATGGTCACGGTGCGGGAGCTGCTTTCCCAGCTGACCGAGGACACCTCCAATTCCAACGACCTTGCCTCCCTGAAAGCCTATCTGGACAGCCCGGACTGCCCCATCCCGGAGGACGCTGCTTCCATCGAGTACACCTACGGCTCCTACCCGCTCATCTACCGCCAGAATAAGGACGGTACCGTGCGTCAGGTGTACCCGGACAACACCATCTCTTCCCTGAGCAACACCGCTTCTGCCGCCGGCATCGTCTCCTCCATGACCAACCAGAATGTGTTTACCGAAATGGCCGAGGCGCCCTCTCTGTATGAGGACCAGTACGACGTCAAAGCAGGCCGCTGGCCGAATGGTGCCAACGAAGCCATTCTGGTGCTGAACGCAGACGGCAGTGTCAGCGATTATGCGCTTTACCTGATGGGCATTGAGGACGAAAACGTGATGCTGCGCTTTCTGGAAGCATATTCCAGAGACAAAAACACTCCTGCGCCCACCGGTTACAGCACCTATCCCTACGAGACCTTTGTGGGCCTGAAGTTCAAGATACTGACCCTTTCCGACCTTTATGCCTATGACGAGGACCGCCAGATCTGGCGCAACCAGTCCGGCGATGAAGCCTTCATAGAACAGGCTGTTGCCGACAGCCCGGATCTGACCATCGTGGGCGTCGTCCAGCCCAAGCCGGACGCCAGCTCCACCATCCTGCCCACCGGCGTTGCCTATTCCCATGCGCTGACCTATTACGCCATTGACCATGCCGCCGAGAGCGAGGTCGTAAAGCAGCAGCTTGCCCACCCGGATACCAACGTGCTCACCGGTGAATCCTTTGACACGGAGCAGCAGGACAAGAGCAGCCTTGATCTTTCCTCCCTGTTCTCTGTGGACACCGATGCGCTGAAGGATGCCTTCCAGTTCGACGCCAGCAAGCTGCAGTTTGACCTGAGCGGCGCGTTCAATTTGACGAACGGCTCCTTCGACCTTGCGTCCATCATCGATCCGTCCTCCTTCCAGCTGGATCTGAACGATCTTGATCTGAGCGACATCGACCTGAGCGATGTGCAGCTGCCGGAGATGGATTCGCTGGATCTGAGCCAGCTGTTCGCGGATATGGACATGTCCGTTTCGCAGGATGCGCTGCAGGAGCTGATGAAGAATGTCATGAACGGCTACAAGCGCTACATCATCGGCAACGGCATCCTGAATCTGGACAAGATCGGTTTCTCTTCCTATATGGAGAGCGACATGTTCAAGCAGATCCTTGCCGAGTCCATGGGCAGCCTGCTGGATACCTCCGGCCTGCAGGATCAGTTCACTGCTTCGCTGCAGCAGAACCTGCAGGGCATCATGGCCCGCTATCTGGAAAGCTATTCCCAGCAGCTCACCCAGAAGCTGGGTGAAGCCTTGCAGGAAAAGCTCACTGCCGCCATTCAGGCTCAGATCGGCACTGTGATGCAGCAGCTGATGCGCCAGCTGACTTCGCAGTTCAGCCAGCAGCTGCAGACCGCGATCCAGAAGAACATTTCCAAGCTCAGCAGTCAGGTGGAAGACGCATTGCAGATCGATGCCGCAGTGTTCCAGAACGCTGTACAGTTGAACATGAGCACTGACGATCTGGTGGATCTGGTCAAGCTGAATCTGCAGTCCGGTTCCACCACCTACAACAGCGTACTGGGCTCGCTGGGCTACTCCGATTACGCATCGCCCGGAGCCATCTGGATCTATCCCAACAGCTTTGAGGCCAAGAACCGCATCGTGGAAAACCTGAACGCCTACAACGCCTCCATGCGCGAGCAGGGACAGGACGACAAGGTGATCGTTTTCTCCGACACAGTCGGCACCCTGATGAGCGCCGTGACCAAGATCGTAGGCATGGTCAGCAACGTACTGGTGGCCTTTGTAGCCATCTCGCTGGTGGTCTCCTCCATCATGATCGGCGTCATCACCTATATCAGCGTGCTGGAGCGCCGCAAGGAAATCGGCATTCTGCGCGCCATCGGTGCTTCCAAGCACAACGTCTCGCAGGTGTTCAACGCCGAGACCTTCATCATCGGTCTGTGCTCCGGCGTGATCGGCGTGGGCCTGTGCCTGCTGCTGCTGATCCCCGGCAACATGCTCATCCATTCCATTGCCGGTACCAACAGCGTCACTGCCGTGCTGCCGCCCAAGGCCGCATTGATCCTGATCGTACTGGCCACCCTGCTTACCATCCTCGGCGGCCTGATCCCCGCCCGCAGCGCAGCCAAGTGCAATCCCGTTACCGCACTGCGCTCCGAATAAATCTGTCCTTGCAGGCCGGTGTCCCCGCGTGGGATGCCGGCCTGTTTTGGGTATGGAGTTTTGCATTCCCGCCCGGGTTGTGCTAGAATAAGAAAAAAGCTTTTCCAAAGGAGATTTCCTTATGCCGAATATCATTGAGATCACCGACCTTTCCGCGCCGGAGCTGGACATCTACGCCCGCCTGACGCAGGCGCAGCTGCGCAGCCGTCTGGAGCCGGAAAAAGGTATCTTCATTGCCGAAAGCCCCAAGGTGATCGCCCGCGCACTGGATGCCGGGTACACGCCGCTCTCCCTGCTCATGGAGCGCCGACAGATCATCGGCCCTGCGGCAGAGATCCTGACCCGCTGCGGCGATGCGCCGGTGTACACCGCCGACCGTGACACGCTGGCCAGCCTAACCGGCTTTGAGCTGACCCGGGGTGTGCTGTGCGCGTTCCGCCGTCCGCTGCCCCGCAGTGTGGAAGAGGTCTGCCGCAATGCGCGCCGGGTGGCCGTGCTGGAAGGCATTGTGGACTCCACCAATGTGGGGGCCATCTTCCGCAGTGCTGCCGCGCTGAATATGGACGCAGTGCTCATCACCCCCTCCTGCTGCGACCCCCTGTGCCGCCGGGCAGTGCGCGTGAGCATGGGCACCGTGTTTCAGGTGCCATGGGCACAAATCGGTGCGTCCCCTGCCGACTGGCCGGAGAACGGCATCGCACAGCTGCACGCGCTGGGCTTCCGGACTGCCGCCATGGCCCTGAGCGACCGTTCCGTGAGCATCGATGATGCCGTCCTTGCTGCTGAGCCCAAGCTCGCCATCGTTCTGGGCACCGAGGGCGATGGCCTTGCCCCCAGCACCATTGCCGCCTGCGACCACACCGTGAAGATCCCCATGTCCCACGGCGTGGACTCGCTGAACGTTGCCGCCGCCAGTGCTGTGGCCTTCTGGCAGCTGGGCCGCCGCTGAAACAGCACATAATTCTCTTGACAAATCATCCGAACAGAGTTACACTAACAGCGTCATCATATGGGCCTGTAGCTCAGTTGGGATGAGCGTTCGGTTCGCATCCGAAAGGTCAAGGGTTCGACTCCCTCCAGGTCCATGATTTATAAAAAGAGAAAGTCTCCATGTTCAACCACATGGAGGCTTTTCTTTTTTGTCCTGCAGAAAAATACCGGCAGAGCCCGTATCAGAAGGCCCTGCCGGTATTGTATTATCCGATCACAGATATGCTACCGTATCCGCAAGCGGCTTGCGGGAGCCATGGTTCGGCAGCGGTCCAGCGCCCGGTGCGGCATGGCCCAGATCCATGATCATCAGGATCTCTTCGTTTTCGGGCAGGCCCAGCTCTTTTGCCAGCTGCTCCGGATCAAAAAAGTTGACCCAGCAGCTGTCCACGCCTGCATTGGCAGCGGCCAGGATCATGTGGGTGGCCACGATGGTGGCATCCTCCACACCGGAGTCCCGCCTGCCGCCGGGGTAGGTGAACACATTGGTACGGTCAAACGCCACCACCAGACAGGTGGGTGCATTGTAGCGGCATGGCGTTGCCTTGTCGATCTTTGCAAGCCCCTCTGCCGACTGGATCACATAGATCTTCTGCTCCTGAAAATTCTTGGCAGTCGGTGCCACGCGGCCTGCTTCCAGGATCTCTGTCAGCTTTGCGGCGTCCACCGCCTTGCCTGCATCAAAATTTTTGCAGGAATACCGGTTCCGGACTACTTCTGTAAATTCCATGCTCGTGTTCCCTCCTGTTTGTTCGGTTTTCTGCGCTCATTATAGCACATCACTGCACTGAAGAAAAGCCGCTGCGCATTTTTTTCGCCGCTTTTGCTCAGAACAGATCCAGCATACTGTCCAGATAGATCGCTTCCCGCACCTGCAGCTGGTATTCCGGCTTTGTCATGTAGTACAGCAGAAATTCCAGGATCAGCGCACTGCCAAGGCCTCTGCCTTCGATCTTGAAATGAGAAAAGCCCATGGGCAGATAGGTCCTGCAGATCTCCTCCGTCCCGATAAACGCCGGGCTCTGCATTGCCTTGGAAAAGCGGTAGCCCTCCTGTGCATCGGGTGCGGCACATACGCGCTCCGGGCAGGCTTCGCCAAGGTTTTTGCAGCTGACGGTCTCATAGCACAGCTTCCTGTCTTTGCAGCCGGGCCAGCAGCACTCATTGCAGAGAAATTCCACCTTATCCTTCTGGGCCTGCGGCAGTCCTTTGAGCTGGTCAAACGCTTTGTTCAGCCGGAAATCCGGCACCACAAAGCGGAACTCCTCCCGTTCCAGCTCCCTGCGCAGCTGGGCAAACTCCGTCAGGACCTTGGTGGTGGAGGACACAAAGTAAAAGCCCGGGTACCGCGCTTTCAGGTACTCCAGCAGAAGCTCCGAGTGTACGATGATCCCATTCTGCACGCCGCTGCCCGCTTCAAACAGCGCACACAGGGCATTGCATTTCGGGTCGCGCAGGTGCTCCTTCTGCAGCAGTGAATTGCTGAAGGTGAGCCGGGCAGAGATGCCGTACTCCCGCAGCAGCGCCCGCACCTCTTTTGCGCTCTGGTCGCCAAAACCTGCACGGCCCCCGCCCCAGATGCAGTCTGCCGGGGCACCGTAGATGGAACCGATCTCGCACCAGTCGTAGAAATACGCGCGGTGCTCCCGGAACAATGGCAGAAACACACGGTACAGCTCATAAAATTCAAACAGGCCGGGCAGATGATAGTATGCCTTTCCGCCAAGATCGTTCATCGTTTTGCGCTCTCCTCCAACAGGCCGACCAAGGGCCATGATCTGCTTTTATTGTACCACGCTTCGCCAAAACAGAAAAGAGGGGGTCTGCCCCCTCACGGAATTCAGCTTTTGCAGCCGGACCCGGAGCGAAAGCCTTTGTGCGGAAGATCGATCTCCGTGTTCCGCCGCCCTCTTTATAAAAAGGAAGAAAACTGTGTCAGAATTGTAAAAGATAAATTATTTTAACTATTATTCTTGACTTATCCGACAGTTCGGCTATAATAGTCGTGTTCGCAAGAAACATCAAAATATTTAGTTAAAAATACAAACTTAACAGAACAAAGGAGACTACTACCATGACGTTTGAAGAAATGAAGAAGATCGTTGTCGATACCCTGAACTGCGACGAGGACAAGGTCACGATGGAGGCCAGCCTGACCGAGGATCTGGAGGCTGACAGTCTGGACGCTGTGGAGCTGAACATGGCTCTGGAAGATGCCTGCGGCGTGTCCATCCCGGACGAGGAGCTGGCAAAGCTCAAGACCGTGGGCGACATCTTCAACTACATCACCGCACACGTCTGAGGCAAAAAGCGATGAACGATATCCGAGGTCTGTTCCCCGGCCGGATGCGGGAGCGCACCTTCCAGCTGAAAGCCAAGCGGGACGCCGGGGCCGTCTGGCACGAGCCCCAGTTCGTGGAGTGCAAGCAGTGCGGCCGCCGCGCAGCACGCACCCTGTGGACCAAAAGCCTTTTCGTCTGCCCCAACTGCGGCTATCACATGCCCATCGGCGGATACTACCGGCTGAGTCTGGTATTGGATCACGGCAGCTTCCGGGAACTGGATGCAGACCTGCCTCCGCAGGATGTGCTCAGCTTTCCGGACTACAGTGAGAAGCTTGCTGCCGCCCAGAACAAGACCGGCCTGCGCGAAGCCGCTGTCACAGCCACCGGCCGCATCGGCGGGGTGGCCTGCGTGGCAGCCGTGCTGGACAGTCGCTTTTTCATGGGCAGCATGAGCACCGCTGTGGGCGAAAAAATCACCCGTGCAGTGGAATACGCCGCCGCCAAGCGGCTTCCGCTGGTCATCTTTTCGGCCAGCGGCGGTGCGCGGATGCAGGAGGGCATTTTCAGCCTGATGCAGATGGCCAAGACCAGCGCCGCCATCCAGCGGTTCTCCGCAAAGGGCGGGTTGTACATCAGTGTGCTCACCCATCCCACCACCGGCGGCGTGACCGCCAGCTTTGCCAGCCTTGGCGACATCATGCTGGCAGAGCCCGGTGCGCTGATCGGTTTTGCCGGGCCCCGGGTCATTGAACAGACCATCGGCGAAAAGCTGCCTGCCGGATTCCAGCGCAGCGAGTTCCAGATGGAGCACGGCTTTGTGGATCAGGTGATCCCCCGCAGCCAGCTGCGGGATACCCTGATCCAGATCTTACAGCTCCACACAGGAGGAAAGCACGAATGATCAAAGAAATTCTGGAACAGCTGGCTCCGCTGGACGCCCAGATCGCCGCACTGAAGGGCCGCGGCAATGACATGGAAGCCATCACGGCTCATGCGTCCGAACTGGCTGAGCTGGCCGTGGAGGAGGACGAGATCCTGCGCACCTGCGGCCCGCTGACCGCTGAGGACCGGGTGTTTCTGGCCCGGCATCCGGAACGCCCCCACATCGATGAGATCGTGAACGCATTGTTCACCGATTTCTTTGAGCAGCGCGGCGACCGTCAGTGCAAGGAGGACCCTGCCATTCTGGGCGGCATCGCCCGTTTTCACGGATTGCCGGTGACGGTCATCGGCCATCGGAAGGGTGCTACGCTGGAAGAAAATCTGGCCTGCAACTTTGGTATGCCGGGGCCGGAGGGCTACCGCAAGGCTCTGCGCCTGATGAAGCAGGCTGAAAAGTTCGGCCGCCCCATCATCACCTTTATCGACACCCCGGGCGCTTACCCCGGAAAGGACGCCGAGGAGCGTGGTCAGGGCGAAGCGATCGCACGGAACCTGATGGAAATGAGCGGCCTGACTGTGCCGGTCATCGCCGTCGTTACCGGCGAAGGCTCTTCCGGCGGCGCGCTGGCTCTGGGTGTGGCAAACCGCATCCTCATGCTGGAAAACGCCGTCTACTCTGTCCTCAGCCCCGAGGGTTTTGCCAGCATCCTGTGGAAGGACTCTTCCCGCAGCGGCGAAGCCTGTGAGATGATGAAGCTGACGGCGCAGGATCTGTACCGCGGCGGCATTGTAGAACAGGTGATCCCGGAGCCGGTGGGCGGCGCACAGCGCGGCCATGCCGCTCTGTTTGAGACGCTGGACGAAGCACTGCGTGCAAACCTGAGAGAGCTGTGCCGCTTGAGCGGCCGGGCGCTGGCCGATCAGCGCTATAAAAAATACCGTCAGATCGGAGAAACGAGGAACCCATGAACGCTGCTTTGCGCTTGATAGCCACCGGCGGGGCACTGCCCGGCCGGACTGTCACGAACGAAGATCTGAGCCGCATGGTGGACACCAGCGACGAGTGGATCACCACCCGCACCGGCATCCGTGCCCGGCACTGGTGCGGCGAGAACGAATCCGCTGCCACCCTTGCCATTGCTGCTGCAAAGCAGGCGCTCAGCCGCAGCGGCCTTGCCCCGGCAGATATCAGCTGCTGCATCTGTGCCACCCTTTCGGCACCGGATGCGACCCCCAGCGTTGCCTGCCAGATCCAGGCAGCACTGAGCCTGCCGGAAAACTGCCCAGCGCTGGACGTGAACGCGGCCTGCTCCGGCTTTTTGTATGGCACCGCCGTGGCACGCGGGCTGCTGGCAACGATGGGCGGGCGGTATGCCCTTGTGGTGGGCTGTGAAGCTCTCTCCCGCCTGATAGACCCAACTGACCGTTCCACCTGCGTATTGTTCGGCGATGGGGCCGGTGCAGCCGTCTTTGAGCTGACTGCAGCCTCCGTGCCCTTTGCCGTAACACTGGGTGCCCGGGGCGATGCCGCCATTCACGCCGGCGGGCCCAGCCGCGAAGGCTCTGCCCCCATCACGATGGATGGCAAAGCGGTGTTCCGCTTTGCAGTGGATGCTCTGCCCAGATGTCTGCACGCTGTGCTGGAAGAAACCGGAAAAACACTGGATGAACTGGACTGGGTGGTCTGCCATCAGGCCAACAGCCGCATTATCGACCACTGCGTGCGGGCGCTGAAGGCCGACCCGGCAAAGTTCTACAAGAACATGGAGCGCCACGGCAACACCAGCGCCGCCAGCATCCCGGTCGCCCTCAACGAGCTGGCTGAGAGCGGGCAGCTGAAGCCGGGCCAGCTGCTGGCCTGCAT
>JABLTO010149780.1_pt1 | contig 10879 bp, 7 predicted proteins | sample 7160091 | NCBI WGS metagenome assembly JABLTO01 (sample SAMN14651225, study PRJNA627086) | human gut metagenome | isolation source: feces | host: Homo sapiens
CTATGGGGGATTAGCTCAGCTGGGAGAGCGCTTGCATGGCATGCAAGAGGTCACCGGTTCGATCCCGGTATTCTCCACCACAAAGACCTGTCAGAAAATTCTGGCAGGTCTTTTTTTGCATATTCGATTATTAGCGCACCCTGCATGCAAAGAACCCATCCGCTTTGTCACACGCCGCGTAAAACACCTCGCCATGCTGGCCGATGCCCTGCGCGTGGAGCCGGGCGTCCAGCCAGCGCTCGTCGCGGCCTGCAGCCTTTAAATTGTCCTGCATGAGATGGCCGTCTATAATCAGGTCATACCAGGTGCTGGCGGCGTCCGGGTGCATCTGCATATCGTCGGGTGTCAGGGGACGGCTGCAGCTTTTGGGCAGAAAGCTGATCTGGCCGTTTGTCTCTAAAATTGCCGTTTCTATTTCGTTCGGGTCAAAGTACCCGGCCACGCGGGCCTGACCCAGGAACTCGTTCACGTCGATGGCAGCGCGCTGCAGGCTGCTTTTCAGGATAACACCGTCGTCCATCAAAATCAGGCTGCGTCCGCTCCAAAGGCTGCGCATAGCGTTGCTCTTGCAGGCAGTGTAGTGCACGAACCACGTCACCAGCCCATAGACCACAAGCGCAGAGAAGGGCCGCCACCACTGCTCAAGATTCGTCGCCAGCTCTGCGCCGATGGAACCCACCGTAACGGCGTTCAGGTAGTCGAACGGGCTCATCTGCGCAATCTGCCGCTTGCCGCCCGCGCGGGTGAAAATAAACATCGCGGCCAGCGACAGCAGGCTCGTCAGCACGACCTGCCCGACCTCCGGAAAAACGTCAGCCATAAAAAACACTCCTCTCTGCGTTAGCTTTTGCGCAGTTATGACCTTTTATGCGGAAAAATCAGTTGACAAGCGGCACAAAACGGCATATAATAAGCCTGTAAAAAGGAAAATAGCGATGAAAGGGCCAATGCCGTCCGTTCCGTCCCTCAGAGAGAAAGCCGTTTGGTGCAAGGCTTTCACGCGGAAGCACGGCAGAGCCACCCCGGAGCTTTCGGTGCAGAGCCGAGCGTACCTGCGGCGTTAACGCAGACACAAAGCGGCAGTGCTGTTGTATTATATTCTTGCAGCGCTGCAAACCGGGTGGTACCACGGAAGCATAACAGCCTTCGTCCCTGTATTGGGGCGTGGGCTGTAATTTTTTGTGGCGGACCCTGCATCGCAATTTTATGGATTGGAGAACAACACCTATGCAATGGACCGGATTGAACGAGCTTCGCGAAAAGTACCTGCATTATTTTGAGACGAAGGGCCACCTGCGTCTGGGCAGCTTCCCGCTGGTTCCGAAGGATGACCCCAGCCTGCTGCTGATCAACAGCGGCATGGCCCCCATGAAGAAATGGTTTCTCGGCCAGGAGGAGCCGCCGCGGCATCGCGTGACCACCTGCCAGAAGTGCATCCGCACCCCGGATATTGAGCGCGTCGGCATCACGGCCCGCCATGGCTGTTTCTTTGAGATGCTGGGCAACTTCAGCTTCCAGGATTACTTCAAGAAGGAAGTCATTCCCTGGGCGTGGGAGTTCCTGACCAAGGAACTCGAGATTCCCGCTGACCGCCTGTACATCTCGGTTTATCAGGAGGATGATGAGGCCTACGACATCTGGACGAAGGAAGTCGGCATCCCCGAGGATCACATGGTCCGCCTGGGCAAGGAGGACAACTTCTGGGAGCACGGCTCCGGCCCCTGCGGCCCCTGCTCTGAGATCTACTATGACCGCGGCCTGAAGTACGGCTGCGGCAAGCCGACCTGCGGCGTCGGCTGCGACTGTGACCGCTTCATGGAGATCTGGAACCTCGTGTTCAGTCAGTATGATGCCGACGGCAAGGGCAACTATGAGCTGCTGGCCAAGCCGAACATTGATACCGGCATGGGCCTGGAGCGTCTGGCCGTCGTCATGCAGGATGTCAACAACCTGTTCGAGGTCGATACCGTTGCCGCCGTTCTGCACCACGTCGAGCGCATCTCGGGCAAGAAGTACGGCGAGAACGAGAAGGATGACATCTCCATCCGCGTGATTACCGACCACATCCGTGCCACCGTCTTTATGGCCTCCGACGGCATCCTGCCGTCCAACGAGGGCCGCGGCTACGTCATGCGCCGTCTGCTGCGCCGCGCCGCCCGCCATGGCCGTATGCTGGGCATCAACCGCCCGTTCCTGACCGAGCTGGTCGAAACGGTCATCGAGTCCAGCGAGGCCGGTTACCCCGAGCTGCGCGAGCATGAGTCTTATATCAAGAAGGTCATCGGCACCGAGGAGCTGCGCTTCGGCCGCACCATCGACGCCGGTCTGAACATCCTGACCGGCATGATGGGCCGCCTGAAGGAGGCCCATGAGAAGGTCCTGTCCGGTGTCGAGGCGTTCAAGCTGAACGATACCTTCGGCTTCCCGCTCGACCTGACCCGTGAGATTGCCGCCGAGGCAGGCTTTGCCGTCGATGAGGCCGCGTTCCACATCGAGATGACCAAGCAGCGTGAGCGCGCCCGCGCCGAGCGCCTGGCCAAGGATATTTCCGGTTGGAGCGCTGACCTGTTCGGTGAGCTGACCGCCGAGCCCACCCAGTTTGACGGCTACGAGACCCTGTCCGAGAAGGCTAAGGTTCTGGCTCTGTCCGACGGGGAGGAGCTCGTCGATGCCATCGCCACAGACGAGGCGGGCGAGGCCAAGGACGGCGTGCTGGTCGTGCTGGACCGTACCCCGTTCTATGCAGAGATGGGCGGCCAGGTCGCTGACCACGGTTATCTTGTCAGCGGCGACGCCAAGCTGAAGGTCACCCAGGTCAAAAAGACCCCGAAGGGCTATTTCGTCCATACCTGTGAGCTGCTGGACGGCACCATCCACGTTGACGACAAGGTCACCGCTTCCGTCGATGAGAAGCGCCGTGCCGCCATCTGCCGCAACCACACTGCCACCCACCTGCTGCAGAAGGCCCTGCGCGAGGTCCTGGGCGAGCATGTCCATCAGGCCGGCAGCTATCAGGACGACCAGATCACCCACTTCGACTTTACGCATTTCAGCGCCGTCAGCCCCGCCGAGCTGGCCGAGGTCGAGCGCCGCGTCAACGAGAAGATTTACGAAGCTCTGCCCGTCACCGTCAAGAATCTGCCCATCGAGGAAGCCAAGAAGATGGGCGCTATGGCTCTGTTCGGTGAGAAGTACGGCAGTGTCGTCCGCGTTGTCGACGCCGGCGGCTGGAGCACCGAGTTCTGCGGCGGCACCCATGTCACGACCACCGCACAGATCGGCTGCTTCAAGATTTTGAGCGAGTCCAGCGTGGCTGCCGGTATCCGCCGCATTGAGGCTACCACCGCCTTCGGCGTGCTGGATCTGCTGGATGACCGCACCGAGATTTTGGCCAAGACTGCTGTTGCCCTGAAGGCCAACAACCTGAAGGACGCTCCTGCCCGCGCCGAGGCACTGGCTGCTGAGCTGAAGGAGACCGCCAAGCAGCTTGAAATCCTGAAGGCCCAGATGGCTGCCGCCAAGATCGACGGACTGTTTGAGAACGCCGCCGACATCGACGGCGTGCGCATCGTCTCCGCCTACCTGACCGGCACTGGTGCCGATACCCTGCGCGACATGGTCGATAAGGTGCGCGATAAGGCCCCCAACGCCGTGACCGTGCTTATCGGCAGCGACGGTAATAAGACGATGATGGCTGTCGGCGTTTCCAAGAACGCCCTGGCCCGCGGCCTGAAGGCAGGTGCCCTCGTCAAGAAGATTGCCGCTATCGCAGGCGGCAACGGCGGCGGCAAGCCCGACTTCGCTATGGCCGGTATCCGCGACACGTCCAAGATCGACGACGCACTGAATGCTGTGCCCGAGATCGTCAAGGCGGAAATGAATCAGTAATTCTTTGCCATAAAATCCACTGCAAAGGAGGGATTCCGGATGGAGGATTGTCTGTTCTGCAAGATCGCCGCAGGCGAGATCCCCTCAAACAAGCTGTTTGAGGACGACAAGCTGCTGGCGTTCTACGACATCGACCCGCAGGCCCCCGTGCATTTTCTCGTCATCCCGAAGCAGCACATTGCGTCCGCCGCAGCCCTGACCGAGGATGACGCCGCGCTGCTGGGCCACATCTACGCGGTCATTGCGCAGCTGTGCAAAAAGCTGGGAGTCGACGAGAGCGGCTACCGCGTTGTGACCAATGTCGGCGTGGACGGCGGCCAGAGCGTTAAGCATCTGCACTTTCATGTGCTGGCCAAGCGCAGCCTTGCATGGCCTCCGGGCTGATGCCGGGCGTTGCACAAAACACTTGTGAATCAATAAAGAGAGGTAAACTAACATGGCAGATACCTATACACTGCACATTGCGGGTCTGACCCGTGAGCTGCCCATCTGCAAGGTCAATGACCACATGGATATTGCCGCTTTCATCATGTTCAGTGATGTGGAGCTGACCGAGGCATGCGCCGCAGCTCTGCTGAAAAAAGCCCCCGAGTTTGACGTGATCCTGACTGCCGAGGCCAAGGGCATCCCTCTGGCCTACGAAATGGCGCGCCAGAGCGGAAAATACTGGATTCCCGCCCGCAAAGGTCCGAAGCTGTATATGCGTGAGCCTGTCATCATCGAGGATCAGTCCATCACGACTGCCGGTGAGCAGACGCTGGTCATCGACAAGAAGGACATCGAGTATATGGACGGCAAGCGCATCCTGATCGTGGATGACGTTATCTCCACCGGCGGCTCCCTGCATGCACTGGAAACGCTGGCCGCCAAGAGCACCGGCACGGTAGTCGGCTGCTGCGCAGCACTCGCTGAGGGCGACGCTGCCAAGCGCACCGACATCTTCTTCCTGGAGCCGCTGCCGCTCTTCCTGCACTAAGCAATGAAACGAAAGCTCGGTTGGTTTGGTCTCGGTTTTGCCGGGGCTGAGCTTGCTGCGGCCATTCTGCCGCCGCTGGTCTGTGTGCCCGCGGCGGCATTTTTGGTATGCCTGGCGCTATTATGGATAAAACGCCGCAGAGACAGCGCCATCCCGGTACTGGGGGCGCTGTGCGGTCTAGCGTGGTTTCTGGCGTTTACCCTTGTATGGGTGCGGCCCGTCAAGGCACTGGCCGGGCAGACCGTGACCTGCACGGCGGTGGTGGAGACGGACGCCGATGCTTCCTACAGCGAAAGCCGCCTGCGCGGTACGCTGCGGCTGACTGAAATTGACGGCAGGGCGGCCAACGTAAAGGTGCAGTGCGCGTCCTTTCCCGGCGAGAGTGCGGGGGAGCGGTTCACTGCAAAATTTGCGCTGACCGAGCTGCCCGACAACAAATACCGCCTGAGCCGCCAAAGCAAGGGTGTCTATTTGCAGGCGGAGTATCTGGGCAGCTACCACCCACTGGACGCCAGCCGCGCGCCGCGGTTTGCGCTGTATCGGCTTCGGCAGCGCTGGTCGGCCACACTGCGCCGCTGGCTGCCGCGGCAGCTGGGCGGCATCGAGGCCGCCATGCTGCTGGCGGACAAAAGCCGCCTGGATGACAGCGTGCAGCAGGCCTTCCGCACGGCGGGGGTATCGCATCTGCTGGCGGTGTCTGGGCTGCATCTGGCGCTGCTCTGCGGGCTGCTGGGCTTTGGCCGCAAATGGAAATTTTATAGACCGCTGATTTTGCTGCGCACTGCGGCGGCGCTGTTTTACCTGCTGCTGACCGGAATGCCGGTTTCTGTATCGCGCGCCGGGATCGTGCTGTTGGTGGCGCTGGTGGGGGACTTCTTCCTGCTGCCGCCCGACCTGCTGACCTCAACGAGCTTTGCGGCCATCCTGCTGGGGCTGCAAAACGCCTATGCGCCGTGCGACCTTGGCTTTCAGCTGTCGTTCTGCGCCGTGCTGGGCGTGCAGGCTGCGGCAGCACTGGCCCGCACCGAGCAGCGCGCAGCACAGGACAAGCCCGCCGCCGTCAAGGCGCTATGCCAAGTGGCAGAGCCTGTGCAAACGGCAGTGCTTGCCAGCCTTGCCACGCTGCCGGTGCTGGTGGCCCACGGCATGGCGGCCAGCCTGGTCGGGGTGCTCTGCAACCTTCTGGTCGTCTGGATGGTCCAGCCTGCCCTGCAGCTGGGCATCCTGCTGCAGGTGTGCAGCGCCGTGCCGTTTTTGGCAGCAATCACGAACCTGACAGCCCTCGTGCTGAGTCTTTGGCTCAAGGGGCTGCTCTGGCTGGTACGGTGCTGCGCCGCACTGCCGTTTGCGTCGATTTGTCTGCCGCAGCGGTACACGCTGTTTGTGCTGGCTGTGCTGGGCGCGCTGGCGGTCTGCTTCTGGCATGCCAGGCGGCTGCGGCTCTATCTGCCCGCGGCGGCGCTCTGCACAGTGCTGGCCGTGGGGCTGGGTGTCTGGATGCAGCGAGATGTTGTGCAGATCAATCTGGTCGGCGCGTCCAACAATCCCTGCGTCGTCTGCGTGCAGAACGGGCAGGCTGTGGTGTTCTTCCGCGGAGGGGAGAGCAACTGGAGCGCCGTGCAGAACTATCTGGCCGGGCGCAGCAGACAGGAGCCCGCGCTGGTCGTTGACCTGCGTGCCAAGCCGACGCAGATGGAATTTTCCGCGGCTGAGGTCGTGACGGTGCAGGAGCTTGCCGACTTTACGACCCGTCCGGTGCTTGACGGATTGACGCTGGACCTGTATCATAATAAAAGCGCAAACCTCGCTGTGCTGGGCGTGGGGGAACGGCACATTGCCGTGGGGGCAGGCAGGCTCGAGCTGGCAGAGCCGGTGCGGGTGGATGTCCTCTGCGCACCGGGCACGCTGTCCGATTCCGTGCGGCCCGACGCAATTTTGTACACCGCTGCCGCACCGCGCTGGCTGGACAACGCTGCAGGCTGCACCCTGCGCTATGGCGAGGACACGCCCGGACTGACCCTGCGCCCGGGCCGCAGCATGATTTGGGAGGAGGCACAGACGATTGCTGTACAGTGAAAAGGAGCTGGGAAAACGCCTGAAGGCAGGCTGCGCACTCTACTATTTCTACGCATCGGACGAGGCGCTCGTCCACACGGCGGCGCAGAAGGCGCTGAAATATCTGAACCGCGACGACCCCGAGACGACGGTGCTGGACGGGCCGACCCCCTCGGTGGAGGAGATCGTGCTAGCTGCCGGTACGATTTCATTCTTCGGCGGCAAACGCCTGGTACTCATGCCGCTGATCCGTCCGTCAACCTATTCCGACAAGGATTTGCAGGAGCTTTGCGACACGCTGGCCGACACCGAGAACGCCATCTTTGTGCTGACGAGCATTATCGAGGAGAGCTACGGCAAACTGCGCCCCGGCAAGCGGGAGCAAAAGCTCATTGCCAGCTGCGAGAAGCTCGGCTACTGTGTACAGCTCAACCGCCCCACGGGCGCGGCTTTACAGGCTATGGCCCGCGATTGGGCGAAGGAGGCCGGTGCGGACTTTGCCCCCGGTGCCGAGGCTGCGCTGCTGGCCCGCTGCGGCGAGGATCAGTTTCTGCTTAAAAATGAGGTGGAAAAGCTGGCCGCGCTGGCCAACTACAGCACAATTACAAAAGAAATGGTCAGCCGGCTCGGCACAGTCACGCTCGACGCGGACACGTTCGATATGGTCAAGCTGCTGACAAACGGCCAGGCCGATAAGGCCCAGCAAAAGCTGAAAACGCTGCTGGCACTGCAAAACGAGCCGATCATGATTACCGGCGCACTCATCAGCAACTATCTGGATCTGTACCGCGTGCTGCTGGGCCGCCGCAGCCGCCGGGGCCTCGGCGATGTGGCCAAGGACTTTGGCTACAAGGGCAATTGGAATTACCGCCTCAATTCTACCGAAAAAACCGCGTTGCGCTTCAAGCGTGCCCAGCTGGAGGACTGCCTGCACATCCTGCAAAGACTGGACACCGACCTGAAAAGCAGCAAGCTGGACGCCGACCTTTTAATGCAGAAGGCGCTGTGTGAGCTGGCGCTGGCCGGGAGGGCATAAATGCTGAAATTGGAACAAGCCCTGTTGGTGGAGGGCAAATACGACGCCGCACGCCTTAGCAATATCGTGGACGGCACGATCCTGACGACGGACGGCTTCCGGGTGTTCAAGGACGGCGCGCTGCAAAGGCTGCTCAAGCGCATTGCTGCAGCGCAGGGGCTTATCATTTTGACAGACTCCGACGCCGCCGGGTTCAAGATTCGCCACTTTGTCACGGGTCTTGTCGGCGCGGAGCATGTCCTGCAGGCCTACGTCCCGGCGATTGCGGGCAAGGAGTCACGCAAGGCCGAGCCCGGCAAGGAGGGACTGCTCGGCGTCGAGGGCGTATCCGACGATTTGATTGTACAGGGCCTTGAAACCGCCCTGGCAAGTAAAACTGCTTGCCAGCAGAAAACGACCCAGTCGCGCTCCATCACGTACACCGATTTGTACGACTGGGGCATCTCCGGCACGGCCAACAGCGCCGAGAACCGCCGGGCGTTTTTGCGCCGCCTCGGTCTGCCGCCGCGGTTGAGCAAAAAGGAGCTGCTGCAGGTGCTCAACACACTCTACACCTACGACGCTCTGAACGCCGAAATCAAAAAGCTATAAAAATTGCCCGGAACCGTGCAAGTGGTTCCGGGCATTTTTATACGCGAGTAACGCGATCAGACTTCCAGTTTTTCTAATTCTGCCATCCACAGCGTATTGCAGGCGTCGCTGGGCATGCGCCAGTCGCCGCGGGGGGACAGCGTGACCGAGCCGACCTTCGGGCCGTCGGGCAGACAGCTGCGCTTGAACTGCTGGGCAAAGAAGCGGCGGTAGAAATTTTTCAGCCACGCCAGCAGGACCTCCGGCTCATACCGGCCGTCAAAGGCTGTGCGGGCCAGATGGTAGATTTTTGTCGGACTGAACCCAAAGCGCAGCACATAGTAGAGATAGAAGTCGTGCAGCTCATACGGGCCGACGAGTTTTTCGGTCTGCTGGGCAATCGTGCCGTCTGCGGCGGTGGGCAGCAGCTCGGGGCTGACGGGGGTGTCCAGAATATCCACCAGCACGTCCCGCAGCGTGTCATTGCCGCAGGTGTCGGCCACGTACTGCACAATATGGCGCACCAGCGTTTTCGGCACACCGGTGTTGACGCCGTACATGCTCATGTGGTCGCCGTTGTAGGTGGCCCAGCCCAGCGCCAGCTCGCTTAAGTCGCCGGTGCCGATGACAAAGCCGCCGTTCTTGTTGGCATAGTCCATCAGCTCCAGCGTGCGCACGCGGGCCTGGCAGTTTTCAAACGTGACATCGTACTTGTCGGCGGGCTGGCCGATGTCCGCAAAGTGGCTCTTGACGGTCTCGGTGATGTTGATCTCGCCGAACGTCACGCCCAAAGCCTCGCACAGAATCTCGGCGTTGGAGCGGGTGCGCTTCGTCGTGCCGAAGCAGGGCATCGTCAGGGCCACAATATCCTTCGCGTCGCGGCACAGCACCTTACAGGCGCGCACGGCCACCAGCAGGGCCAGGCAGCTGTCCAGCCCGCCGGAGATACCCAGCACGCCGCACTTGGCGTGGGTGTGCTCCATGCGCTTGGCAAGGCCCTCGGCCTGGATGCGCAGAATCAGCTCGCACCGCTCGGCGCGGGTCGCGGCGTCCTGCGGCACAAACGGCGTGCAGGAGACAGGGCGGATCAGCGCCAGCTCCACGGGCGGCAGCTCAAATTCCACAGTGGTGTAGCCGTTCGTTTCCGGCATAAACGTCGTGTTGCGCTGGCGCTCCTGCACCATGCGGCCCAGGTCCAGCTCAGTCACGGCATCCTCGCCCGCAAACGGTGCAGCATCGGCCAGCAGACTGCCGTTCTCGGCAATCAGGTTGTGGCCCGCAAACGTCATGTCGGTAGTGCTTTCGCCGTGGCCTGCGTCGGCGTAGAGGTACGCACACAGCAGACGTGCGCTCTGCCCGCAGACCAGCTCACGGCGGTAGGCTGCCTTGCCGACGGTTTCATCGCTGGCGGACAGGTTTGCCACAACGGTAGCCCCGGCCAGTGCGTGGGCACAGCTTGGCGGGATGGGAGACCACAGGTCCTCGCAGACCTCGGCTGCCAGCACAAAGGCGGGCAGCTGTTTGCAGGCAAACAGAAGGTTCGTGCCGATCAGCGTCTCCTGCCCGGCCAGCTCGATGCACTCGGGCTCACGCATACCGGGGATAAAGTGGCGCTTCTCGTAAAACTCGCCGTAGTTGGGCAGGTGTACTTTCGGCACCAGACCCAGCAGCTCACCGTTGCAGAGCACCGCCGCACAGTTGTACAGCTTGCCGTTATGGCGCACAGGCAGGCCGACGAGGACAACGACGTTCAGTCCCTCGCTGGCCTTCAAAATCGCGGCAAGGCCGTCCTCGGCCCCACGCAGCAGGGTATCCTGCAAGAACAGGTCACTGCAGGTGTAGCCGGTCAGCGCAAACTCCGGCAGGCAGAGCAGCTGCACATTTTTTTCGGCGTACTCGCGCATGACGCCGATGATCTGGTCGGCGTTGTAGGTGCAGTCGGCCACGCGCAGGGCGGGGCTGGCCGCAGCAGCGCGGATAAAGCCGTTTTCAAAAGCGGGAAAGCTGTACTTCATAGCCAAACTTCCTTTATCATAATCTATAAAAACTATCATAGCACAGTGGGCGAATTGCCGCAAGTGCAGGTTTTGTAGGGAAAATTTATTTTTCAAAAAGTAATATATACTTGACATAATGTAAGGCACGTGCTATAGTAAAGTCACAGCAAGAGGAAAGGAAACGAAGGCAATGGCAAAGAATCTGAAGCTGAAGGCCGCCCGCGCTGCGCTGGATATGACCCAGGCGGATCTGGCGGCGGTGGTGGGCGTGTCCCGCCAGACCATCAATGCAATCGAAAAAGGCGAGTACAACCCCACCATCAACCTCTGCCGCAGCATCTGCAGGGTGCTGGGCAA
>JABLTO010127294.1_pt1 | contig 10874 bp, 9 predicted proteins | sample 7160091 | NCBI WGS metagenome assembly JABLTO01 (sample SAMN14651225, study PRJNA627086) | human gut metagenome | isolation source: feces | host: Homo sapiens
CCGCCGCCATCGTCTTTGCCGAGGCCAACCGCGCCGCGACCGAGCTGGTCGCCGACTGCGCGCCGCTGATCTTCATGGAGGATGGCTTCCAGACCGAGCCTGACGAGGCGCTCCTCGCCGCCCTTCGCGAACAGGTCATCGACCTTGATCCGCTCTACCTCCTCTTCACCTCCGGCTCCACCGGTACACCGAAGGGCATCGTCATCCCGCACCGCGCGATGATCGACTTTGCCGACTGGATGAGCGAATTCTGCGGCTACACCGAAGACGACATCTTCGGCAATCAGGCGCCGTTCTACTTTGACCTCTCCTGCAAGGACGTCTACCAGACGCTCCGCCTCGGCGCGACGTGCCGCATTTTCGATAAAAAATACTTCACCTTCCCCATGCTCCTGCTTCAGGAGATGGAGAAGGCCGGCGTCACCGCCATCAACTGGGCGACCTCAGCGTTCCATCTCGTCGCCAGCTCCGGCGCGCTTGAAAAATACGCGCCCACCACATTAAAAAAAGCCGCCCTCGGCGGTGAGGCCCTTCAGGCCCGCTACGTCAACGCCTGGAAGGCTGCCGTCCCAGGACTCTCGGTCGTCAATATGTACGGTCCGACAGAGACGACCGTCGACTGCACGGCCATGCACCTCACGCGCGACTATCGCGACGACGAAGCCATCCCCATCGGCGCAGCCTGCCGCAACATGCAGATCCTGCTGCTCGGTGAGGACGGCCAACCCGTTGAGCCGGGCCAGCCGGGTGAGATCTGCGTCCGCGGCACTGGCGTCGCCAGCGGCTACTTCGGCGACCCGGAAAAGTCCGACGCCGTCTTCATCCAGAATCCCTGCAATCCCTATTTCCGCGATATTCTCTATAAGACCGGCGACCTCGCCGTCCAGCGCGAGGATGGTCTGCTCTATTTCCTCTCCCGGCGCGACGGCCAGATCAAGCACATGGGCTACCGCATCGAGCTGGGCGAGATCGAAGTCGCACTGCACAGCGTCCCCGGCATCCGCGCCGCCGCCTGTCTCTTTGACCAGACACGCGACCGCATCCTCTGCATCTACGCCGGTTCGCCCGACAGCGCGGAGCTGGCGAAGGCCATGCGGAAGCTCGTGCCGAAATATATGCTCCCGAACATCTATGAAAAGCTCGACGCGCTGCCCTACAACGCCAACGGTAAGATCGACCGGGTGCAGCTGAAGGAGCGATACCTGCATGCAGAAAATTGAGGCGTTTGCACAGGCCGCCGGGCTGCTTGGCGCGCAGCTCCACCGCGGCGTCGTCACCAACAGCTTCCTCACCGCGGCCGACTGCGACCGCGAAGCCAAGACCGGCCTCTACGTCTACGAAGCCGACGGCGAGCTGCTCGTCTTCCGCGACCGGGGGACACATTATATCCTGAACTTTTTCTTGCAGCAGGGCGCACGTCCTACGCTTCCGGATGTTTCCAAACCTGTCGTCACCGAGCTGGCCTACCGGCCCAAAGACGCCGACGCGATGCTCAGTGCGGCGGCCTATTTCCGTGCAATCGGCTTTGAAGAGGTGCTCCGGCGCACCCGCAGGACACGCAGCGGAGCGTCTGCGGGCGTTCAGCGGGCCTCGCAGCAGGCCGCCAGCGCATCGCGCAGCGGGGTGTCTGCGGGAGCGGCAGCGGGGGAAGCTGCCGTCATGGACTTCCTGAAGCAGGAATTTTCAACGTTCACAGGCTGTCTTCCCACGGAGGACACTTTGCGCGAAGCCCTCGCCGCAGGACAGATTTTATGTGCCCAAGATGAGCGTGGCATCTGTGGCCTGCTGCACTTTGCGCCGGGCCGTGCCGCATCGGAGCTGCGCCATCTCGCCGTCCGCGCGGACTGCCGCCGGCAGGGCATTGCAAACGCACTCTTTGACGCCTACATGTCCGTGACCGGCGGGCAGAAAAGCCTCGTCTGGGCGCGCATCGGCAACGAAGCTGCCGAACGCTTCTACGAAACACACGATTACCGGCCCGACGGATGGAATTCCGTCGTGCTGCAATATGGAGGAACCGAACAATGAGAGAACAAATCATCGAGATTTTAACCGAAATCTGCCCCGGCGTGGACTTTGAGCAGGAAACTTCCCTCATCGACGACGGCCTGATCGACTCGCTCGACATCGTCGCCGTTGTGACCGATTTAATGGACACGTTCGATGTCCAGCTCGGCGTGGATGACCTGACGCCGGAGAACTTCAACTCCGTCGACGCCATCTGCCAGCTCATCGAGCGCGCACAGGGCTGATGGCATTTACATCCGCCGCGTTCGTCGGGCTGACGGCGCTTTCCGTCCTGCTCTATTACGCGCTGCCGAAGCGCGCGCAGTGGTGCGTGCTCCTGCTCGCCAGTCTGGCGTTTTATCTGGCGGGCGGCGTGAAGAGCATCGTCTGGCTGGTGCTGATCATCCTCATCACGTGGACGGCCGGACTGCTGCTCGGGCGGCAGAACGCAAAAACGCCCGCCGACAAGTCCGAAAAAGCAGCCATTCAGCATCGCAAGAAAATCATCTCAACTTTCTGCGCGATTTCCTGTTTTGGCCTGCTTTTTGCGATGAAATATTGGAATTTCACGCTGGAGCTGCTGCCCACGGCGCTGGGTTCGCACATCCCGCGCTGGGATTTCCTCGTGCCGCTCGGGCTGTCGTTTTTCATTTTCCAGTCGATGAGTTACGTCATCGATGTTTACCGAAACAAGCAAAAATGCGAGAAAAATGTGCTGAAATACGCACTTTTTGTCTCGTTTTTCCCGCAAATGGTGCAGGGGCCGATCAGCCGCTATGGCCAGCTGGCCCCGCAGCTGACGGCAGAGCACAGTCTCTGCTGGGCGGACATTCAGGCAGGCCTCCAGCTTGCGCTCTGGGGCTATTTCAAGAAGCTCGTCATTGCCGACCGCGCCGCGATTCTGGTAAACAATGTCATCTCCGAAACCTGCCCCTACGGCGGCGCTGTGATCGCAACTGGAATTTTCTTCTACTGCATCCAGCTGTATTGCGACTTTTCCGGCGGCATCGACATCACGCGCGGCGTGGCGCGCCTGTTCGGCATCGACATGGTGCAGAATTTCCGCCGTCCGCTGTTCGCCACATCCCTGACCGACTATTGGCGGCGCTGGCACATCACACTCGGAAGCTGGATGCGCGACTATGTGTTCTATCCGCTTTCCCTATCGAAACCGTTCGGAAAACTCGGAAAATGGGCCAGAAAACACCTGAAGGGCACACCCGGAAAGATCTTTGCGACCTCCGCCGCGACCTTCATCGTCTACCTGATCATCGGCATCTGGCACGGCGCAAACTTCCGCTACATCGCCTTCGGCCTCTGGAACGGCACGCTCATCACGGCTTCGCTGCTGATGGAGCGGCGCTTCCTCGCGTGGAAGTCCGCGCTGCACATCAACGACAAGTCCACGGGCTGGCGCATCTTTATGACCGTGCGCACGGCGCTGCTCGTTTTCATCGGCCGCTACTTTACGCGCGCGCCGCGCCTGACAGTTGTATTTTCTCTGCTGAAAACCACGGTACTGTACCCGAATTTCGGGGAATTGCCGCACAAAATTCTGACGCTCGGCCTGACGGCGGGCGATCTGTTGATCGTTGCGGCGGGCATTCTGATCGTTCACATCGTGGAGTTTTTCGAAGAGCGCGGCACCGACGTCCGCGGCTGGCTCAACACGAGAAAATCGTCCGTGCAGGTGCTGATTTTGCTGCTTTCTCTGCTGATTCTGGCCTTTTTCGGCATTTTCCGCAGCGGCTATATTTCGTCCGAGTTCATCTACGGGCAGTTCTGAGGAGGGCCTATGAACGCGAAAAAATGGGTGCTGACCTTCCTGCTGCTCGCGCTGGTGCTGGTGCTGGGCCTCGCGGCGTTCAACTACGTCACCGACCCGTTCGCCGCCTTCGGCGACAGGTTCCTGAACTGGTTTTCCTATGACGAGACGAACAACCCGCGTGTCGCGAAGATCAGCTATCTCGAGCAGCACCACGACGAATATGATTCCTACATTCTGGGCTGTTCTTCGACCAGTTCACTCCAAGTTTCGGATTTTAACAAACTTTACGACGCAAATTTCTATAATTTAATCATGTATGGCGCGGACATGCGCGACTGTGAAAAGATCGCGGATTATCTCATCGAGCACTACGAAGTCAAGCACCTCGTCCTGAATGTCTACCTCGACAACGGCTTCACGTATGACGACGAGACGGACCGCCTGACGCGCAACCTCCATTACCTGACCGACCCGGACACGTCCGCGCTGTCCTTTTACACGCGCTATCTGTTCTGCGACCCGCGTTACGGCTTTGCCAAGCTGAAAAATCTGCGCAATGACCGCCTGCTTCCGCAGAGCTTCGACGTGTTCAACGAGGTCACAGGCGAATATGACAAGCGTGTGCGCGACGTCGAGCCGATCGGCAGCATGGCGTCCTATCTCGAGGCGTATCCGGTTTTCGCCGACTATCCGAAGACCGGCGACTTTGTCCTCGGCCAGACCGAGAACTGCATGAAATCTGTCGCCGCGATCAAAGAACGCTGCGAAGCGGCGGACGTTGAGCTGGTCGTCGTGGCCGCCCCGGTCTATATCGACTATTTCCAGAACTTTCAGGCCGAAGATGCTGCAAATTTCTATGCGTCTCTCGCGAAAGTCACCGATTTCTGGGACTTTTCGTGCAGCAGCGTGAGCTGTGAGCCGCGCTATTTCTACGACGCGACCCACTTCCGCAATGCCGTCGGCAGCATGATTGCCGCGCGCATCGCGGGCGACGATTCCGTCTACATTCCGGACGATTTCGGCACTTACGTCACAGCGGACACGCCAAGCTCCTACTTCTCCGAGGTTTTGCAGGCCACGGCCCTGCCGGACGAGACGGTCAGCCGCGACGTACCGGTGCTGATGTGGCACAATCTTGCGGAAGAGTCCAGCGGCGACATGACGATCTCCGTGGACACGTTCCGCGCGCAGATCGAGGCGCTGCATGAGGCGGGCTTCAGAACCGTCTCGCTCCAACAGCTCTACGATTATGTCCATTTTGGGACGGAATTGCCGGGAAAACCGATCGTTTTGACCTTCGATGATGGGTATTTCAGCAATTACGAGTATGCGTTTCCGATCTTGCAGGAATACGATATGCAGGCGACGATCTTTGCCATCGGCGTCTCCGCCGGCAAGGACACCTACAAGGACACCGACCACGCGATGACGCCGCACTTCGGCGCGGACGAGGCGCGGGAAATGGTGGATTCCGGCCTGATTTCCGTACAAAGTCACACATTTGACATGCACCAGTGGCCGCCGTTTGAGGACGGAAACGCACAGGTGCGCGAGACGCTTTTGCCGTTCGACGGCGAGGCCGATGCCGATTATGAGGCGGCGGTCGAGGCCGATTTCGCCGAGAGCCGCGAGCTGCTCGAATCCATCACCGGCCAGCCGGTCAACGCGCTGGCGTTCCCGGAAGGGGCTTATGTCACGCTGACGCAGGACGCGCTCCGCAGCGCGGGCGCAGAGCTGACGTTTACGACGGTCCGCGCAGTGAATACCGTGGTCAAGGGTCTGCCGCAGAGCCTCTGCGCAATGCCGCGCTTCGGCATGACGGAAAGCGCGGATATGAGTGCGCTGGTTGCCGAATTGGAGCAATGACAAACCCGCATCCCCAACTGGGGATGCGGGATTTTTTATTGCTGCTCCAGAAAGTTGCCGAAGGCGGCGACGGTCTTGAAATAATAGTCGCAGTTCCGGCGCATATAGCCCTCGATCTCCGGGATGTCGTTGGCCCAGCCCGCCGCCGCGAACGGCACGCCCGCCGCGCGGCACATATCATATCCGGGTTTCAGGTCATCCAGCATCAGCAGCTGATCCGGCGCAAGCTGAAATTCTGCCATGATCTGCTCCAGCGGCCAGACGTGCGGCTTGCGGTGCTCGGGCGGAAGCTCCCAGCCGAAGATCAGATCCGGCTCCGGCAGGCCGTTTTCGCGGTAATCGCGGCGGATCACGTCGCTGACGGAATGGGAGACGACGGCGATCTTGCCGCCGCGGGCCTTGTACCGCTCCAGAATTTCGCGCATCCCCGGATACGCCTCCGGCACCCGCGTCGCGACCCAGTTCTGCCAGAACTGATATTCCCCCTCCAGCTCCTCGTCAGTAAAGCCCAGCTCGTCTTTGAAGAGCGGAATGATGCCGGGGTCGAAATTTTTCCGGAAATAGTCGTCCAGCGTATACGAAAGGCCGGGGCGCACCTGCGCCAGATAGGCCAGAAAGGACGGAAAATGGATGACAGCCGTGCTGTTGACGACGGTGTCGTCGTGGTCGAGCACCAGACAGGGAAACCGCATAACGCACCTCCGGAAGATGGGATATGGACAAGCATAGCATTTTCTGACGGGTTATGCAAGAAAAAAGATTCTGAAGTTTTGCGGCGAAGGTTTGCTATTTTGAGAAATCTATGGTATACTCTGAGAAAATAGCAATGCTATACTCCGGCGGAACGTCGGAACGATTCACCAAACAATCGGAGGGAACGGCATGGAAGAAGAAAGAATGGAACAGCCACGGCGCAGAAGAAAGCCGAAGAGCTTTTTCCGCCGCCTTTTGGAGCTACCGAAGAAGACGCTGCTGACGCTGGTCGCGATCCTCGTCGTCTTTGTGGCGGTCATTGTCATCATCTCGAAAAGCTGCTCGGCTGTGCCGGACACGACCGTCACGGCACAGGCATTTTCCACGCAGACGGAGCTGAAGCTGCCGCTGTCGGTCAAGATCAACGAGGGCGATTATCTGTCCTACGGCGGCTATCAGTTTGAGACGTCGAAGAAGATCGCCTCGCTCGTCAAGACCATCACCAAGAACAACGACGGCGTCACCGCGACGAGCTTCACGAACGCGCACGGCACGTGCTACCTCTTCACGAAGCAGACCGAGACGGGCGTTGACCACTGGGCGCTCTATCCCAAGGACATCGCCAACTATTATATCTTCATGGGTACGCACCGCGAGGTCGCGCTGGACAGCAGCCGCCTCGACATCCTGCTGCCGCTGCACCTCGTCTCTGACAGCGCGCTGATGGACAACATGGGCGGCCAGATCCAGCTCGACACGTCCTACGCCTGCGGCTACGACGGACTCAAGGAGGGCGAGACGCTCGCCGCGCTCTTCCGCGCGTACTATGAAGAGTCCGGCCTCTACACCGTCACGAGCAGCGACGGCGGCTTTACCATCGTCCCCAAGGGCAGCGACAAGACGCTGATCTTCACCTTCCAGGAGGACGGCACGAGCGGCATGTTCGCGGTCTCCGTCCCGGTCGTGACCGAGCCGGAGCCGACCAGCGCCGCCAGCATCCGCTATGAGCAGGGCGAAGCCGTGCAGCTTCCTGAACAGGATGCCATCGCCCTTTCGGAGATCATCGTCAACGCGAGCTATCGTCAGACCGAGCCGATGGATGACATCACGCCCTATGAGGTCGACATGGAAGGCACAACCTATCGTATCAGCTTGACGTGGAGCACCGATACCTGGAGTGCGACTGTCCGCGGTGATTCCGGCCTTGCCACGCTGACCACAAAGGATTCCTGCATGGTCGCGGCGATCATCGGCGCGAACGACGCGGGCGGCGTTCCGGCCCGCGACGACGCGAGCTGGTTCGGCGACCTGAGCGCGGACTTCTCCGCCGCTGCGGCGCAGATGGTCACAACGGGCGACATCAATGTCCGCTCCGCCCCGTCCACGTCCAGCACGATTCTCGTGACCATGCCGCAGGACAGCTCCGTGGCCGTCATCGGCATTTCGGACGAATGGTGCGAGATCTGGTACAACAACCAGCGCGCCTATATGTCCAGCCAGTATCTCAAGACGCCAACCACCGGCGCATAAAAATGCAGCAACGCCCGCCCCGATTCGGGGCGGGCGTTTTTCGTGGGCGGCCATTTGACTTTTTCACGGATACGGTTTGTAGGGGCGGACATCCTCGCCCGTCGACCTCTCCGGCTCGGCGCAGCCGAGCCACCTCCCCTTACGAAGGGGAGGCAAGCCGCTGCGGCGGGAAGGGCTGGTTCGTTATTCCACCTCAAACGGCGGCTCTTCGAAGAACGTCCCGAGATTCAGATTCGCGACCTTTCCGTCCCGTACCATGATCCGCAGCTTCGTCCGTCCCTCGCCGATGGTGAAGAATGTCCGCGGAATTTCCACATCGTCCTGCACGAGCGTACTGTCCTTCGTCTCCGCGTCCGGATACGCCGCGCGGACCTCGTCCTCCGTGCTGCCGATGCCGATGCCCTCCGCTGTCTTCCATTCGACGTTCGGCCACACCGTGACCTCGTCCAGCCGCCATCCGTCGCCGAAGTCCGCCAGATCGAGCTTCACGGAATAGAGCTGCCCCGGCGCATTGTCGATCTGATAGAACCAGCACACGCGCAAACTTCCATCCGTCTCTTCCACCGGCCCGCTGTTGCTCTCAGCGTCCGGCGCACCGAGGGTATCCTGGATCTCGTCGCCCGTCATGCCGAGCGTCAGCGGCCCGAGCGTCCACGTCTCCACAGAGTCCGCCGGTGTATCCGTCGTGGTCTCGGCATCCTCCGTCTCCGCCGGGGCTTCCGCGTCGTTTGCCGCCGTATCCATCATGTCGTCCGCGCCTTCCGACTTCAGCGCACCGTTTTCCGCGCTGCCGCTCTTGGCGTCCTCGGTGGCCTGCATCATCGGCGTCTCCGGCGCGGCCGCGTCCAATGCCGCGGTGGAATCCGATGTGTTGCCCATGCTCATCGTCACGAGCCTCGCCAGCCCAACCGCGATCAGGCAGCACGCGGCCAGCGCCGCGATCCCCGCCCACCGGACGGGCTTTTTCTTTTGTACGGGTTCGTCCGCCCGCACGATCAGATCGTCGCCGACGTCGCCGATGGCCCGAAAGAGCTTTTCTTCTCTCATACGGCGATCCCCTCCTCTCCGAGGAACTTGCGCAGCTTTTCGCGCGTCCGGAACAGGATGGACTTCACCGTGTTTTCCTTCATGCCATACCGGTCTGCGATGACCGAGATGGAGTCGACATACCAATACCGCCGCAGAAAGAGGTTACAGTCCTTCTCCGGCAGCGTCCGCAGAAAGCGATCGATCGCCGCGGCCAGCTCCTTCTGCTCCAGCGCATACTCCACGCGCTGCGCCGAGGGAATACATTCGCCGAGTTCATCCAGCGCCAGCGGGAGAGTCCCGCCGCCGCGCTTGTCCGCCTGCCGGTATTTGCAGCGGTCAAACGACAGGTTCCGCGTGATGCGCCCTAAAAACGCCGACAGGATGCCGGGCCGCTGCGGCGGCATCGAGTTCCAAGCATGGAGCCACGTGTCGCTGACACACTCCTCGGTATCCTCAAAATTCCGCAGAATATTCCGGGCTATGGTACGGCAATAACTGCCGTACTTTGCATCTGTCTCTGCAAGAGCCTGTTCCTTTCTCGCCCAATAAAGATCAATAATTTTGGAATCCTCCAATTTGATTCCCCCTCTCATCCGAAAAGACGAAAAATTTGGCTGGTGGTTTCAGTATAGCATGGAAAAATGCAAAAGAAAATGCTATACTTGTAAAAAACAACAAGGATGGTTTTCATGGAACTTCGAATTCTGGCCGTTGGCGACGTGGTGGGTCTGCCCGGCCTTTCGTATCTCAGCCGCCACCTGCGCAGCCTGAAACAGCTCTATAAGATCGATTTCTGTGTCGTCAACGGCGAAAACGCCAACGGCGTGGGGATTCTTCCGCGCCAGGCTGACCTGATCTTCGACGCCGGTGCCGACGTCATCACGCTCGGCAACCACACGTTTGGCCGCCGCGAGATCTGCCCGTATCTTGACGACAACCGCTATATCCTCCGCCCGGCGAACCTTGCACCGAGCCTTCCGGGGCACGGCTGGGGCGTGTTCGAGACGAACGCCGGGCCGGTCGCCGTCGCGAATCTGATCGGCCGCTGCGCGATGGACTTCACGCCGGACAATCCGTTCCGCGTCGTAGATAAGATCCTGAAGGATGTTGGAACGATTCCTGTTCTCATCGATTTTCACGCCGAGGCCACGAGCGAAAAGCTCGCGATGGCCTACTACCTCGACGGCAAGGTCTCGGCCCTCTGGGGCACGCATACGCACGTCCCGACGGCAGACGAACAGATTTTGCCGAATGGACTCGGCTATCAGACCGATCTCGGCATGACCGGCCCGGCGCAGTCCGTCATCGGCATCCGCCCGGCGCAGTCCATCGCCAAATTCCGGGGCGAACTGACCAGCCGCTATGAACCGGCGGATGGGCCGGTTCAGCTCTGCGGCGCGGTGTTCACGGTCGACACGCGCACCCGCCGCTGCACCAACGTAGAGAGGGTGAAGCTCCTTGATTAAATTGCTCCACGCAGCCGACCTGCACCTCGATTCGCCGTTTTCCGGACTCAGCCCCGAGCAGGCCGCCGCGCGCCGCAAAGAACAGCGCGAGCTTCCGGAGGATTTCAAAAAGCATGTATTTGCTCTGCAAAAGGGACAGAGAATTGAAATTAACCGTGTGACGGAAAAACTGGTGCAGGCCGGGTATCAGCGCAACGAATCGGTACAGGAAACTGGACAGTTTTCCGTGCGCGGCGGCATTGTGGACGTGTTTGGTGCGGACGGCACGGCGGTGAGAATCGACTTTTTCGGCGATGAAATCGACCAGATACGAAAGCTGGATATTCTTTCTCAACGAAGCCAGGAGGAGATGCAGCAGTTTGCCCTGTCGCCGGCGGTGGAAACGCCGCTGACGCATAAACAGGCGCAAAAGGCTTTGCTGGCAATGGATAAAAAGAGAAAGAATGTGCCGCTTTCCCAGCAAAACGAACAAACCGAACACCTAAGCCAGCTGTACGATTGTATAGCCCAGGGCG
>JABLTO010165706.1_pt1 | contig 10873 bp, 9 predicted proteins | sample 7160091 | NCBI WGS metagenome assembly JABLTO01 (sample SAMN14651225, study PRJNA627086) | human gut metagenome | isolation source: feces | host: Homo sapiens
CATTCAAATTCTTCGCCCGAATCCATAGCCGGTTTTTTCTTTCTGAATGAGCCATAATCAGGCATTGTATAATCAAGCTTAAAATCGTCCATTTCACCCTCGACTATATCAAAACTTACTGTTTTCTGTCTCTGGCACACAGTTCTGCAGCCAGAAGGACATTTTCCGCAGCCTTTCTTAAAACGAACAGGCTCAAAAGTGATAGTTCCGCTTTCAACAACAGTTTTGCCCATATATTATACCTCCTGAAAATTACTGATCACGATCTGGCAGGAATGTTGTCATATAATCTGACTCTTCCTCATAAGCCTCATAAACTACAGCCTGCCATGTACCCTCCATTATGTCCTTATTGTCTTCATAGAGTTCTTCTATAGTATCGTATTCAATGATATCGCCTACATAATACATATTGATTTTATTCTTTGTTATCTGCCACTTCTTCTTTTCAGGGAAATGTCTTACCATTACATCTGTAAGCTTAAGGAAGAATGTATCGATATTTTCCTTTTCTACCATCTGCTTGAAATCTTCAGGCTTAGGATTTTCCATATTGTAATAAACTCTGTTTATTTCCATATAGAATCTCTTGTTATCAGGTCTTGTAGCTGTAAATACCTGGCCCACCTGAGCAAGGCGAAGCTCCTTGCCTGCCATTTCGAGGATATGCATTACTGAATTATGTACTTCGATATAAAGCTGGTCATCTACTGTGAAGAACTGACCTTCTACCTCGAACATATCATCTTCCAGATAAAAGTCAACATACATTCCATCAAATCTGGCAATGGTTTCAGGATCATTTATATCAAGATTATTATTATATTCGTCCATCATTTTTTTACTTCTCCTTAACTCAAAACTTATAGCTGTAATTACTTCATTAATATATCAGAATTCTGATATATATTGCCGATAACCTTAGACTGGCTTATAAGGCTGCTTGAACCCGGGTAAAGTGTTCCGTCAAGCGATACAAGGATAAACTGACCGATCTCATCACTCCATGAAACTTCAGCAATACTTTCCTCATCTCCTACTGTAAGGATATCACCTTCATATACCTCGCTGCCCTCGCTGTCTGCCCAGCCTGTATACTGCATAGGTATCATTTCGATCGGCGGATCGTTCTTGAAATCATATATATAAAGAGCGCCGAATGTCAGGTAAGCATATATGGAAACCATCATATCTTCCTGCGGATCCTTTATATCTTCAGGCATATACATCGTGCTTGAAGTAGGATCCCATGCACGGTACTTTATCTGGCGTCTGCGTTCCTCAGGATCAGCATCACCATTTTCAAATATATTTCCTACGATCTTTATCGCATCTGTAAGATAAGCGCCGCCAGGTGAAGTTTCCATATCATCACCAAGGAAAAGATATCCTGATGTAATATCATCCCAAATAACCTGATAATACTTACCATCCACCTCTACGATATCGCCCTCGTAAATCTCATACTGTTCTCTGTCATACCAGTTAGTGGACTGCTGAAAAACATATTCAGTAGGAGGATCTGTTTTATAATCCTTTATATGAAGAACACCGTCGATAAGTCCGCCGTATATGGTTTTCGGGGCATCTTCAGCTGTATCTGGTTCTTCAAGATCTTCAGGAGAGAGCATCTTTTTCTCCGTTGGATTCCATGCTCTGAATTTCCATTCTCTAGTATATCCGTCAGCCATAAAAAATCTCCTTTTCTTTTACTTGCCAAAAGTGCACTTAGGCCATATGCATTCGTTACACTGCATGCACAGACCGCCTACACCAAGGCTTGTTATATCTTTTTTTTCTATTTTCTCGCCGGCGAGAACTCTCGGAAGAAGCAGATCTACGACCGTAGTTCTGAAAAACATTCCGCATGCCGGAACTCCCATAATAGGAATATCATCAAGATAAGCCATCATAAACATAGCGCCTGGAAGCGCGGCAGCGCCATACTTTACGATCTCAGCGCCTGCGTGTTTTATAGCAGTAGGCGTAAGATCATCAGGGTCAACAGACATACCGCCTGTTGTAAAAATAAGCTCTGCACCCTTATTTCTTAAATCGATTATTTTCTGTGATATAGTTTCAAGATCATCCGGAGCATATGTTATCTCAAGTATCTCTGAGCCATAAGACTCGACCTTTTCTGTAATAACAGGAGCAAACGCATCAGGTATACGATTGTAAAAAACTTCACTTCCTGTTATGACACAGCCAACTTTCTTCTTCTGAAAAGGCTTTACTTCGAGTACCCAGCCTGCTTCACTTGCCACCTTTTCAGCTTCCTCTATGTCAGCCGCATCGACTACAAGCGGTATGACCTTTGTACCCGCTAACATATCGCCTTTCTTAACGCGCATATTGTCCGGGAGTGTAGATACTATAACATAAGGCAGCTCGTTTATACGGTTTACTGCCTCTTTGTTTACCTTAAGCAGGCCGTCATGTTCAGCAAAAATATTAACACGGCTTTCCTTAGGTGCAACAGCATATGTACCGTTTCCTTTTATGGCCTCGCCAAGTCTGACTCCGGCCTCATCCTCATGGACTTCCTGATCTGAAAGTTCAAGTACATATATATTACTTTTACCCACATTAAGCAGTGTATCAACATCTTCCTCACGAATAATATGTCCTTTTTTAAATACAGAACCTTTGAATTCGCCTTTTACTATACGAGTAATATCATGTGCAAGAATCTTTCCAACTGCGTCTTCAGTCTTTATTATTTCCTTCTTCAAAAAAACCTCCCGTTCTGCCATACACAGAATGCCGACAACATCGTCCCTCGCCTGCTGACGACTGACAGAACATATATCTACCTTAATATACTGTGATAAAAAAGCGGATCAGAATATAGACCCGCTACTCATACTATTTGATTTTATAACATTTCGGAGAATAATTCAAGAATGATTTAATATACTAAAATTATAGTATACAAACAATTAATTTATACTCAACTAATACCTTCTATTTATAATAATACCCAATATATATATTTTTCTTAATAAAACATGAAATGAAAATTTTTCATATCGTCCGCCCGGCGGACGCACAGATCGCATATATATTCATTGCATTAAAACAGGGATACCATAACGGTATCCCTTCATAAAATATTTTCTATTATTCGCAGATCTCACGCCATTTAAGATCGTATGGCTCAAAAGTGACTTTTCTGTATTTGTCCACATCAAGGATCTTTCCATCCCAGTCACCGTGGATATCGCCGTTCTGCTTGATAAGGATGTCATACAGTATATCGTATGTGATCCCATCATCACCTGTCTCAACGATCGTGCTGTAAGGAAGAGTCTTATGGTATGTCATTTCGAGACCATTGTAATCAAAATGATATCCGCATCTCATCCTGCATCCATCAAGACCTGTATATTTGAAAAGATTTTTAAGGTCATGAAGGATCTTATCATGCTCTTCTTCATATAGATTTTCAGGTGTCGTATCGGTATAATCAAATCTGAACTGAATAGGAATACCGTACTTATGGAATCTTTCAACATAGCTCATGAGCCTGTCAGTAGGATAATCCTTGTAAAGTACACAATTTACACGAGTATTTACAGGGATCTGAGCAATAAGCTCGTCAGGTGATTCCTCAACATATTTAACAAGATGCCTTGATATATTGATGCATGTGATCTTATCCTTGTTTTTCTCACAGAACGCTATCATATCTTCACCAGGCTGATCTGCAAACACAGGGAAAGTCGTATTAATATATACTTTATGCGTTGTAGGTACCTGGTCAAGAAGCTTTTGCAAAGAATCAAGATTTGAAAATGGCTCACCACCTGTAAAAACAAAATCACAGTATGGAGTTATCGCATCCATTGTCTTGATGCTCTCGCATATCTTATCCAGACTGAACCCTGTAGTATCGCTGTACTCCTCTTTGTTGACGCAGAAAGGACAATTATTACGGCAGTCATACGGAACAAATACTGTTACAGTTGCTCCGCCGTCACGCGTCTTGTATGGATTACTCATATTTATCTGTTGTTCCTCCAATCAAATACATATACACAAACTAACTATATTTTATACCTTTATGTACCTTTTAGTCAACAAATATAAGTATTTAAGAATGCTTACATACAAAATACATAATAAGATAAAAATATTTCTATCGTGTATTTAGTATATTTTTTAATGCCAATGTTTAGCAATTAAACATTGGCATTAAAAAAGGGATGCTGTAAAACAGCATCCCTGAAATGATATTCTAATATTAAATTAGAGGTTCTTACCAACAGACTTGAGGTAGTTGAGTACCTTTTCCTGAGTAAGAGGCTGCTCTGTGCATCTGAAACCGATAGCATCGTATACAGCGTTGAAGATTGCTGGTGGTGTTGGCTGGATAGGACCTTCACCTGATTCCTTAGCACCGTAAGGAGCTGATGGATCGTAAGATTCAACGATTGTAGCGTCGATTTCAGGCATATCGATAGTACCGCAGAGCTTGTAGTCGTGGAATGATGGGTTGAGTAATCTACCATCTTCAGCATATCTCATTTCCTCGAGTAATGCGTGACCAAGACCCATCTGGATAGAACCATGAACCTGACCTTCGCATGACATTGGGTTGATAGGCTGACCAAGGTCACCAGCTTCAGTGATGTCGAGTACGTGAACGAGACCAGTGTAGAGGTCAACCTTAACGTGAGCGATCTGAGTAGTGAAGCCGAATGTTGGTGAGTGACCGATGTTACCACCCTGCTGGATACCCTTTCTTCTTGGAGGTGTGAACTGTCCAGAAGTGATGATTGGACCGTTAGCAGAGATGTACTGATCTACAACTTCATTCCAGTCAACGTTCTTTCTCTTCTTTTCATAGATTGAGTAGAACTGGTAATCCTTAACGCCAACTTCCTGACCACGGCAACCCATGATTGCAGCAGCTACAGGGAAGAGGAGCTGGTTAGCAGCTTCGCATGCTCTTCTGATAGCCCAACCTGAAGCGTAAGTTACACGTGAAGCGAATGTACCAAGGTCGAATGTAGCGAGCTCAGTATCTCTTGAAACTACCTTAACGTCTTCTGATCTGATACCGAGAGTTTCAGCAGCCATCTGAGCCATAACCATATCAACACCCTGACCGATATCAGTAGTACCGCAGAATAATACAACGTTATTTTCGTTTTCGATCTTAACGTTAGCTACTGTATGAGGCTTGTATGAGAGGTAGAGAGTATATGATGTACCAGAAATGTAGTAACCACCAGAGATACCAACACCTTCACCAAATGGGAGGTGACCATACTTAGCTTCGAAATCGCAGTTATCAGCAGCAGTCTGAAGAGTCTTCTTGTATTCAGTATGAGGTACATACATCATTGAACGGCAAGTGTGACCTGATTCAACTGCGTTGAGGAGTCTGATCTGTAATGGAGTCATACCGAGCTTTTCAGCTGCCATATCCATGAGGATTTCCATTGCAAATCTTGGCTGAGCACCACCGAGACCTCTGTGAGCACCGCAAGTATTTGTATTAGTGTACATAAGCTTACCAGCGAACTTAGCAGCTGGAGTAATGTAAGGGAGGTGAGTCATTGAAGCTGTGTAGAATAATACTACAACACCCCAAGACATGTAAGCACCAGCAACCATCAGGTTGTTGAAGTCTACAGCTGTGATATGACCTTCCTTATCGAAGCCCATTCTGAACTTCATGTAGCATGGGTGATGACCCTGGTTCTGAGCGAATACTTCAGATCTCTCGTAAGTGCACTTTACAGGACGACCTACTCTTGAAGAGAACTTAGAAGTAACGAAGTCAGCAGTAGTAGCAACACCCTTACCACCGAAACCACCACCAAGCAGTGGAACTGTGATTCTGATGTCCTTCATAGGCATCTGGAGAACCTTAGCTAACTGCTGATGAGTGTAGTGTGGAACCTGGCAAGTAGCATATAAGTGGAGCTTGCCCTTATGTACATCGAAATCAGCGAGAGCTGACTGTGGTTCGATGAATGACTGATGATACTGGCATGAATAGAACTCTTCTTCGATTACGAGATCTGATTCAGCGAGGATAGCATCTACATCACCGTACTGCTGAGTACCCTGGTGAGCGATATTGTTTGGCTTATCTTCGTGAATGAGGATACCAGTTTCTTCAGCGAACTTTTCAGACTTACGAGCATCTACAACTACTGGGAGGAGCTCATATTCAACGTCGATAAGTTCGAGAGCCTTTTCAGCGATTTCTTCTGTTACAGCACAAACAGCTGCAACACCTTCACCCCACATACGAACCTTATCTCTTGCGAGAACTTCTTCGTTTGCTGAGTGAGCTACGATACCGTAATCGATAGGGAAGTCCTTACCAGTAAGAACGTCGAGTACGCCATCTAATTCAAGTGCCTTGCTGAAATCAATGTTCTTGATAATAGCATGAGCATGTGGAGATCTTAAGATCTTTGCATATACCATTCTTGGTAAAGAAAGGTCATCAGTGTACTGGAGCTTACCAGTAACCTTCTTAGGACCATCAAGACGAGGGATAGATCTACCTACTTCAGTGTATTCTCTTGTGTAGTCCTTATAATCATGATATCTGTTAGATACTTCGAACATTTTATTCATTCCCATTTATAACACCCCGCCTTCTGCTGCACATGCTTCTACAGCTTCGAAAATGAGGAGGTAACCTGTGCATCTGCAGAGGTTTCCTGAAAGCGCTCTTCTAATCTCAGCTCTTGTAGGATGTGGATTTCTAGTTAATAAGTTATAAGAAGACATTACCATACCTGGTGTGCAGAAACCGCACTGTACAGCGCCGTGGTTCAGGAAAGACTTCTGAATTGGGTTCATCTCGCCTGTCTTGTGATCAGCGATGCCTTCGATTGTTGTTATCTTCTTACCCTGACATGCCATAGCAAGTGTAAGGCAAGATAATACAGCCTTACCGTCGATGATTACTGAGCAAGCTCCGCAGTCGCCCTGACCGCAGCCCTTCTTAGTACCAGTAAGACCAGCTTCTTTTCTAAGTACCTCTACGAGAAGATCAGTAGGAGCAACTCTGAGGTCCATGTCTTCGCCATTAATGTTTAAAGTAATTAACTGCTTCTTCATCTTTTAATCTGCACCCCTTTCCTACTTCTTGATCTCTTCAGCAAGTTCTCTTAAGATTCTTCTTGCTAATGCGCCGATAACGTCTACTCTGTAGTCAGCAGAAGCTCTTACGTCTGTGATAGGATGTACTTCAGATGCAGCAGCTTCGCCAGCCTTCTTGATAACTTCTTCGTCGCCGATCTTAGTTCCCTTAAGAACTGCAGGAACCTTTTCAGAAATAAGAGGCTTGATTGCAACAGAACCCATTACACACATAGCGTCCTTAATAGTGTCGCCATCCATGTCAAGTCTGATGCACATGTTAGCTATATCGATTTCCATTGAGCTTCTCATACCAACATAGTGATACTTAACATATGTATTAGCATCAGGCTCTGGAAGAATTATTGTCTTGATGATTTCGCCTGGTTCGAGGATGTTCTTTCTGTTACCAGTGATGAAGTCCTCTACAGGGATAGTTCTTTCACCCTTCTTGCTAGCGAGAACGAGCTGTGCTCTGTAGCAGATGAGTGAAGCAGGAGTTTCTGCTGAAGGACCAGAGTTAGAAAGGTTACCACCAATAGTACCCATTTCTCTAACCTGTGGACCACCGATTTCGCCTGCAGCATAAGCAAATGCAGGATACTTAGCCTTTAATTCAGCAGAGAATTCGCAGAAAGCGTCAGTTGTGCATGCACCAATTACAGCACCCTTACCGTCTTCTACCTTGAACTCGTTGAGTTCAGGGATGCGAGTGATATCGATTACGTTTGCTGGATGAATCATTTTTTCCTTAAGCTGTACAACTAAATCAGTACCGCCAGCCAGAACCTTAGCGTTTTCCTTAGTAGCTAAGAGTTCGAGAGCTTCGTCCAGAGTCTCAGGACGGAAATACTCGAATGGAGTTAAAATATTCAAACAAGCCACCTCCTTAAATAATTGTGATATTGGTTTGTTAAGTGTTCAATGTATTCGTTAAATGCGGATGCACGCTTGCAGTTCGTGCATCCGCACGATATACACTGATATTTATTAATTTAAACCAGGATATACCTGATATAAATTACAACTAAAATCGTATGTTCTGATTACTTTAATAAATCAACTGAGATAGTCTTTTCAGGATAATCAACATAATCAGTATTTGTGAATAAAGTCTTCATTTCTCTGTAGTATCTTTCGATTGGATACTCTCTTGAGTAACCTGTACCACCGTGGATCTGAACACAATTTGTACCAGCATCGAAAGCTGACTTAGCAGCCTGATACTTAGCGCAAGCGCAAGGAATGATATAATCCTTACCTGACATAACAGCTGCGAGAGCCTTTTCACCAACTGCTTCGAGTATATACTTAGCAGCAGCGATATCAGCGAGCATGAACTGTACTGCAGGAATCTTAGCGATAGGAGCGCCGAACTGTACTCTTGTCTTTGCATATTCAACTGAAGTAGCGCAAGCTGTATCAGCGATACCAGCAGCTACGAAGCAGTTTAATGTATCGATCTTAGCATTGAGTTCTGCTCTTACCTTTGCGCCGTCTGCAGAAAGAAGAACTGCAGGAGCAGCATCGAATGTAAGGTTAGCTGTAGGATAAGATCTGAGACCGAGCTTATCAAACTTTTCAGCCTTAGCATCAGCAGCCTTTACAACGAATGCAGCAAGTGCACCGTCTAAAGTTGCGATAACGATGTACTGGTCAGCAGCGCCGCCGAGAGCAGCAGCGATCTTTGTGCCAGTGATCTTGTAAGCGTCGCCAGCCTTTTCAGCAGTAACTCCGCCGCATGAAGTACCTTCTTCATAAACAGCATAGCCAGTCATAGCGTCAGCAGCAGCACCGTAATCAGCGAGTGTGCTTGCAGTAACGTTAGCTATAACAGCAACTTCTGCCATAGAAGCGTTAGCCTTACCGAATTCTTCAGCAACGATAGCAGCTTCTTCTAAGTCAGCAACCTTTAAAAATCCTTTTGCAGCCATTTCCTTAACTGCATCTTCTGTATATTCAGCCGTCTTTTCTGGAACGAAAGAAACTGGTGCTAATGTAGCAGCAGCGAAATCCGCAGCGGCTTTCTGAATTAAACTTTTTTCACTCATTTTGAATAATCCTCCTTATAAGATATTCTTCTAATCTTTGTTTGCTAAACCGTTCAGTTAATTACTTTTTCTTTCTTGGGAAGAGAGAATTTGTAATTACTAATCTCTGTACCTGGTTTGTACCTTCGTAGATTGAAAGAATACGGGCATCTCTGAATAATTTTTCCATTCTTGAGCCCTTCTTAAGGCCGTTAACACCCATGAGATTCATAGCTTCTCTTGTAGTGTTTATAGCGTTGTCTGTGCAGTAAAGCTTAGACATGCATGATTCCATACCGTGGTTAAGACCAGCATCTCTCATGAATGCAGTGTGGAATACGAGCTGTCTGCCGCATTCAACGTTAGCCTTTAATTCAGCAACCTTGAAAGCAAATGCCTTGTTTGCTGAGAGTGGCTTACCGCCTTCCATATGAGTCTGACCATATTCAACGAGCTGTTCAATAACTGCTAAAGCAAGACCGTTAGCCTGAGCTGCAACTACTGCACGTCCTGCATCGAGAGTCATCATTGCTGTCTTGAAACCGAAGCCTACACCACCGACATGCTTACCCTGGGCATTTGTAATACCTTCAGGTCCGCCGAGGATTCTTGATTCGTCAAGTTCAACGTTCTCTAAGTGTAATTCACAAGTCTGAGAACCTCTGATACCCATCTTATCTTCTTCCTTAACATAAGTTAAGCCCGGTGTGTTACCAGGGATAAGGAACATTGTGAGGCCCTTGCTTCCGAGTGACTTATCAGTAGAAGCTGCGATAGCTAATGTAGAAGCAGTATCGATAGCCTTACCTGATGTTGTGATATAGCACTTGTCACCGTTGAGTATATATTTATTACCAACCTTCTTAGCTTCTGTAGCTACAGCGCCTGCATCTGAGCCTGCGCCCTTTTCAGTAAGTCCGAAAGCACCGAACTTACCTGAGAGAAGGTTTCCGAAGTGTTCTTTCTGCTGCTCTTCTGTACCTGTTAAAAGAATAGGGAATGAACCGAGGTTGTTTGAACCAAAACCAGTAGCACAGCCTACATCTGCCTTACCGAGCTCTTCCCACATAGCGATGCAAGTTGAGAAAGGCATTTCTTCACCGCCAGTAAACTTTGGTGCGCAAGGGCTTGCAAAACCAGGGATCTTGCACCATTCCTCCCAGATGTAATCCGGGCAGCACTTGCCTGCATCAATTTCATCGAGGTTTGGATAAATCCATTTGTCGCAGAAATCTTTTACGAGTGCGACTTTTTCATTCATGTCATCTGTGAAACCAAACATTTGTTTACCTTCTTTCTTTTCAATAGCAATAGTTTTTTCATTGCGATTGACAATCACGAGCCAATCTTTTTGAAACGCAACATGCGTGCCAAAACACTTCGTTTACTAAAAAAACTGTTAATTATTTTTCAAACGAAGTTGTTTACAACGGGAAAACCGTTGAATTTACAGGACTCTGCCAAATAAACTTTTTTAGATCTTTTTTATCGAATCGGAAAATTCGTTTTTTGTTTTTGCCTGTAAATTTTTAATTATTGAGATTTGTCCATCGAAGTTTACACTTTTGTATATATATATTTACATTTTTGTGTAAATATATATGTGCATACTTCTTCTTTAAGTAACAAATGCCAATCAGTAAGACTGTCACTCGTTCGCTTACAAATCATTTTATCATGAAATGCTATACTTTTCCAGCTTTTTATACAATAAAGTTCGTGAAATATTC
>JABLTO010204992.1_pt1 | contig 10872 bp, 10 predicted proteins | sample 7160091 | NCBI WGS metagenome assembly JABLTO01 (sample SAMN14651225, study PRJNA627086) | human gut metagenome | isolation source: feces | host: Homo sapiens
AATATATCACACAATGCAGTAACAGGGAGGAATCATCATGACACCGGTATTTTTGTATAATTTTCTTTGCAATGACAGTAGCGGCAGTGGTATAATAAACACATCGTACAAAATATGGGGATTCGGTTTGTATAATCCCCCGATTTTCGGGATGAGAAAAGCACAGCGCGCGCCGTGCTGTTTTTTCACATCCGCGAAGACAGAGATTAGTATGCCAAATACCGCGCAGCATATACCGGACGCAGGAAAACACGATCGAGAATGACAGCAGCTTTCCCACAGTACAAAGGTAAAATTACACGGTGTTTTGGGAGGATAATGATGGAAGACGCATTTTTTTCGCAGCTGGACGGCAACGCAGTCCGCGAGCTGCTGCTGCGCACCGAGCTGCGGCATGCGGCGCTGTTCGCAGTGAGCGATACGCTGCGTATTGAGCGGTGCAGCGACGCGGCACAGCAGCTTTCCGGTCTGCACCCGATGGAGGAGCTGGATCCGTTCCTGAGCGGCAGCACGCGGAATATACTGCTCCGGTGCATAAATACACAGTCTGCCTGCACCGCAGAGGAGGACATCGACGGAACGGTCTACACGGTCGAAATGATCCCGCACCGCGGCGGTGCACTGCTGGCGTATCTGCGGCGCGACCGTGCCGCCTATGACGGCAGCCTGCGGGTCATTCAGGACAAAAGCTCGCGTTATCTGGGCGCTTTGATGGCCGAGGCCGAGCAGGTGGAGGATCCTGCATTGGCAGACGGGCTGCGGCGGCAGTGCATGCGGCTGTACCGGCTACTGACGCACTCGGATTTACTGCACGACCCTCTGCTGACCGAGCAGCTTTCTCTGCGGCGCTGCGACCTGTCAGCGCTCTGCCGCGATGCCGTACAGCAGGCTGAAACGCATGCGCCTGCGGGCAGTGCAAAATTCATCGTACAGGTGCCGGAGCACGCAGACGCGCTCATTGACGCGAGACTGGTGCGTACGGCAATCTATAACCTGCTGACAAACGCGCTGCGCGTAACACCGGAGGACGGCGAAATCACGGTTTCGCTGACCGATACGCGGGATTTTGTGACGATTGCGGTTGCCGATACCGGTCTGGGACTGGATCCTGCGAAGTTCGATGACCTGCTTTCCGGCTGGCGGCGCACCACCTCGATGGACGATTACCGGGCGCTCGTGCGCGGCGGCACACCGCTTGGTCTTGGCCTGCCGCTCGTCAATCAAATCGCGCAGGCGCACGGCGGACGGCTGCTGCTCACGCAGAGAGAGGGCGGTGGCAGCGTGCTGCACCTGTGTCTGGCGCATTTGCCGCATACGCTCGAGGATGACCTGTTCCGCGCACCGACTATCATCGAGGACGGCTATACCGTCGAAGAAATTGAATTTTCCATCATGGAATGAAATAAAACAGCCTCAGAGGCGTGCAAAAATCACGCTCTGAGGCTGTTCTCTTATGTGTTGTCGGGAGAGGTGTACGAACCGCGGTAGACCTTAATGGACTCCGGCAGCCAATGCCCGTCCGCAGGTTTCTGAATCTCGGTGATGGTGTATGCCAAACCGTGGTATTTCGCATATACGATGGAGGTTTCGCTGTTGTAAACGGCGATTTTGGTGCCGTCAGGCATGGTTTTCTGCCAGACAGTGAGTTCATCGTCCGGCGTGCTGCTGACAAAAAGCAGGCCGCCGGTCGGCATATAGCTGATGTTCAGACTTGCAGCCAGCACGCACAGCAGCGGAACGATCAGCAGGAATGCAATGCGTTTTTTCATGAGCTGTTACCTCTTTCGCGGAAGCTGTCTCTCGGTATCTGCATTATAGCAGATAAACCGTATTTTGATAATTCGCGTTTTGACTGAAAACTGTGACGTGAAATTGACGCCCCAAAGACATAGAAAAACCACCTGTTATCAGTGATAACAGGTGGTTTTGCACATTATTTGATCTGCTGAGACAGGTTGTACAGCACCTGTGCCAGCTCAACCGACTTAATCTGTCCCTTGGGATTGAATGCGCCGTGATTGTCGCCGTTCATCAGCTTGTTGGTCTGACAGAACGCAACGGCATCCTTCGCCCACGGAGCGAGCGAAGAAGCATCGGTAAACGCGGTATTCACACTCGTATCAGTCGAAACCGTAATCTTTCCGGCCTTTTCGAGCAGCGTAATGTAGCGCTGCAGCACTACCGCAAACTCCTGACGGGAGATGGAGTCATAGGGACGCAGGTAGTGCTGGCTGTCACCGGTCATAATGCCGGATTCAAAGCAGAATGTCATGCCGGGACGATCAGATTCATAAATCTGGTTGTAGTCAGGTGCTTCCTTGATGGCCATGCCCGCGTAGGATGCAGTCAGTTCAGGGTCAATGAGCTTTGCGCTGTTATAAATCGCGTTGGCAACCGCATAACGGTTCTCCGCCGGATTGAACCACGGGAAATATTCTTTACCGTCGATATGACCCGCCGGCAGCATGATGTTGTTCTCAATCACATAGCGGACTGCGGGCGTGAACCACGAGTTCTCCGGCAGCTCGTATTTCTGCTCGAACTCGGCATCGGTCAGGTCCTTGTCGCTCTTGGTGTAAAGGTTGTTTTCCTGCTTATCGGCGGCCTGTGTGGTGGATACGGTGGTATCAACGTTATCCGGAAGGTCGGCAGCGAGCGCGGTGGTGCTCATGGAGAGTGCCACTGCACCGGTGAGGAAAAATGCCATTACCTGTTGAAATTTCATAGAGTGTACCTCCTTGTCTGCGGCAGAGCCGCAAGCTAATAGATGTATGACGTATATCATACTCTGTGACTATTATAGCATGATCTGGCGGCAATACAAGCAGTGTAACACAGATGTAACGCAAACGACACAAAGCTGTCGCGAAACTATAGTTTCGCCGACAAGAGGAACGGACTGTGGGCCGTTCCAAAGTCGTCCGAAAGTTCCGCCCGTTGGTTGAAACTTTCTCCCTCCCAAAGTCAAAAAGTCGGCGCTATCCTTGCGCGGCTTCTTGGCCGCGCTGCGCGGTACACGCCCCGAATTTTGCTCTCATTAAATATTTTTAAGGATAGAGGCCTACGGGCTGGCATTTGCAATGCAAATGCTATTTAACACGCGCTATCGCGCGAAAATGTGTTAGCAACTGCCGTTATCGAAAAAAGAGCGGACCAATCGGTCCGCTCTCAGCGTATTCGCTTAAATGCTTTCGGTGATGATGTCTATAATCTCCTCGCGGGACAGCGTGCGCGGATCGACACGGAACAGGGCGCCCATGGTGCTTGCTGCGTTGTCAGCAAGTTCGCCTGCATCCTCCGGCTTTACGCCGTAGTCGGACAGGCGCAGCTTGTCCACGCCGCACGCCTGCTGCAGCTCAGCCAGCGCAGCGAGAAAATCGCCGTCCGCACGTCCGAGTGCGTGTGCAATGGCCTGCAGGCGGTCAGCCGAGGTGTCCTTGAAGCGGCTCCAGTATGCCTTGGACAGCATGATCAGACCCGCGCCGTGCGGCAGATCGGGATGGAATGCGCTCAGCGCATGCTCGATGGCGTGCTCGCCGCTGCAGCTCGACAGCGTTTCGACAAAACCTGCCAGCGTGTTCGCCAGTGCCACATCCGCGCGTGCATCGGCGTTGCCGCCGTTCTTAACAGCCGTTGCCAGCGATTTGCCAATCAGCGCAATTGCCTGCAGCGCGAACATGTCGCTCATCGGGCTTGCAGTCTTAGCCAGATAGCCTTCGGCCGCATGGAAGAATGCGTCAAAGCCCTGGTATGCCGTCAGATGCGGCGGAACGGTCATCATAAAATCCGGATCGACGATCGAAATGGTCGGGAAGCACTTCTCGCCGCCGCCGCCGATCTTTTCCTCGCCGTTGGTGATAACCGTGAACGGGTCGGCCTCCGTGCCTGTGCCTGCGGTCGTCGGAATGGCAACAATCGGCAGTCCGGCATTGACCATGCGCTTGCCGCCGCCCGTGCCGCCGTGAATGTAGTCCCACCAGTCGCCGTCGTTGGTCGCCATAATGGCAACCGCCTTGGCCGTGTCGATGGACGAGCCGCCGCCGAGACCGACAACAAATGCAATGTTCTGCTCACGGCAGAGCGCAGCGCACTCGCGCACACCCTCGATCGTCGGGTTTGGCTGTACCCTGTTGTATACCACGGTCGGGTGACCGGCCTCCGCCAGCGTATCCGCCACCTTGGCCACATAGCCCAGTTTGGTGGTGGAGGTGCCGCCGGTGATGATCAGACCCGTGCCCTGCGGCAGACGTGCCTTGGCCAGACGCTTGACCGATCCGGCACCGAAAAATAAGCGTGTCGGCATATAAAAGCTAAAGTTTTCCACTGCAATAGCCTCCTTTTGGGATTAGTAGTTAGTGATTAGAAATTAGAGTGAAGAGCTCCTACCAAGTGGGAGTTAAGACAATACCGCATAATTGAACAAGAGCGATTTGCAAATAAATTTTGCGGTGTTGCCTTAAGTAATGTCCTCACGTTGCGTGGACGGCCAATGACCGCCCCTGCGATGCAGATGGTGCAGTTCAGAAAGTAACGGTGTGCCGAGGACGTTGCACCCTACGGTAAAGATTACTGATAATTGTAACTCGGAGGTGTCATCCGTTATATCCAGACCAACGAGTTGCGCGACATACCCATGCCGCGCCCCGCGCGGCGTCAGCGCAGATTCCGCTCGCTTCGCAAGCCCTAACACTTTTATTATACCAAATCCCACACTTGGAGAAAAGAGCCAAATCACCGAAATGAACGGATTTTTGTTGTGCAATATGCAGTCTAAAAAGTCGTAAAAAACGCTTGACGTTGTGCAATATTAATGATATTATAATGACACAGAAAAGATAAAGGCAAACACCAAAGGCAAAGTAAAACAGGGGTTTTACTCCAAAAGGCGCAAACCTTCATCTAATCTGAAGGATGTCAATCCGGTTTGATACCCACGAAAGAGGTGAGTCCAATGGTATCAGAAGAGGCATCTTACCAGTTCGCGGGACTCGCCGCGGCGCTGTGACCGAAACGATCAAGGTGATAGCTGAAAAAATGAGCGAGTTCCAATTCCACAATTTGAACCGCCTGAAAAGCGCGATCGGCTTCTAAGCAAAGGTAACAACAACGGTAACTTTGGGGAAGCTATCCTCGTGAATTTAACTATCCGTACATGGCATACTAAGACAGTCAAGCGGATCGAGGCAGCAGGAAAGTAAGGTTCATACATGACAGAACCCTGATATTTGATGCGCCGGCGAACAAAACGAAGTATCTTATGATACCTGCCGGATGCTGCATCCGCCGATGGGCATACTGATGAGTATCTGCAGCATAGACATACCGCATCGGAACGAGATAATATCAAAGTCCGAGTAAAATCCGGTTCGACAAGGCAGGCTGTATCACATCTTCCGCCGAGCAGTGACGCATCACCCACTGGAAATAGAGTTCCCGAATGTAGGAAAGGCAACCAAACGGACTATGTAGTTTGTGCAGTAAACGAACCTTAGCCGGGCGGTTCCGCGAACGTAAGATCGAAAGATGCCGAAAAAACAACCGAATACCAATCCAAATGCGATGGGAAATATCCTGTCGGGAAAAGAGGATCTATGGAGATTTGGAAGTAAAAGCCCTCGTTCATGTGTCTGTGAATGAGGGCTTTATTCTGTTCTTTTTGTCAATGGCAAAATAGATAAAATAAACGCTGAAAATCTGTATAACTGCACGAAAACACGGTTTTGGGTAAAGTTGCTTTGACGAAACTGTCAAAACTCTGCTATGATGGAAATGCAATACAGTGCAATATATAGAGGAGCGATACTTATGAAAATAGACGGAAACGAGCTGGCCATCCTGCAGAACGACCTTGACCGCGAGGGCAAGAAGGAAGAAGCGCTCAAGATCAAGCTGGAATTTCTGCGTCAGGTGCGCGAATCCGGTGACCACTGCCCGTGCAAGGAGGCGTGCCGCCATCATGGCAACTGCTTCGAGTGCGTGACTATCCACCGCGGACACCGCGACCATTTGCCGATGTGCCTGTGGGATATGGTAAATGAGCGGCTGGCGGCTCTCAGCCACATAACCGAAGGCACGCTGCGCGCCTATGAGGATCGCAAGGCCGCGGAAGGCACCGAGTGCGGTGACTGTTCCGACTGTCCCGGCTGCGGAGAATAAAAATATAACGGACAAACCAAAGCGGTTTGTCCGTTTTTATCTGCCGAATGAAAAAGGACTTGAGTGAAAACCCAAGTCCTTTTGTGTATTCAGGAAGTATTCTTTACAGCAGCTCGTGCTTGATGCGGTCGAGTGCCTCCGGAGCCTGCTGATCCATCTTCTCCGGGAAGCCGAAGTAGGATACGCAGATGATATTGTCGCCGCCAACCTTCGGTGCGTCCGGCTTCAGCTGCTTGTTCGCGAAGTCCATCTCACGCAGGGTCTCGAAGATGCCGTCGAAATCAACCTCGCCTTCACCCATAGCGGTGTGCTGATGGATGGTGTAGTCAGCACGGCCGTGCTGGTTCAGCCAAGGCGGATTTACGATGTAGCGGCAGTCCTTGGTCTGGTTCCAGGTGTCAGCCAGAAGAACGTGGGTCAGTTCATCGCCGGCGTACTTCAGCATGTGGCGAACGTCGCCCTTGCCCTGATCGTAGAAGAAGCCGTGGGATGCGGAGTAAACGTAGCCCAGGTTCTTGGAACGGAAGGACTTAACGATGTCACAGGCCTCGTCGTTCAGCTCTACGAAGTCATACGGATGGGACTGGCACTCTACGCGGATGCCCTCACGCTCGATGATCGGGAGAAGCTCCTCCATAGACTTGAAGAACATGCCGTTGCAGATCTCCTGCTGGTTCGGGTCGCCGGAGAACTCAGTGTTGATGACCGGTACACCCATGTCAACCGCGATCTCAATCATGCGCTTCCAGTTTGCAACTGCGTGCTGGCGCTGCTCCTCGGTCGGGCCGGACCAGCGGTAAACAACGATGAAAGAGGAAATCTCTACACCGGTCTCCTTGAGAGCCTGCTTGTACTCCTGCTGGCACTCCTTGGAGAACAGCGGGTGCTTGTAGAACGGGTTAATGCGCGGATGCGGGGACTGCTCGATGTACTTGTAGCCCCAGTCAGCTACCTTGTGAACATAATCGTTGATGGACATCTGCTTGGCAAGAACGTCAACGTCAAATGCGATTTTCATAAGAATGATCCTCCTTGTCTGTTTGCCATATCAAGGGTGGCTTCCCTGTTTGATGGCTCTATTATAAAGCGTTTCTGCCGTCTTGCCAATGATACAAATCACCCTAAACATGCGAAATCCTGCTATTCGCTATTGCATCAAACGGATACTTCTGATAGGATAGAGGCAAGGAGAGTGACCGCTATGCTGATTCCCGAATTAGGTGTCCATCAGACATCGGAACGATACTTTTTTACGCCGTCTTCGCTTGCAAAGGAGCTTTTTTATTACCCGACGCGGCTCGGACATTACTTTTGCAACAGCCGGTATTCCTTCAATCACCGGTCGGAAATTGCCCTGCAGGGTGACCACAACCAAAATATCATGCTGTTTTTTGTGCATGATGGCGCAATGGAGCTGACGCTGAACGGTACGCCTGCCATCGCCGGAGCCGGACAGATCGTGCTGTTCGACTGCCGTGAGCCATACAGCTATGCCGCCTCGGACGGACTGGAGTTCACCTGGCTGCTGTTCAACGGCCTGAATGCCCGCGCGTTCTATCAGAAAATCCTGCAGGCACGCGGCCGCAGGGCATTTTCGCCGGCCGCACCGGCGGAGATTGCGCAAATGCTGGATTCTCTGCGGAGCGCCTGCGCCGAGGACGCGCGGCTGAGCGAGGCACGGTGCTCACAGCTGATCCACCGACTGCTGTGCCTGCTCCTGCTGGACGAGACCACCGAGAGCACCGCAGGCGGCGACCGTATTGCGCAGGCCATCCGTTATATGAACCGGCATTTGTTCGAGCCGATCGGCGTGCAGGACGCAGCAGCAGCCGTCAGCCTGAGTCCATCGCATTTCTCACGGCAGTTCAAGGCGCGGACCGGCTATTCACCGTATGAGTACATCGTGCTGCGTCGCATTGATAAGGCGAAGTATATGCTGGCGTCCACCGAATTGTCGGTCAAGGAAATCGCCTACGCGACCGGCTACAACAGCGAGGAGAATTTCATTCACAGCTTCCGCAAGAACGTCGGCGTTGCACCGGGAATCTTCCGGAAGTATCCGGTCTAACCGCTTGACAAGTGTGAAAAACGCTGATAAAATAAAGCAGTCGAGTAGCAGAAGTGCGTAAATCCAGATGGATTTACGCACTTTTTTCTTTTGTGCAAAAGACAGGTTGTGGCAGCTTTCCGTAAAGACTCCGAAAATCCAATCAGGAGGTTTCGATATGGATCGGAACAAGGCAGAAAAACGAATGGCGACCGCGCCGGTAGGACGGCTCATGCTGCAGATGGGCACACCGATGATACTATCCATGATGCTGCAGGCGGTCTACAACATTGTGGATAGCTATTTTGTGGCAAACATGGCGGAAAACGGCGAGATCGCGGTCAACGCGCTGACACTTGCATTTCCGGTGCAGATGATGATGGTCGCCGTCGGCATCGGCACCGGTGTCGGCGCAAATGCGCTTATTGCGCGCGCGCTTGGTCAGGGTGACCGAGAGAAGGCGGGGGCAGCGGCAGGCAATGCGATGACGCTCATGGGGATTATTTATGCGGTGTGCCTGCTGTTCGGCGCGTTCGGTGCGGGTGCGTACATCGGCTCGCAGACGAGCGACCCGATCGCTCTGGCGATGGGCAGTCAGTACCTGCGCATCTGCTGTATGGCATCGTTCGGCATTCTGTTCTTCTCAGTGTTTGAGAAAACCCTGCAGGCGACCGGCCGCTCACTCTATTCCACGATTGCACAGGTGGCAGGCGCACTGACGAACATCGTGCTTGACCCGATCATGATCTACGGTCTGCTCGGCTGTCCGAAGCTGGGCGTAGCAGGTGCGGCATGGGCGACCGTGCTCGGTCAGATTGCGTCTCTGGCTCTGGCAGCCGTGTTCCATTTCCGGCTGAACAGGGAACTGCCGTTCAGCCGCAAGGCTCTGTGCCTGCGCCGCAGTATCGTCGGCGAGATTTACTCCATCGGCGTACCGGCCATCATAGCACAGGGTGCGATGAGCGTGATGAATTATTGTGTCAATCTGATTTTCGGCAGTCTGGACAGTTCGTATGTCACCGCTTATGGCATTGTGTACAAAATTCAGCAGTTCGTTTTGTTCGCGGCGTTCGGTCTGCGTGACGCGATTACGCCGATTGTGTCGTTCAGCTACGGCATGCAGAACGCGAAACGCATCCGCGAGGGCGTGCGCTGCGGTCTGATGTACACCATTGTTCTCATGCTGGTCTGCACTGCGGCTGTAGAAATTCTGGCGCAGCCGCTGGCAGGTATTTTCTCACTGTCCGCAGGCACGATGGGCTTGTGCGTGACCGGTCTGCATGTGCTGGCGGTCAGCTTTGTGTTCGCAGGTGCAAACATTGCCATACAGGGCGTGTTCCAGGCCACCGAGGGCGGTGTGCAGTCGCTGCTCGTGTCGCTGCTGCGCCAGCTGATCTTCGTGCTGCCGGCGGCATGGCTGTTCGCGCACCTTCTGCCGGCCGGCGTGTGGCTGGCATTCCCCATCGCGGAGGTGCTGACCGCAGTAATCGCCGCCGTGCTGTTGCTGCATACCGCAGGGAAAGGCCGCCTGTCACAGCGGGATCACGCTGTTTCACTGGACAAGTAAAATCCTGCCTGACAGAATATACGATTTTCTGTACAGCTTTTTGTCGCTTCTCACGAATCATCCGACCGAGAGACTCGACACTATGCACAAACATACAGTATATAATATGTGAATAGTGCCTAAATAATTGAGAAATTGTGCTTATGTTAAGCGAAAAACGCTGAAAAATGAGAAAATCTACAAAAACCTCTTTTCTTTCTGATGTTTTATGCTATAATGAAACTAACATAAAAGGGTTTCACGAAGTACAATCTCAGGAGGTAGTTATTATGACCAGAGGTATCCGTGTAAAGAATACGGACGACATTCAGAAGATCAACAAGATCGTAACTCGTTACGGTTTTGATATTTGGATTCACGGCAAGAGCGGTATGGTAGACGCAAAGAGCCTGCTCGGTATGTTCCTGCTGTCCCTGAACGAGCCGCTTCAGATCGTTCTCGAGGACGATGTTGATCCGACCGCACTGTTCAAGGATCTTGAGGATTACCTGGAGATCGACGACGAGGACTAATTTTTCTCGTATAACAGCTTTTGCAGCTTAATTTAACATTTTTCGAAACGGTGCAGTCTCATCGACTGCACCGTTTCTGTTTTCTTACGCTATACAAGAGACTGAAATGATTTTTCCATTTCCTTTGCGCGGCTCCGGATGCTGTTCATGCGGCGTATCCATTCCGGCGGATTACAAAACCCGAAGGGAGAAACTTCGTAAAGAAGTTTCTCCCTTCGGGTTCTTTTTCTATTTCACTGCAATCAGATGGTGTTGATATCAACCATTTCGCAGTTTTCGATCTTAACATCGCCCTCGAGGCAGCGCAGCAGCGCGGAAACCGTATCCATCGAGGTCAGGCACGGGATTGCACGCTCTACCGCGGTACGGCGGATGTGTACCGAGCCAAGCTCCGGATGACGGCCCTTGACCGAGGTAGCAACAACGTAGTCGATCTTGCCGGACTCGATCAGGTCGATGATGTTCGGGGACGGCTCATCCACGTTGCGGATGGCGTTGGTCGCGACCATGTGGCGGTTGAGCACGTTCGCGGTGCCGCTGGTGGCGTAGATGTCGAAGCCGAGAGCCTCGAAGCGCTCACCGATGCGGAT
>JABLTO010250935.1_pt1 | contig 10868 bp, 8 predicted proteins | sample 7160091 | NCBI WGS metagenome assembly JABLTO01 (sample SAMN14651225, study PRJNA627086) | human gut metagenome | isolation source: feces | host: Homo sapiens
TATATAATATTTAATAGGTTTATCTTAGAAAAAAAGTTATATAAAAATGAATATAAAGATTTTAAAAAGATTAAAAGCATTAAAAAAATGTCTAGAAATAAAAGACATTTAATAAAAACTAATAACTTTTATGTTACTGAGAAATCATATATGACTAATTTAAAAAAGTAGGTTATTCTACTTTTTTAGTATGGTCTACCATAATAATATGGTGGCATATATGGTCCGGGTTGATAGTAATAAACATTTGGTCTATTATATCCATATCCATTACCATAGAAAAATGGTGCGACAAGTCCTCCAGTTATACCTCCTAAAATAAATGGTCCAATAAATCCACCTGCAAATCTTTCATCATTTGAATTATAATTACTATTTCTATCCATATAAGGATAATTACTGTAATAAACTACATTACTAGGATATTTATACATATAGTCTTTTTTCATAAATCTCATCCTTTCATAGATAGTTTATGTAAATACTTAAAAAAAGTTCTAAAATTGTACAAGCATTAATATATTATAACAAAGGAGAAATATATGATGAAAGAAATGTACAATAACTATAAAAAGGACTTAAAAAATAAAAATAATATTTTACTAGTAATATCTGTAATATTTATTTTAGGATTAATATTTGGAAGTATTTATATAACTATTTTAAAAAATGGTGAAAAAACTACTATATTAAACGAAGTAGGTAATTACTTTTTATCAAATAATAAACTTAATTTTGAAGATAAAATAGATATATTTAAAAATGAATTATTATCAAATTTATTATATACAGTCTCTATGTGGCTTTTAGGTTTATCAGTTATTGGTTTACCTATAATATTTATTATGATATTTTTTAAATCATTTACTCTTGGTTTTTCAGTAAGTTCAATATTCGCTAAATATGGTTTTAAAGGAATAGTAGGAGTATTTACATATATTATTCCATCACCAATTATATTATCAATATTTTCCCTTTTTTTAGCATCTTACAGTATAATAATATCGGTAAAAATATTAAAGGGTGCATTTACTAAACAAACTATTAATTTCAAAACATTTATGGGCAAATATTTCTTTATACTTTTAGTAAGTATATTACTTTCTATTTTGTGTGCATTATTTGATGCATTTGTAACTCCATCATTCACAAAATTATTTACTAATTTAATTAAATAATGTATAATAACTAAAGAATTATGGAAGTGATAAAGATGAAAAAAGTTATAGTTGGCGTAAGTGGTGGAGTAGATTCAGCAGTTAGTGCTTATTTACTAAAAAAAGAAGGATATTTAGTTGAAGGATTATTTATGAGAAACTGGGATAGTTCTATAAATAATGATATAAATGGTAACCCTACTTTAAATAATAATATATGTACACAAGAACAAGATTATAATGATGCGCTTGCTGTATGTAATAAACTTGGAATAAAACTTCATAGAATAGATTTTGTTAAAGAATATTGGGATTATGTATTTACATATTTTCTTGATGAATTAAAAAAAGGTAGAACACCAAATCCTGATATCATGTGCAATAAATATATTAAGTTTGATATGTTTAAAAAAGAAGCTGAAAAATTAGGCGCAGATTATATTGCGACAGGTCATTATGCAAGAATGAAAGATGGTAATTTACTTAGGGGAATAGATCAAAATAAAGATCAAACATACTTTTTATCACAAGTATCAAGAAAGCAGTTATCAAATGTATTATTCCCTGTTGGAGAATATGAGAAAAAAGATGTTAGAAAAATAGCAAAAGAAAATGATTTAGTGGTTGCGGATAAAAAGGATTCAACTGGAATATGTTTTATTGGAGAAAGAAATTTTAAAGAATTTTTAACTAATTACTTACCTAATCAAGAAGGAGATATTGTTGATATTGATACGAATGAAGTACTTGGTAAACATATGGGTCTTATGTATTATACAATAGGTCAAAGAAGAGGACTTGATATTGGTGGTAATGAAAAAAGACTATATGTTGTTGGTAAAGATTTAGAGAAAAATGTATTATATGTTTCTTTAGGTGATGATACGAAATATTTACTAACTGATGAAGCAATAATAGAAGATGTTAATTTTATTAGTGAAAAAAGGCCAAAAAAATGCACTGCTAAATTTAGATATAGACAAAGTGATATAGATGTTGCTATTGAATATTTAGAAGATGGTAATTTAAGTGTTAAATATGATAATGTTAAATCTGTTACACCTGGACAAGCATGCGTACTTTATTTAGGTGAAGAATGCTTAGGTGGCGGAATTATAAAAGAAGTTAGAAAAGATGGTAAAAAGCTTTGGTATTTATAAAAAATTATAAGTTGGAAGAAGTGATATAATGGAAATAAGCGAAGCAAAAGAATTATCAAAAGTTAGATCTAAATTAATTATTGAATATATTAATGACATTTTATCTGATGGAAATAAATTAAAGGCTAAAATAAATTTAGGTATTCATGAAGTTGATGGCAAAGATATGTGTACCGCTGATATATATGTTCCTTACAAAGATTTTGAAAGACATTTTAATTTAGGAATTACTCCAGAATATATATCTATATTACACGAACAACTTTTAAATGATTTAATACCTTATCTTGATGATAATTTTATTGGAGTGACAAGATTTTATAGTTTGAGATCTAATAATCTTCTCTTTGATGGTGTAAGAGTAATGAATATAATGGGTAGTTCAATAATGCTAAATATGTATGGTATAGATGAAAACATTTCAAGTGAATATAATAAAAAATATGAAGAATATGTTAATAATTTACAATCAACAGACAAAATTCTAAAAAGTAATAAAAAACTTTAATATTTATAAAGTCACATATTTTATGTGATTTTTTTTGAAATAAATTGTAGTATATTGTCAAAATATTATATAAATGATAAAATTAAGTTAACATAGGAGAGGTGGTGATAATATGGAAGATATAGATATAAAATAAAAATATAAAACCATATAACAATAATATAATAAATATACTAAACTCATATAATAACAGATAGTTCAATTGATACATAAAATAATGGAAAGATAAAAAACTTTGGTACTTATAAAATCACATATTTTTATGTGATTTTTTACATATTTTTGTTAACAAAAAATTAATTTTTAAAAAATATGTCGAATTATAGATAATTTTTTTTAAATATATGGTATACTTAATTTAGAATAAGGGTAGGAGTAAATTTATGGGTAAAAAATGTAAAAAGAGCAAAAAGATATCAAATTTTTTTGTGTTTAGCAGTTTAATTATAATAATTGTTATAAGCGGGGTTTGTATAATAAAAGATAATTTCTTTAAAACAGAAAAAACAAGTAATATCAATATTTCTTATTTATCTGATGAATTTGTTGATAAATATTTTAAAGAAATTAGTGAAAATAATTCTAATGAAGATAAAGATAATATGCTTATTGTAATATCCAAAAATAAAATAAAAAATTCTTATGGTGCAAAAAATATAATTGAAGCACCAAATAATCAATATATATTACAATATGATTCAGATGAAGAAAAGAAATCTGCATTAGAACAATTAAAGAAAGACAAAAAAATTGAAAGTGTGGAAGAAAACGGAGTATACACTACGCAATCAACAAACTACAATTCATGGGGAATTGAAAAAATGGCCTTAGATAGTGCTAGTGCATCATCAAATAACTATTCAGAAAATATAAAACCGGTTACTGTAGCGATAATAGATTCTGGATGCAATATAGAATTATTTAATAAATATTATAATGGTAAAATTAGTGAAATGTATAATGTTTTAGAAGATTCAATAACAGTAATGAATGATGAAAATGGTCACGGAACACATGTTGCAGGTACAATAGCAGAGGGAACACCTAATAATGTAAAAATACTTCCAATTAAAGTAAGTAGAAATGGTTCAATGTATTCTACAGATATTATAGCTGGAATAAACTATATAGTACGTAATAAAAAGGCTGATGTAATTAATATGAGTTTTGGCGGTTACGGATATAATGGTGCGTTAAAGCAGGCAATTGAATCAGCTAAAGAGCAAAATATTATAAGTGTTGCTGCAGCAGGTAATGAGAATACAAGTGAAAAACTTTATCCAGCAGCACTAGACAATACTATAGCTATTGCATCTGTTGATTCAAATCTAAAAAAATCATCCTTTTCAAATTATGGTTCATACATTACATTTACAGCACCAGGAACAAAAATTAAAAGTATAATGGGCAAAGATGCATCTATTTCAAAAGAAAATGGTAATAATGATGATGATGACCATGAAACTATAAGTGGAACATCAATGGCAACACCTCATGCTGTAAGTTCAGTAGCAATTTTAAAAGGATATAATAAGGATTTAACGTTAGATAATATTATTGATATATTAAAAGAAAGCTCTATTGATTTAGGTGAACCTGGTTGGGATCAATATTATGGAAATGGACTTATATCATTTCAAAATGTAGAATTCTGTAATGGAAAATATTGTGATAAATATGGAATATATAAAAATAAAAGTAAAGAAATAATAAATGTTGAAATAAAAGAAATTAAATTTACAAAATATAATTATTATTCTATAACAAATTTAATGGGAACTAAGGCGGACGTATTATATGCAGATGGTACAGAAAAAACTTTATCACTAGGTGATATAACTGATTTAGAAGTATTAAATTATTCTCCAACTATTTCTGATACCCAAAAAGTTACTATTAAAGTTGGGGATATAAGTAAAGAGATAGAAATTAAAAATCCAACAAATTTTGAAAGTGGTTGGGAATACAATGCTTTAGATAATGAAAAAGTAGAAATAATAGGTTATAAAAATCATAATTTAGAAATTAGTAAATTGTATGTTCCAGAAACTATAGATTCTAAACAAGTAACTGCATTTGCAGATGACTTTAAGTTTTCTGAATTAGGTGCTGATTTTAAAAATTATGTACATTTATATTTGCCTAGTTACTTTAAAAGAATAGGAAATTATGCATTATCAAATACAAATATTAAATATATACATGGTACAAATGATGAAATAGAAATAGGTAATCATGCTTTTGAATCAAGTCAAATAGAAACAATAGATATACCAATTACAGAAATAGGTGAATATGCTTTTAAAGATTGTTATGAATTACTATCATTGAATATCATTGGAAAAAATGACAACTCTGGGACAAGACAAATGACTATTGGAAAATATGCATTTTATAATTGTAAAAAACTAACAAAATTATATCATTCTAAATATGATCAAATAGTTTTAGATGAAATAAAAGAATATACTTTCTATAATTGTGTCTCATTATCCTCTATAGAATTATATATATCTTCTGATATAAAAGGATATGCATTTTATAATACTTTTATGTTATCAAAGTTTGATTTTGGAACAGTTAATTCAATTGGTGAATATGCATTTTCTGAGAGTGGAATTGAAAGAATTAATATTGGAGCACCCTTTGATACTATTTACTCATTTGCATTTAAAAACTGTAAAAATTTGAAAGAAGTAACTTTTGATGGTTCAAGAATTGAAAGCAAAGCATTTTTGAATTCTGGCGTTGAAGAACTTTATTTATATGGTGCAGATTATATTGCTGAGGATGCTTTTGCTTATTCACCAATAAAAAAGGTATATGGTAGATCTGAACTTAATGGACCATATAAAGTTATTGATAGAGTTGGGATTGTTGAAAATAATAACAAATTATTAATTGGTGTATCAAATAGTGGTAGTGTAAGTGATATTGAGCTTCCTGATTATATTACTGAAATTGGAAATTATGCATATACTGGTAATACTTACTTAAGAAATGTAACTATTCCAGAAACAGTAAAAAGATTAGGCGAAAACTCATTTAAAGATTGCAATTGGTTAAAAAATGTGTACTTTTTAGGATACAATCTTTATATAAATGAAAATACATTTAAAAGAATAAATGAAGGAGAAATTAAAAATGAAGATTTAATCTTCTACACTCATAAAGATTCTTCAATTAAAGATTGGTTAGATAGTAATAATTATAATTATAGACATTTTGAACCAGATAAATATGAAATAATGAATTTAAAAGACAAGTATACTGCTGCTCAATATTTAGTTAATGATGATGTTCCTTATGCAAAATTAACGTATTATGAAAAAGAAACTAGAGAGGAATATCTATACGAAGGTGATTATAGTGTTAAAGGTCCATTATCAGAAGGACGTACTTTTTCAAAAGAATATCAAGATCCAAGCAAAGGAATTCAATTTGGTGATACATATCTTATAATAAGTATAAAAACTAAGCAAGGATATGATGTCTTAGTTAATGAAAAGATTCCAATTGTTGTAGTTAAAGCAACCCCAACATATACTATACCTACAGATTTAACTGCAGAATTTGGGCAAAAATTATCTGAAATACAATTACCTGAAGGTTTTGAATGGATGAATAGTTCACAAATTATTAACAAAGGTGGAAAGGTAAAATATAAAGCAAAATATATTCCAAGTGATACAAAAAATTATGAAACAATAGAAAATATTGATATTACAATTAATGTCAATAAAGAAAAAAAGATAATTAACCCAGAAATATCTATTCAAAATAAAGTATATGATGGCACAACAAATATCTCATTAGAAAATATAAATATTTCTAATTTAGAAAAAAATGAGTATAGTATTTTAAGTGCAATTTCTTCAGATGAAAATGTAGGCAAGAAGAAAGCAACTATAAAATTAAAATTATCCGATGATAAATTTATTGATTATTCATTTGATAATGGAAAACAAGAAAAAGATTTTATTGTTGATTTTACTATAGAACCATTGAAAATTTCAAAACCAGTTAGTCCAACATGGAATTATGTTTATAATGGAAAAGAAATTATTTTGGATGTTCCTGGATATAATGAAGATACTATGATTGCTAAAAACAATAAGGGAACAAATGTTGGAATTTATGATGTAATTATTTCATTAAAGAATACTAATTATATATGGGAAGATGGTACAACTAAAGATGTTATTGTTAAGGTTGAAATTAGTAAAGCAGATATATCTGTTCAAGATAATTCTAAAGATGTAACAGTAAAGTATGACGGTAAAGAACATACAATAGATGTTGATTTAATATATTCTAGTGATTATACATTAAGATATATGGATTCTAATGGTGAATATACATTAAATGAACTTCCAAAATATAAAGAAGTAGGAATATATGAAATTAAATATAAAGTATTTTATGATAACAATCATAAAGAATATTTTGGTAAAAGAACATTGACTATTGAAGATGATATTTCTTATATAATAAATAATTATGAAGTTGATAAAATAAATAATTATATTAGTAAAATAATGGTTAATACAGAATATGATACATTTAAATCAAACATTACTTTAGGTAGTGGTTATACAGTAAATATTGATTATAAAGAAATTAATAATAAAAAAATATTATATACTGGTGGTAAAACAAAAATAATGCATAACACAGACTTATATAAAGAATTTACAAATGTTGTTATTGGAGACATAAATGGAGATGGTAAGATAAATTCGGCAGATTTATTAAAAATAAGACAACATTTATTAGGAACTAATGTTTTAAATGGCGCATATTTCTTGTCATCAGATATAAATTATGATAATACAATAAATTCAGCAGATTTGTTAAGAGTAAGACAACATCTGTTGGGTTCAAAACTAATAAAATAGAAATTAGGAGGAATAAAAAGTGAAAAAGATAAAAATTTTATTGATATCTTTAATATCAATGTTTGCATTTAATACAAGTGTTTATGCAGCATCTAGTAGCATATCAGTTAGTTCTGGAAACGTATATGTTGGTGATAGTTTTACAGTATCATTGTATGTCACTTCATCTGCTGCTTGGAATGTGCATGTTACAGCAAGTGGGCCAGTAAGTGGGTGCACCATACATCAAGCTGATGCATCTGCTGATGCACTTGATTCAAATAGATCATTCAGTGCAACATGCACAGCAACAGGTGAGGGAACAATTGTAATTAGATTGAGTGGAGATGTAACATCTGCTTCTGATGGTAATGCTGTACCTGTATCAGGAAGCAGAAGTGTAAGTGTTTCACAAAAACCTGCCCCAGCTCCATCTCCAACACCATCACAATCAGGTAATAACAATAATACTAATAATAATCAAACAAATAATAACAATAATAAACAAAATAGTACTCAAAATGATGGTGACAATAAATCTAAAAATAATAATATTAAGAATATATCAGTTGATGGTTATAATTTAATAAAAGTTGACTCAAATAATTATACTTTATCAGTAACAAATGATATAACAAATATTAATGTTAAAGCAACTGCAGAAGACTCTAAATCAAAGGTAACAGGTACAGGAAACCGCAATATAAATATTGGTGAAAATAATATAGAAATTATTGTGACTGCGGAAAATGGTTCACAAAATAAAATTAATATTAAAGTAACAAGAAAAGATGGTTATTATTTAGAAGACTTAGATTCAATATTAAATAATAATAAAATTACTGATATAAATATAACAATAAAATCTGATACAATTATTACTAAAGAAGATTTGGAAAAAATAAAAAATAGCAAAAAGACAGTTAAATTTAATTATTACAATAATGATAAAAGTTTAGCATATAGTTGGATAATAGACGGATCAAAAATAAAAACAACATCAAATCTATCAACAATTATTACCAGTGATTCAGATAATAAAAAAGATATATTAAAACTATCTAATTACGCAGATGGATTGTTTGTAGTATTAAAACAAAATGATTTACCTTCAGGTACAAAATTAAAATTATTTGTAGGCAATAAATATGAAAATAATGATTTCGTTAATGTATATTCATATAGAAACAATAAACTTTATTTATTAAAAAATAAAATAAAATTAGATAATGGGTATATTGAATTTAGTTTAGATAATACTTCTGAATACTTTGTAACTATGTCAACTATACCAAATACAGACATTACAACTAGTGTTGAAAATAACGAAAAAATATCAATTTTACCAGTTATAATATTAACTATATGCCTTATAGTAATAGGAATAATAATTATATTTATTATAAAAAATAAAAAAAAGAAAAAATTTAATTATGATGATTGTGAAGAACTAAGTGATGATTATAGTTTGTTTGAAATCAAAAATAATGAACAAATTATAAAAAACACTAATAATAATGACAATATAAATTAATACTATAAACTAATGAAAATTTAGTTTATATAGATATAGTGAAAGGTGGTGATAATATGGAACAAGAAAAATATTTAAGTGAAGAAAAATATCAAGAAACAAACAAAAAAGTTAATAATACAAGTAAGATTCTTTTAACTATTGGTATCATACTTTTAGTTGTTGGTGTAATAATTACTATTACTGGCTTTGTAAATTTTAATAAAACAAGAAATAATATGATGAATTCATTTAACAATAGTGCTTCAAATATGTTTGATTCATTTAATAATAGTATTAATAATGATGATGATGGAAGAGAATTTGTTGATTCAATGAAAGAGTCTGCAACATCTGTAACAGATAGTTCAAAGAATTCATTTAATAGTGTTATGCTAATAGGATTGGGTGGCTTTATTTCGGTAGCTGGTTTTGCATTAATTATTGCAGGTGGTGGAATGACATATATGGCTCATAGAAGAGAAATAACAGCATATACTACACAACAAACAATGCCTATAAAAAAGGAAACAATTAATGATATTACACCAACAGTTGCAGATGCTGCTGGAACAATTGCTAAAAGTGTTAGTCAAGGTTTCGAAGAAGGAAAAAAAGAAACTGATGATACTCAAAACAAAGTGGATTAAAAATTCACTTTTTATTTTACTTTTACTTGACATTTCTCTGTAAAATGATAAAATAATATTATAGTAGAAGAGTAGGGAGAGATAGACAATGATGAAAAGATTAAATGAAATATTAAGTGAAATTGGGATATCAAAAGTTAAGTTAGCAAAATACTTAAATGTATCAAGACAAATGGTTTATAATTATCTTGAAATGGAAGATGTTAATTTATGGCCACTTGAAAAGAAAATGAAATTATTTAATTTATTACAAATAAAATCAGCAGATGAAATAGAAAATATAAAAATAACTAATGATTTTATTAAACACGCAAATAATTTAATAAATGATAATAACTCAGGTATAGTAGAGAAGGGGAACATATCATTTGATGGAATAAATGCTAAAGATCAGGCATTATTAAATGATATAGTATTCTTACTTAAAGAAAATTTAGAGGATGATACAACTGGACAAATGTCAAAAGTATATAGATATTTATATTACTTCTTACAAGTATTAGAAGATGTACCAGAAATAAAATATATGCTTGGTTATGTTGCTAAAACAACTGGATTCGTCTCCCCTAACGAATTTATTTTTGAAGAGGATAATCAATTTGCATTTGAAAGTATATTATATTCAGCAATGGTATTATATAATAGCAAAGGCGCATCTAAAAATAAGTTATTAGAAATGCATAAGAAATTTACAAATGAAATTGAAGCAAAACATGAGGAAAAATTATCTAGAACGCAAGAATTAAATTCCGCTAAAGTACAAGCTTTAAAAGAACTTGGTTATACTGAATTAAATGAAAGTAATTATTCTGAAGTACTAGAAAAGATGGCTGAAATACAATCTAGAAAAATATAGATGTAATTTCAGATAATAATTATTATGTAAACTAGCATATTTTGAAATAAATATGATTAATTTTATACATCTAATATTATATATGTAATTAATATCTCACTATTATAATGAGATATTTTTATTTACTGATTTATTATTAATTATATA
>JABLTO010053972.1_pt1 | contig 10859 bp, 9 predicted proteins | sample 7160091 | NCBI WGS metagenome assembly JABLTO01 (sample SAMN14651225, study PRJNA627086) | human gut metagenome | isolation source: feces | host: Homo sapiens
CGAGGACATGACCGTGCTCGCGCAGCTCGGCGCGGCGGTCGTGACGAAGCTCGGCAAAATGATCGAGATCCCCGCGCCTGTTCAGGTCGACGGCGACGCGGACGCGCCCTACTACCGTCCCCTCGGACTGGACGGCGAGCCGAAAAACTTCCTCAAGGCCAAGCCGCAGACCGACCGGAGCAAATGCACCGGCTGCGGCGTGTGCGCGGCGCTCTGCCCGATGGGCAGCATCAGCCGCGAGGACCCCGCCGAGGTCACGGGCGTGTGCATCAAGTGCCATGCCTGCGTGCGGAACTGCCCGACGGGCGCGAAGTATTTCGACGACGAAGCGTTCCTCTCCCACAAGGCGATGCTCGAGCGCGACTACACCCGCCGCGCCGACGCGAAGATATTCCTGTAAAGCAGCAAAAAGGAGTCCCCTGTCCGTGCGGACAGGGGACTCCTTTTCATCACAGGAAGTTGGCGAATACCGAGGCGCCGACCACGGTCAGCAGTCCGGCCACGACGATGGACAAGCCGCTCATCGCGCCCTCCACCTCGCCGATCTCGATGGCCTTCGCCGTGCCGAGCGCGTGCGCGGCGGAGCCGATGGCCACGCCCTTGGCGATTGGCTCGGTGATGCGGAACACGCGGCAGACGGCGACGGCGATGACGTTGCCGAGGATGCCGGTAATGATGATCATGGCGACGGTCAGCGTCACATAGCCGCCGAGCTCCTCCGAGACGCCCATGCCGATGGCGGTCGTGATGGACTTCGGCAGGAGCGTGACGTACTCCTCATGCGAAAGGCGGAAGGCGAGGCTCAGCGCCAGCACGCTGCACAGCGTGGTGAGCACGCCCGAGAGGATACCGGCGAGAATGGCCCTCCAACTGCTGCGCAGCAATGCGAATTTCTCATAGAGCGGGACGGCGAGGCACACGGTCGCCGGCGTGAGCAGGTAGCTGAGGTACTTCGCCCCGGCGTAATACACCTCGTAATCGATATGTGCGGTGACGAGCACAAGGATCGTGACGATGACAGAGAGGAGCAGGGGATTGAAGAGCGCCAGACGGAAGCGCTTTTGCAGCACCACGCCGAGCCCGTAGGCAAGCAGACTGAGCGAAACGCCGAAAAAGACGGAGTGTTCAAAAAATTCCATGCTCATACCTCCTTGCCGCGGCCGCGGCGCAGGAAGAACTGCGTGACGCGGCCCGAAACGACCATGACCAGCACGGTCGTGATAACGGCGATGACGAGATAGGCGAAGAGCTTCGCGCGGATGATGCCCCACGAGGCCATCAGCCCGGTGGCAGCGGGAATGAACATCAGCGGCATGATCTCGATGAGAAAGAGCGCCGTATCGCGCACGTCCTCCAGACGGAAGACGCGCAGCTGCAGGCACAGGAACATCAGCACCAGCCCGTAGATGCTGGCGGGCACGGGGAGGGGGAGCAGGTAGTTGAGCGCTTCTCCGGCAAAGGAAATGAGGAGAATGATGCCGAATTGCTTGACGTATTTCATAGGCGGCCTCTTTCGGGAAAAATAGAACTTGATTATAGGCGCGGCGGGGAGGAATGTCAATGCGCCGCGCGGCTTTTCTCTCAAATGAAAAGAGACCGCCCCGCGGGGCGGCCTCTTCCTGTTGAATCCGTATAGCTCACACGCCGCTTGCGCCGTAGTTGGAGAGCACGCGGGCGGAGGGATCCTTGACGTCGCAGCCCTCCCAGTCCTTGTTCGGCATCCAGAAGTCCTTGACCATCTCGGCCTGCCCGGGGTAATACTTCTCGAACAGCTCGCGGTAGAGCAGGCTCTCCTTTGTGAACGGCGTCGCAAAGGAATACTGCTTCCGCTTTTCCTCGTACTCCTCGTCGGTGTACAGGCTTTCGGCGTACTCCTTGAGGTCGTCCACCATCGAGTGACCGACGGCGTCGGAGAAGGCGGCCTTCTGCCGCCAGAGGATATCCTCGGGCAGGATGCGGTCGGCGGCGAACGCCTCGCGCAGCAGGTACTTGCCCATGTGGTAGCTGTTGACCTTGAGCTTGGGATCAATGCTCATCACATATTTGACGAAATTGAGGTCGCCGAACGGCACGCGCGCCTCGATGGAGTTGACCGCGATGCAGCGGTCGGCGCGGAGCACGTCGTACATATACAGCTCGTCCACGCGCTTTTTCGCCTCCTGCTGGAAGGCCTCGGGCGAGGGTGCGAAGTCCGTATACTTGTAGCCGAAGAGCTCATCGGAGATCTCGCCCGTCATAAGCACGCGCACGTCGGTCTGCTCGTGGATGGCCTTGCAGCACAGGTACATACCCATGCTCGCGCGGATGGTGGTGATGTCGTAGGTGCCGAGCATGGCAACGACCTCTTCGAGCGAGGCGAGCACCTGCTCGCGCGTCATGATGACCTCGGTGTGCTCGGCGCCGATGAAGTCGGCGACCTCACGGGCGTACTTGAGGTCGATGGGGTCAAGGTCCATGCCGATGGCAAAGGTGCGGATCCTCTTGCCGAGGAGCTTGGCGGAGATGGCGCAGACAAGGCTGGAATCCAGTCCGCCGGAGAGCAGGAAGCCGAGCGGCGCGTCGGCGTCGAGCCGCTTTTCCACGCCCGCGATGAGCTTCTCACGGATCTTTTTGCACACGGTGTCCAGATCGTCCCTGGAGTATTCCGTCACCGTGGTGAGGTCAGCGTAGCGGACGAATTTGCCGTCGGCGTAGTAGTGACCCGGCGGGAAGGGCATAATGCGCTCGCACAGACCGACGAGGTTCTTCGCCTCGCTGGCGAAGAGGATGCCGCCGTCGGCGAGATAGCCGTAGAAGAGCGGGCGGATGCCGATGGGGTCGCGCGCGGCGACGAGACGGTCAGCCTTGGCGTCATAAATGATCATGGCAAACTCGGCATCGAGCTTGGCGAACATCTCCACGCCGTACTCGCGGTAGAGGGGGAGAATGAGCTCGCAGTCGGACTCGGACGCGAAGGTGTAGCCCTTGGCCTCCAGCTCCTTTTTGAGCGGACGGAAGCCGTACAGCTCGCCGTTGCAAACCGCCATGTCGCCGCCGAGGTGGAAGGGCTGCATCCCCTCCTCGTGCAGACCCATGATGGCAAGGCGGTGGAAGCCGAGCATACCGCGGCCGGCCTTTTCCATTCGGCTCATGTCGGGACCGCGGGAAATGGTGCGGTCAAAGTAAGGACGGATCTCCTGCTCCGTCAGGGTGGGGGAATCAAAACCGATGATAGCGCACATAAAAAGCACCTCCAGATAAAATAAAGCAGCGACGTCCTGTAAATTTTAGGACGAATCGCTGCGTATCCGTGGTGCCACCTAATTTGCCGATCCAAGGATCGGCCCCTTTGCGGGGTTCCAACAAACCCCTGTGCCTTAACGCCGCACGCCGCGTCTTTCCTACCGGGCCGAAGCCGTTCAGATCGCTGCTCCCGAGTGTTATTCGCATGGCCTCTGTGTATCGGGCTCCCACTGTCCCCGACTCGCTGTGACCGAATGGCGCATGGTACTTGTCTCGATCGTTGCATTTCGCTTTATTGGATTGAATGAGTGAATTATAGTCTTGCGGGAGCAAATCGTCAATATTGCAGATACCCAACGTTTTGCACAAAATTTTTACAAATTTTCGGCTGTTTGCATAAAAAGGGCGGCCTGCCTTGGCAGACCGCCCGAGAGAGCCTTTTTACTTGTGCAGCAGGGGGGAGAGCGGCTTGTAGATCAAAAAGCACAGCGCCACGTCGAGCAGGCCCTTGAAAAATGTGAAGGGCATATTGAACACGAGCAGACATTCGAGCAGACCGTCGACCGAGGGACGGATGGCCTGATACATCCCGATGATGGTCTCGAGCGGCAGGTGATAGCACACGACGTAGGCGGGGTAGACCACGAAGTAGTTCAGCGGAACGGAGAGCACCGCCATGAGCAGCGTGCCGATGACCGCGCCGAGCAGCGCGCCCCGGCGGGACTTGTTGCGCTGATAGACAAAGCCGGCGGAGAAGGCGAACACCGACCCCATGAGGAAGTTGAACAGCTCGCCGACGTAGGCGGACGAGGTGCCGTGCAGCACGGCGAAGAGCAGGTTCTTCAGAAAGGCTACCACCACGCCGTAGACGGGGCCGAGCGAAAACGCGGCGAGCAGCTCGGGAAGGTCGGAGATGTCGAGCTTGACGAAGGCGGGGATGAGCGCGGGGATGGGGAATTCGATGAACATGAGCACAAAGGCGACGGCCGAGAGCATGGCGGTGACCGTTACCTTGTGCGTGCGGCTGCGGCCCGCGACGCGGGCGGAGGGGATGGCGTTGACGTTGGGTTCGGACATGAAAAAACACTCCTTTTGTTCATTTTCCTTGAAAGAACGAGTCTTCCAAGGTGCATGACGCAAAAAGAGCGAGGGAATTGCGTGGTAACAGCGCGCAGCACATCTTCTCTCATCCGGACTGTGACCGTCGGTTCCGGAATCGCACCGGATCGTGCGGCAAAATTGCCGCTTGCGGACTATACCGCCGGTGGGGAATTTCACCCCGCCTCGAAGACCTGTATTTCAAGTTTGACTAAAGCATAGCACAGTGCTGGAAAAAATGCAAGAGGAAAAACAACACTTTACAAATAAAAACGAATGTTCTATAATGAAGGATAAACGACGAGGGGAGGAATGCGTGTGCGCGGAAAACCGGTGAGCTGCTGCTTCACGGGCCACCGCCCGGCGAAGCTGCCGTGGGGGACGGACGAGGGAGACGAACGCTGCCTGCGGCTCAAGGCGCGGCTGCGTGAGGTGATCGCACGCGCCGTAGAGGACGGCTACACGCACTTTATCTGCGGCATGGCGGAGGGCTGCGACCTCTACTGCGCCGAGGCGGTGCTGGCGCTGCGCGAGCGCCACAGCGAGGTGACGCTCGAGGCGGCGATCCCCTGCCCGACGCAGGCGGACGGCTGGAGCGAAGCACAGCGCGAGCGCTACCGCCGTATTCTGGAGCAGTGCGACTATGAGACGATGGTGCAGGAACGCTACACGCGCGACTGTATGCAGCGGCGCAACCGCTACATGGTCGACCATTCTGACCTGCTCATCGCCGTGCACGACGGCCTGCCCGGCGGCACGCGCTACACCATCGAATACGCCCTGCGCCGCGGCGTGAATATCATTGACGTGCCCATCGAGGAATAAAAAAAGGACGGCTCAAAGGTTTGATGTTGATAAGGAACAAAAACCAAATCACACAAAAGACGGCTGAAAAGGCTTGGGTTACAACAAAATAAGCGAAAAACGGCACTGTTTTAGAATGGTGCCGTTTTTTGCTGCCCAAATTGCCCTATGCTGTCGCAGAAATGGAGGGCAATCATCATGTCAGAACCTATCACTTTGGATTATTATTACGGCTTGGAAGCCGAACAGTACACTTTCTTCCGCATCCCCAAAATCCTTTTCAGTCCCACCTACAAGACGCTTTCTGTGTCGGCGAAGATGCTGTACGCACTTATGTTGGACCGTATGAGCTTGTCTGCCCGTAACCGCTGGATGGACGAGGACGGGCGTGTGTTCATTTACTTTCGCATGAGCGAGATCATGAGTGCTCTTGGCTGCGGTCACAACAAGGCAATCGCCCTGTATGCCGAATTGGAAAAGGTCGGTCTTATCGAGCGAAAGAAGCAAGGCATGGGCAGACCTGCTAAAATCTATGTCAAGAACTTTATTCCCAAAACCGGAAGTCAGCGCCCCAAAAAGGAAGTACCCGCAACGCCTGTTAGTGAGTATGATGACTTCCCCTCAGCGGAGCGTAATAATAAGAACTACAAGAATAATACTTACATCAGTGATACTGATCCATCCATCTATCCAGAACAACCGGAAGTCACAGAGCCGGAGAATCAGCCGGAGCAGATAGATACGATGGATGAGTACAGAGAGATTCTTGAGGAAAATATCGACCTCGAATATCTTCGGCACAACGGTCACGCAGAGGATGACCTACTGGATGAAATCATGGATCTGCTTACCGACACCGTGACGAGCAAAAAGCCCACCATCAGGATCGGCGGTGAGGACTTACCAACCGAGGTCGTGCGAAGCAGATTGCTCAAACTGGATGCAAGCCATATCGAATATGTACTGGACAGTTTGCTCCAGAACACCACCAAAGTCCGAAATATCAGAGCATACCTGCTCACAGCGCTTTACAACGCACCTACTACACTCAGCAGCTACTACACCGCATTGGTCAATCACGACCTGTATGGTGATCGGTAGCTGCTTTTTTCATAAGCGGCGGTAGATTCACCGTCAAAATCTAACACGCACCGTGGCAGAAACGCGCCCGGTGCGCGTTTTCTGTTTCTGCGGTGCCGGCGGCATCTCGCTGAGAAAGGACACCGAATGACACAGAACAATGATCAGCGGCGCAGACTATTTCGTATCCTGCGCCGGATTGCCGTACCGCCTTGGAGCACCCGACTCACGATCAAATTTCAAAAAAACGGAGGTAATTCTATGAAACTTCATTCCACTCCCCATCGACCGAGGTCGATTTTGGCAGGGCTTCTTGCTCTGACCCTGATGTTCTCTATGCTGCCTACCGCCTTTGCGGCGCAGCAGAACAGCTACCATGACCCCGCTGAGCACTGGCTCACCGCCAATAACCGCACAAATGAGTTGGATGTCAACGCAGTGGTCACGCATGAAACCTTCAACTGTGGAGTTTGCGGGAAACAGACCTCCTTCACCGCATGGCGAACGCCCGAATATACCAGAGATGGGAAAACGGCACTGACCCGCAATGTCATGTACTCGGACGGCACTCTGCTCGGCGGTGAAGGTAAAGGCGTTATTCTGGATGGTACGCCCGGTAAGGATGCCTATTACACCGGCTACCACTGGACTAAGGCAATGTGTGATACCTGCGGCACCATGAACAGCAATGGCAGCATCAACGGCTATGGCTTTGGCCGCAATGTGTACAACCTGTACGATTGCGCTGCCGAGTTCATGGAAGATCTGGATAAGCGCGTAACATACGAGTACGCAGATGACACCTACCATACAGTCACCACCAAAGGCGGCTCCTACTGCTGTTTCTGTTACGGTACGATCTATGAGTCCAGCTCTAAGCTGGAGCGTCACAGCATGGTAACAGAAGTGTTGCCCCAGCCGGCGAATGGCCGCTTTGCTGTGGTGGAGAAGTGTAGCCTGTGCGACTATACCCACTATGACTATACGGCAGCAAAAGCCGTCATCGCGGACTATTACGGCATCGCAGACGGCAAGTCGCATACCATCACGGTCAGCGACCTCTCGGAAGCAGGCGTCCGCACCGCGATCCGCTATGGCAATAGCGCAGACAGCTGCACCATGACCTCTGCACCCAACTACACCGAAGCCGGTCAGTACATGGTCTACTACGAGATCACCTACAGCTACAAGGGCAAGGAAATGACCGAGAACGGCGTGGCAAAGGTCTGGCTGCGTGACGAATCCACCAAGGATGACGGCTCTTGTGCCTGCGGCTGCGGCGATGCAAACTGCGGCTGTGAGGACAAGAACTGCGGCGGCAACTGCTGCACGGACAAGGGCTGCGGCAAGGATCACCATTTCACCCTGCTGGACAAGGTTCAGGCAGGTTGCACCACCCTCGGCTATGATCGCTACCTCTGTACGGAGTGCGGCAAAATCGAAAAGCGTGATTATGTGGACTCTCTGGGCCACGCATGGCAGAGCATCGTCATCCGTGACGCCACCTGCGAAGCAGACGGCAAGCAGTTGGAGCTGTGCTCCCGCTGCGGTGAGATGAAGCAGACCGCCACACCCAAGGGCGAACATAAGTACAAAACCTATACCGTTTCTTCGACTTGCACGAACCCCGGCTACACCGTCCGTGAGTGCTCCGTTTGCGGCGACCGCCACATCGAGGACATCACCTCGGTACTCCCGCACAATTATGAATCCCATGTGGTTGCCGCCACCTGCGAGAACGGCGGCAAGACCATCCATCGTTGCGACGGCTGTGGCAGCAGCTTCGTGACAGACTACACCGATGCGCTCGGCCATAGCTGGGATGAGGGTACGCTCGTCACTAATTCCACCTGCACCGGCGAGGGCGTCATGGAATACCGCTGCACCCGCTGCGGCTATCACCGCATCGAGGGCAACGAGGCGGCAGGTCATGTGCCGGGTACGCCTGCGACCTGCACCGAACCCCAGCTTTGCACCAAGTGCGGCGCTGTGCTGGCAAAGGCGCTTGGTCACGACTACAAGAGCGAAGTAACGGCTCCCACCTGTACTGAGATGGGTTACACCACCAACACCTGCACCCGCTGCGGAGACAGCAATAAGACTGATTACACCGAGCCTGCCGGTCATAAGCCGGGCGATTGGATCATCGACAAGGAGCCGACCACCGACTCCGCGGGCAGCAAGCATAAGGAATGCGAAAACTGCGGTGAAAAGCTGGAAACGGCTGAAATCGAGAAAATCTACAACAGCGGCACAACGGACAGCAAGGGCGAAGTCGTTGTAGGCGGTTATCTCGTGACCGTTACCGATGCCGACACGAAGAATCCCGTCGCAAACGCCGCCGTCGCGATCCACAAGGACAACAGCATTTCCATCCGCCTGCCCAATAGTCGCCTGCTGGACTATGATGACCAGACCACAGTCACCGTGCGGCTCGTCAAGGACAAGTCCGCTGTGCCGGACATGAGCATTGCCATTACAGACAAGAACGACAATTATGCAGCAGATAAGACGAACAAGGCAGGTCAGATCACCGTTCCCACCGGCAGCGGTAAGACCAACGAGGACGGCAAGGTCACCGGCGGCTATGAGGATGCGGACGGCGACCGTTGGACGCTGACCGTCAAGGTCATCCGCACGGATACCAAGCGTCCCATCTCCGGCAGTGATGTTTCCATCGGAAAGACCGGCAACATCACCGTGAAACTGCCCGATGGTGCGGATATGGATGCCAAGCATCAGGTGACGATCATCGTGACCGACCACAAGAAGAACCCCCAGGAAAACAAGAATATCACCGTCAAGGGCGACCTGAATCAGACGGAAAAAGGCAAGACCGACAAGAACGGTGAGCTTACCGTCCCCGAAGTGGAGCAGACCGAGCGCCACGGTGTTTATATCGTCGGCTATACGGACGGCACATTTGGTCCCTCCCGCAGTATGACCCGCAGTGAAGCCGCCGCAATCTTTGCCCGCCTGCTGGCGGAGAAGAACGGTGACACTATTTCCACTGCGGCAAACACTAAGTTTACGGATGTTCCCCGCAACGCATGGTATTCCGGCTATGTGAAGTACCTCGCCAACAACGGCATCACCTACGGTAAGAGCAAGACCATCTTTGCTCCCAACGATGCCATTACCCGTGCCGAGTTTACCACGATGGCCGTCCGCTTCTTCGAGGTCTACGGCGACGGTGATGCAGAGATCATGGAGCAGTTTGGCGGCTTCAACGATGTTTCCTCCGGCTATTGGGCGGCAGAATACATCCGCTATGCCGCCAAGCATGGCTGGATCAACGGCTATGGCGACGGCTCCTTCCGTGCTGACGATGAAATCAACCGCGCGGAGGTCGTGACCATCGTCAATCGCCTGCTGGGCCGTGAGGCGGATGAGGACTACATTGCGGATAATCTTCGCAAGCTGAACACCTTCCCGGATGTCAGCCGCAAGCATTGGGCGTACTACGCAGTCATGGAGGCTGCCAACGCCCATACCGCCATCCTCGGTGACAGCGAAAGTTGGAGCAAGTGATTTTCGGTTTCCCCTGCACCGAAAGGATGGTGATGCACCATGCAGGAGGAACTGGAGAAAAAGACAGTGGTTGTGATCACGACCGGCGCAAAGCTGACGGAAAGATTGCTGAAAAGCCTGATCCGCAAAGCTCTTGCAGAAATGCAGCGCCAGACGCAGAACCGCAAAGTCTATCGGGGAAAGCAGTCGGTAAAGCACCTGTTGCAGCAAGGCGGCGGTGCATCCACCATTGAGGTGTCCAGCGCCAGCATCCGCACCTTTGAGCGTGTTGCGCGAAAATACGGGGTGGATTTTGCGGTCAGAAAGGATAGCGCGGCGGAAAAGCCGCGCTATCTCATCTTCTTTAAGGCGCGGGATGCTGACGCGATGACCGCTGCCTTTCAGGAATATACGGCAAAGGTCGTGCAGCGTGAGAAGAAACCGTCTGTTCGGGAACAGCTTGCCAAGCTGCGGATCGCTGTGCTGGACAAGGAAGCGGCTCCGGCGAAAACCAAGGACAAGGAGGTGTCGCTGTGAGGAAAATCCCAAAGCCGGATGCTGTCACACTCAAAGCGCTGCTGCCGTATGGCATGATCGGTCTGCTTGCGACCAAGCTGGGGCAGGCATACCGGTTGGCGACCGGCGCGGACATTATCGACCGTCTGATGAATACGGTCATGGTGCTGGGGCGCGTCATGGAGCATCCACTGCCGAGCCTGCACCCGTTTGACCTGTTGGTCGGCGTGTGCTGCGGTGCGCTGCTGTGGCTGACGGTGTATTACCGGAAAAAGAACGCAAAGAAGTTTCGCCACGGTGCCGAGTACGGCACCGCCCGTTGTGGTGCATAATCCTAAGTGTAAACAACACCTACATGGACGCACAGGAGGTTATGCACATGACTGATTATAGCAAAATTACAGCCCTTTACTCCCGCCTTTCCGTGGGCGATGAGGACAGGGACGGCGGCGAGAGCAACAGCATACAGAACCAAAAAATCTTTTTGGAGAACTATGCCAGAGGGCAGCACCTAACCAATATCCGGCACTACATTGACGATGACGAAAGCGGCAGGTTTTTTGACCGTTCCGCCTACTCCCGCATGATGGACGATGTGGAAAACGGGAAAATCGGTGTCTGCATTATGA
>JABLTO010058984.1_pt1 | contig 10854 bp, 9 predicted proteins | sample 7160091 | NCBI WGS metagenome assembly JABLTO01 (sample SAMN14651225, study PRJNA627086) | human gut metagenome | isolation source: feces | host: Homo sapiens
AGATAGCTGAGTGCAGTTGCTCTCCACAGGGTCTCATCATCCGTCTTATCTTCATTGGCATGCCGGTACGCATACAACGGCATCGTCGCAATGATCCCGTGTGCACCGCTCCCGGTAATGCTCATAGCCGGTCTGGAAAGGCCCAGAACCCTGGCCTCTATCGCACCGTTACACAGTAATTGTGCCGTCTTAAGTGCATCCCTGGATATGATCCGGTTACCATTCTCACGATAAAGTTTCTTTGCGAATACTGCCCTGTCCGAAGCCAGTCCTTCCTTTAATAATTCTAGATTCATCGTATACGCTTTTCCGATAAACGCGATCTCTTCAACCGGAACTGTATTTACATACCGCAGGATCTCTGCCATGGAATATCCGTGAATTACCGGACGTGCCTGCTTTTTCCGGGATTCCTCCCTGTACATCTTATCTTCTTTATCAAATATCACAATGCCGTCTTTTTCTATCTTTACGATATTCGTATGTGCATCCCGGATCATCACCTTACACCGGTTATGCTCCGTTGTCACCACGGCATCGATCGTGATCTCGGATCCGACATGATCCATAACCACTTCCACCAGACCGTCGCTCACCATCTGCGCCGCTTTCTCATCATCTTCCGGTGTGATATCTGCCAGCGATTCCAGTCCTTTTTCCGCATCTGCCGCTACCGCCCCAAGTGCCGCCGCATAATAGTTGCCGAATCTCTCCGAATTAGGAATTCCACAGGTAAATGCATTCTTGTACATACCGGAATTCAATGCCACATGTACATTTACAATCTTACCTTCCGTATATTTCTTCGCACTTGCCACGGCAAATGCGATAGCTCCCGGCTCGGTCACGCCAAGTGCCGGTTTCATATCTTCTCTGATCAGCTCCGTCAGCTTCTGCATATTCTGCCTCCTCCCCGTTATCAACCCTGTTCTACGAAATTAACATTCTTATCTTAACACATCCACCACAGTTTCTGCACTTTTCTCATCTAAAATCTTTAGAAATTTTAATACTCTGTTTATTGATTTTTCCTATTCCCGGCGTATGATTAAATGTATATTGCAAGTACTATTTTAAGAGGTGAATGAATTGAAACTAAAAGACAGATTTATACGTTTTATGTACGGAAGATATGGTGCTGATTCCTTTGGCAAATTTACCATCTGGGGATCCCTGATCCTTATGCTGATCGCAGGATGGACGCATCGGGGAATCCTTTCCTGGCTGGCATGGGCCGGTATCATCTATTCTTATTTCCGGATGTTTTCCAAAAATACTTACAAACGAGCCGCCGAGAATCAGAAATATCTGCAGATGACACGCGGCATCCGGACATTTTTCTACAGGCAGCGTAACATGATAACACAGCGCAAGACACACCACATTTACAAATGTCCGTCATGTAAACAGAAGATCCGTGTTCCAAAAGGAAAAGGCAAGATTGAGATCCGCTGCCCGAAGTGTAACACCAGATTTATCAAACGAAGCTAAGGAGTTCCCATGTTTGGTTATATTTCTATCAACAAAGCCGAGATGAAATTCAAAGATTATGATGTCTATCATTCTTATTACTGTGGACTATGCAAAGTCTTAAAAGAATGTTATGGTAGAAGAGGTCAGGTGACTTTATCCTTTGATATGACATTTCTTGTGATCCTGCTCACCGGTCTTTATGAACCGGACACGAAGACAGAGATGGTCCGTTGTATTGCACATCCCATGCAAAAGCATGCGGCAAAGACCAATGAATTTACTGAATATGCCGCAGCCATCAACATGCTGTTATCTTATTATAAGTGTGAAGATGACTGGGCAGACGAACACAGGAAGAAAGCTTTTGTTGCCGCAAAACTTTTGCATTCAAAGATAAAGAAGATTGAAAAATTATATCCCGTAAAATGTAAGGTCATCTCAGAAAATCTCGCCCAAATCTCAAAATATGAGGCAGAAAATGAACAGAATCTGGATCTTATGTCCGGACTTTTTGGCAATATCATGGCTGAGATTTTTGCATACCGCCACGATGAATGGGAATCCTCTCTTCGTAAGATCGGATTCTTCCTCGGAAAATTCATCTATCTGATGGATGCCTACGATGATGTCGAAAAAGACATCAAATCCGGCAGCTATAATCCATTCAGGAAGGCATACCTGAACGATCCTGCATTTGCAGATGACTGCCGCAGCCTTCTGACGCTTATGATGTCGGAATGCTCCAGGGAATTCGAACAGCTTCCGATACTGCTGCATGCAGAGATCTTGCGGAACGTTCTCTATTCCGGAGTATGGAGCAGATACACTGCCGTAACATCCGAAAGACTCGCCGGCAAGAATACACACAACGCTGCAGATACTGCTGACGGCAATTCCACTGCCGGTAGAACCACGAATGATAATCCACATCCTGACACAGATAATTCAACAACAGGAGATCAAGAACAATGACAGATCCATATAGTGTCTTAGAAGTATCCCGTGATGCTTCTGATGACGAAATAAAAAAAGCATATCGTAACCTCAGCCGAAAATATCATCCGGATGCCAATATCAATAATCCGAACAAGGATCAGGCAGAGGCGAAATTCAAAGAAGTCCAGCAGGCCTATCAGCAGATCATGAAAGAGCGGGAATACGGCTCTTCCGGGAATTACGGTCCATATAGCCAGAACGGATATGGTCCGTTCCGCGGCTTCTACGGAGAATACCGGCAGACCGGTAATGCAGGTCAGGAAAGTGAGCAGGATCTTCACTTAAGAGCTGCTGCCAACTTCATCAACAACGGCCGGTATCAGGAAGCAATGAACGTATTAAACGGAATCAACGAGCATACTGCCCAGTGGTATTACTACAGTGCGATTGCCAATTCCGGTCTCGGCAACAATGCAACGGCCCTTCAGCATGCCAAAGAAGCGCTCCGCATGGAACCAACCAACTATCAATACCAGATGTTAGTTAACCAGTTTGAAAGCGGCGGAAGCTGGTACCGCCAACGCCAGAATCCGTATACCACCACCTTCGGCGGCGGAAGCGACTGGTGTGTAAAATTATGTATTGCCAACATCGTCTGCAACTTATGCTGCAGCGGCGGAATGTGCTGCGGTGCCCCGGGCGGTTACAGCGGCGGCCATTATATGTAACTCATAAAATTTCAATGTAATCCAGATGTACAATAAATTGTGACCATCAGCAAACGCAAAAAGGAGGAATTCTTATGTTGGATTATCTTGTTTTATATCAGAGTGAATCCGGAAATACAAAGAAAATTGCTGCATCTATCTTCTCGCGCCTTCCAGGCAATTCCAAAGATCTGATCGATATCGATACAGATAAGACAATTCCGGAAGCCAATGTCTACTTCATCGGATTCTGCGTGCACCGCGGAAGCTGCAGTATGGAAGTCAGTGACTTCTTAAGTGACTTAAGCGGCAAACAGATTGCTTTATTCGGAACTTGCGGAATGGGGGATTCTCCGGAATATTATAAGGATATTGCCGGACGCGTCAGTGCCTGGATCGAAGCAGACAACGATTATCTTGGATATTTTATCTGTCAGGGAAAGATGCCGCAGAAGGTACGTATGAAGTATGAATCCATGCGAACTGACGAGAATAACGACCAGATCGACCGTTTTATCCAGAATTTCGATCTTGCACTTACTCATCCGGATGATCTGGATGTGGAGCATGCAAAAGTATTCGTCGATCATATGTTAAAGAAGATTCAATTATAATGAAATAATATACGAGAGGCTGCCACCGGCAGCTTTTCTTGTATTCTTTGATAAAAACACCCGGAAATAAATATTCCGGGTGTTTTTTATAAGAGGCGCCAACCAGATTTGAACTGGTGATAGAGGTGTTGCAGACCTTTGCCTTACCACTTGGCTATGGCGCCATATGACTCCAACGGGAATCGAACCCGTGTTACCGCCGTGAAAGGGCGATGTCTTAACCGCTTGACCATGGAGCCGTATATTTATTTGTCATTGTGTTTTTCACACGACCGAGATTTAATATATCATAGACTCGGTTGTTTGGCAAGTGTTTTTTTGAATTTTCTGAAAAATTTTTATTTTTCAGATTTTTTCTTATTTTTTGCGGACAGCAAAAGCTTTGCCTGCTTTTTTCTGTCCGCATCTTGTCCGGTTCATAATCGTAATAACGAATCCATATGTCCCTTACAGAAGTGTATGATATAAAATCAAACGTGTTACATCAGAATCAGATCTTACATGCCCCTGTCGTCATCTTAATTATTAGCGATTGTGATCTATCCTGTCCATATGCTCAATCAGCCGGAATATCTGACTTGTATATCCCCACTCATTGTCATAGAAACAAATGACCTTGAAAAAGTGGGAATTCACTTGAATTCCCTGCCTTGCATCAAAGATCGATGCATGTGAATCTCCGATAAAATCTGAAGATACCACTTCATCCTCTACATAATCCAAAATGCCGGACAAATATGTCTCAGAGGCCTCCCGGACTTTTTTGCAGATCTCATCATATGATGCCGGCTGCTTTAACGCTACATTCAGATCAACAATTGATACATCTGAAGTTGGAACCCTGTAAGAAATACCACTCATCTTATCCTTTAAAGCCGGAATGACAAGCGAGATTGCTTTTGCGGCTCCCGTTGTAGATGGAATCAGGTTACCAAATGCCGAACGTCCGGTTCTCCAGTCTTTCTGGGAACGGCTGTCCACAACCTTTTGTTTTGCAGTTGCGGCATGAATCGTTGACATCAGCCCATATTCGATTCCATAATTATCTTCCAGAACTTTACAGATTGGTGCGAGACAATTCGTAGTACATGATGCATTCGATACAACCGGCATATCCGATGTATATTTGTCATGGTTGATTCCCATGATAAATGTCGGTGTATCCCCGTCTTTTGCCGGTGCTGAGATAATAACTTTCTTCGCACCGCCTTCTAAATGGGCTTTTGCCTTTTCCGTTGTACAGTATGCACCTGTTGCATCAATAATATACTCTGCACCACATGCTCCCCATGGAATCAATGCCGCATCTGATTCTGAAAATACAGGAATCTTCTGTCCTTCAATGATCAGTCCATTCTCATATGTATCCAGTTCTCCCTGAAAACGTCCAAATGTAGAATCATACCGGATCATATACTTCATATAACCCAGGTCTGCATTCCGTACATTGATTCCGCATACTTTAAAAGTGTCTGGTTGATTAATGGCGATACGGAGTGCTACGCGTCCAATGCGTCCAAATCCGTTAATGCCGATTGAAATTGCCATGTTACAATTACCTCCTATAAGACATACTTGTCTGCCGGTTATCCTGTTCCGGTCTCTGTTGTTAGAGGGGCACTGTTTTTTGGCTCTTTCTGATTCTTTTTGTACTCTGTTGTCAATGTAACATAGGACGATATAAAATGCAACACGTCCAAAAGTAATTAAAATATTAACGATTTTTTACATCTGATCAGCTTTCTCGACGAATCCCCATTCCAACTGGTTTTTCATTTCAATTCTGCCAGCACCTGATCATATTCCTTGTCCAGATGATATGCCAACATACAAATTGCAATTAATCCCCATGCCAATATCACTCCGTAAATATACAAATTTTTAATCATTGCGACAGCTTCCACTGTCTCTGTAACACTTCCGGTAAATCCGGATAGCTGCATCAGTTGACCGATTGCCCATCCGGCCACACCGCCACCAAATTTTTGCCCGACTGTAAAGGTTGAAAATATCAACGCATGCACACGGATTCCTGTTTTCCAATGGCCATAATTAATCACATCCGCCAACATGGTGAACGTAAGTCCGTTAATCGGAGCTTCTCCGAGTCCCCGCAGAATGGAAGCCACTAAAACTAATTTTATATTTTCCGGATTAATCATCAAAATAACTTGAGCAGCAATACATATGATAGCTCCTCCCAGGACCAGATTACGCTTTCCGAATTTCTTAATCAATGGTGCCATACAGATAATCCCAAGAATCCACGGAATTTTCTCACACGTCTGCATGACTCCCATAATTTCCGCATTTCCAAGCACATACTGCGCATAATAAGTAGATACTGTTCCATTGACATTCTGATATAAAGCAAGTGCCATTACCATCAAGAACATAATAATAAAATATTTATTCTGTAAAGCTGCTTTCAGGCGAACCAGGAACGGAAGATTTTCCGCTTCTGCTGCCGCTTTCGTGTGAAAACGTTCCTTTGTTCCTAAAAAGGTCCACATTAGCATTCCAAACGCAATAATTCCATATACCGCCGTTACTATAATCCAAGCCCTCTGATCTCCACCAAGAAAGTTAATCAGTGGCAGTGATAAGGCGGTTACAATCATGTTGCTGACAGGCGACATAGACATTCTGAAAATATTTAATTTAGCCAGATCCTCTTCATCATTTGTCATCAACGGCGCCATTGCCGAATATGGAAGATTTAATGCCGTGTAGACAACTGTCGTACACAAATTATAAGTAACAAAGATATAGATTGCCTGTACCATTTTGCCCGCATGCGATGGGACTGCAAATAGTGCCGTAGCTGAAACCGCATACGGCGCGGCCATCCACAGAATCCACGCTCTTGCTTTTCCATGTCTGGAATTAATCTTATCCATCAATTGGGCAATCAAAAGATCTGAGACACCGTCAAACACTCTAGATACCAGCAGGATCGTACCTACTACTCCTGCTGATACTCCGATTACATTTGTATAAAAATATACGATAAGACCAGATGTGAGTGCATATACTACATTACACGCAACATCTCCCATACCATAAGCTATTTTTTCTGATATGCTTGTCTTCATATACATTCCCCACTTATTTTCCGTTCCGCTTATTTAAATCCTCAATGATTTGCGGATACATTTTATCAAGTTTGTAAAATTTTAACAATATAATATTCAATACTCCAACAACAAACGGAACTGCGATAAACAACAGTTTAATTGCAAGTACTGCAGATCCTGCCTGTGTATCAGCAAATGAAAGTGTTCCATCATATTTACTGAAGTTGAGTACCCATCCGATGACTGCCGTAACAATACCTGCCGCAATTGTTCCTACAAATCCCTGCATACTGAATGTCAGACCTTCGACACGAATTTTCGTTTTCCATTCTCCATATTCAACTGCATCACTTACCATTGCAGAAGACACTGCAAGCAGGAAGCAATATCCCACGCCACGCATAGCAGCTGTGATTATCAGTACTGTTGTATTTTCTGTAAATGGTAAAAGTATCACATAGCTGACACAGATAATCATCCATCCAAACATCGTAGTCTTTCCTTTTCCATACTTCTTCACAACCAGATGTACAAAGAAAAAGGTTGCAATTGCAGGAACGATATAAGCCGTATTCAATATGCTGATCATACTGCTATTATGAAGAACCGCTTTACTATAATATGTGTTTACCGTACTGATGGCCTGAAAGAAGATATTGATACAAATGGATATCACCATCAGCATGTGCCAGTATTTGTTTTTCAACACTGCTTTTACTCCGTCAACAACACGAATCTTTTCTGTCTTCGTCTCTTCATTTTCATGAATTCTCTCTTTACATCCTGCAAAACATAAAAAGAACAGAATTGCTGCAATAACTCCAAATATTCCATATACGATACTCCACGCTTTCTTTTCCCCCACATACTCTGTCATAAAGTTTATCAATGGGAGTGTTCCTGCTGTAACAAGGAGACTTGCAATCTGTGCAAACAACTGACGAAAGATATTTAACAATGTTCTCTGATACTGGTCTTTGGTCATCATTGTAGCCATAGATCCATATGGAATATTAATCAGAGAATAAACACTCATCATCGCATTATATGCAATAAATACATAGATAATCTGATACAGCTTTGCTACATCCGGAACTGCAAAAATTGCAAATGTTACGATTCCAAATGGAACTGCAAACCATAAAAGCCAAGGCCTTGCCTTTCCATATTTAGAATGTGTATTGTCAATCAACCATCCTGTAAGTAACGCAACAACTGCGTTGATCACCCTGGCAATGAGAAAAATGACTCCAATCGTTGCCGCATTGATATTTACCACGTCTGTATAATAGAACATCAGGAACGTTCCCGTAGATGCCCAGATAATATTACTTGCCGCATCACCACAGCCATAGGCCATCTTCTCTTTCAGACCAAGTTTCTTCCCTATTGTGTCCATCACTTCATTCCTCCTATCTAACGTTCATCATATTCTTTTCATCTGATACAGTACACAGCCATGGCTTTCTACTTCTTCTGTTCCTTCTGTTACCTTTTTTCCTGACCAGATTTCTTTTGCATCTTTTCGAAGATATCGCTCTGTCAATTTACCTGGAATTTCTTTCTTTTCATCTGATACGTTAAAGATTGCAATATATGTACTTTTCTTATTTTCACCTGACCAGACGATCCATTCATCATCTCTGTACTCCTGTCTTTGTCCTTCCAATGTGCGATGCATTTCATTTACCTCTGTATTCGTCAGCAGTGAAAGAGTCCAGGCATCCAGATCAGCCAGTTCCCCGCCATACATTAGTGGCGACTGGAAGATAGACCATAATGTAATCATTGTCTTTTGTTCCGGTTTCGTAAAGCAAGTCATACGGTCTGCCTTTCCACGCTCACCGGAACGGATTCCAATATGTCCAAGCGGAAGCATATCGCAATCAGGCCAGTTTCCTTTACGGATAAATGGCGACCAATAATTACAACGATCGAACATATCATAGAGCAATTCCCACTCATCCCAGAAATCGTCTGTAAGTCTCCACATATTGGCATTCTTTTGGAGAAAGCTTCCATCCTGAAGTCTTGCCGGTCCCGGTGAAAGGGAAAGTACAATCTCCCGTCCCGTTTTATCAATGGCCTTTCGAATACCTTCAATCTCTTTTCTATGAGAATCTCTGTAAATCGTTGAATATGCAATGTCATCTACCTTAATGAAATCAACTCCCCATGAAGCATACAGTTCCATAAGAGAATCATAATATAACTGTCCTTCCGGAATTGACATATCCACTCCATACATATCTGAATTCCATGGACAAATGCTGTTAACAGCAATCTGATCTGCTGTTTTGTCCGTACCTTTGATATGCATTCTTCCGTGAACAGCCTGTCTTGGTATTCCTCTCAAAATATGAATGCCGAATTTCAAGCCAAGTTTATGTACATACTCCGCAAGTGGCGCAAATCCTGCCCCATCTGCCGAACTCGGAAAGCGATTTTCGGCCGGAAGTACACGACTGTATTCATCCATTTTCAAATCTGCGAATTTACGATATGCTGCAGACTCAGCCCCCGGCTCATACCATTGAATATCTACGACAACATAGTCCCATCCATATACTTTAAGCTTTTCTGCCATGATATCCGCATTTCTTTTTACTTCCTCTTCTGTGACAGACGCTCCATACACGTCCCAACTATTCCATCCTTTCGGTGGTGTTTTTGCAAATTCTAACATATCTTTTCCCTTACCTTTCTATATTATTTTAGGGTGCACAAAATACAGGTCACTTTTTGCAAACTGACTTTTTTTCTCATAACTATAGCTTTTTCTTTTTCTGTGATTTTGAATCGATTCGTTTCGTGTCTGATTTTTTAGATTATTTTTGTCTTTTCTTTCTCTTGTCTACATTGATATCATATACTATAATCTTATTATCATGTTAGTCACTTTTGTTGGATAATTTATAAATTTTGTCGGATATTCACATCGCTGAAAGGAGTTTATATGGAAATAGAAAAATTAAATCTATACAGAGACACCAACTGGAATGATATAAAACTTCGTTTCTGTGGTCACTCAGAATGTCTTCCACTTCATTCCTATGGCCCTGGAACAAGACCTTATTATCTTATGCATTTCGTTCTTTCCGGTAAAGGGCGCCTTGTAGTAAATAAAACAGAATATCAGATTACAGAAAATCAACTCTTTTTGGTCGAACCAGATCAGATGGTCTTCTATCAGGCCGATAAGGAAGACCCCTGGACATATTCGTGGGTCGGTTTCAATGGTAAACTTGCACCATATTTCATGCATCGTCTTGGATTCGGTTACCCCTCACTTACCAAGGAACTTTCTACAGAAGTCTTTGAAGAGATTAAAGATCTCCTCGATATTCTGATTTCCATAAACAATAACAATACAAAAAATGATCTGTATACGAATGGAATCCTTCTTCTCCTTCTTTCAAAAGTCGGTACATTTATCGAAGATTCCAAAGAACTTCCAGAAAGAAAAAGTCGTCAAAATTCGGAAAGTCATGTCCAACGGGCAATTTCCATTGTAGAAGATTTCTACGGACGGGATCTGACTGTTCAATATATTGCAGACAAACTGGGCCTGAATCGCTCCTATCTCTCAGAGATTTTTTCAAAGCAGATGGGTGTTCCATTAAAAAAATATATACTGGATTTTCGCATCACCCAGAGTGAAGAATTTCTTTTCACCTCTGACTGGTCTGTAGACTATATCAGTCAGATCTGTGGATTCAATTCTCCTTCTTACTTTTCAAAAATATTTAAAGAATATCATGGAATATCTCCTACTGAATATCGAAAGAGCCGTCACAAACGTGAACACCAGACCGTTCTAGTGAAATGAGCAATCAATAGTTGATGTGTACAGATTTTTCACTACCTGGCAGATTCGGACCTTAATCCATTAGAACCTACACCATCAAACGCATTACAGGAAAAGGCTCTCTGGCATTTGCCAGAGAGCCTAGTCTTTTAAAAATCTAGAGAATGGATTTTTTAGAAGCACATTTTTCGGGGTTGAATATTCATTCTTTTGTACTTCTCATACAATATATCATATGA
>JABLTO010031895.1_pt1 | contig 10852 bp, 6 predicted proteins | sample 7160091 | NCBI WGS metagenome assembly JABLTO01 (sample SAMN14651225, study PRJNA627086) | human gut metagenome | isolation source: feces | host: Homo sapiens
AAGAGCGCGAGACGGGACTCGAACCCGCGGCCCCGACCTTGGCAAGGTCGTGCTCCACCAACTGAGCCACTCGCGCATACAAAATTACTTGCTGTTCTGTCAACAGCTAAGCGGGTGATGGGAATCGAACCCACGTATCCAGCTTGGAAGGCTGGTGTTCTACCATTGAACTACACCCGCACAATGCCCAGTTCCGGAATCGAACCAGAGACACGAGGATTTTCAGTCCTCTGCTCTACCAACTGAGCTAACTGGGCATTTCGCTTTCTTACGTCAGCAAATAGAATTTTACATGAAAGATACATAATTGTCAAGATATTTTCTACAATTTTTTATGATAATTTTGCCTGATATTTTGCTTATGATGTTATCCCTCTGTTTTACGGTGCTTTATTCAGGGATTCTCATTTGTTCAAATCCACATTCTTCACCTTACAACTCTGTATTTGCTTTACATCTTTTGCATTCGCTTCCACAAAATACTGATAATAGTGCATATCGGTTGTCATGCTCGCATTCTTTCCCGGAGATTTTACCTGTACTTCTAATTGCAAATAAATCTTTCCTTTTGTGTTTTGCTTTAGTTTTACTTTCCCCGGTTTAACTTTTTTAGAACTGCTGCTCTGTGAATCCCCGATAATACAAAGTGTCTTAGATTTAAAATAAGACTTCTTATACCGATTCAGTCTTTTATTAAATGCAGACTTCTCGAACCTTGCTTTTGCCTGCTTGCCATTTGCTTTCACATATGCTTTCTGTGTTTTCTTTTGAAATTGTTTTAATTCGTCATAACTTTTGATAATTCGGTATGTTTTCTTTTCGTTCAGATATTTTTCTGTTGAAGATGTGTATGATTTTTTAACTGTAATGGTTTTCGGTGTAAAATCCTGCTTTTTCCCCGCTGCGTACACCCCCATGACCGCTATTCCAAAAAACAGGAGCATACTCATAAAAACACAACCAACTCTTTTCTTCATGTTCCTTCTCCTCTGTTCTTATGTTGATTTCATAATTAACCTGATATGCATGACCGTTAGCATAAATATTTACATGAATCTCAGACTCTGCACCAATTATCCAGTAGTTTACACATAATACTATGTTTACAAGAGACTCAACCCATTTACACGATCAACGAACATCAAATGTTAATTCTGTGCTACTTTAGCACATGATATCATATTAACAGTTAACCGCACAACCATTCAGGCACCAGGTGTCGTTTTCTGGCACGAATTGTCGTTGAAGCCGCAAAAATCTATTCAGGTACAAATTTCCTTCAGGACATACATAAGCATTTTCATCGCTTATACAAAAGCAACAGGCGTGAACCCCCGGAGAGGGCATACGCCTGTTACCACTAACTACACTATGAATGTTTTATTTTCGCAGTGCTCCTAAAGCATCCCATCCTTGATCACATCGTGGTCTCTTAAGATTTTTTCTACAACCGTTCCTTTTACGACGCGAAGCAATGGTTTCTTTAACACATTGAGTGGTCCCGGCAGGGAAATCTCTAATGGAGACTTGCCATCCATCAATTTTACACTGCTGTCTAAAAGTTCGCGGATGTCATAGACACTGCCCCATACCTCCGGCACACCACGGTCTACACCGAGAAGTCCATAGACTGCTTCCATTGCGGTTCTGACCGAATACTCTGTTGTAAATACCGTATCTCTCGGTGTCTCGGTAAACTGTCCTAAAAATGCGAAGTTGACACATCCATCCGGGATGACATCCGGGCGGTCGCCCTTGGTCCTTGGCATAAAGAATGCTGTAATGTATGGCATCATGGTCGGTACGGAAACGGCACTGTTTTCTGCAAGATCATCGATCTGGTCTGTCGGAACTCCGATATGATACAGCCACTCCTGTGTAATCTCTTTACCGGTACAGTCTTTCATCGGTTTCTTGATATAATCTCCCGGAACATCCGTAAAGAGTCCGTATACCCAGACGCATACTTTGTCTTTGTCCTGATCTTTGAACTGTCCCTGACGATTGATCGTCCAGCTTAACAGCCAGCTGGAATCCTGACAGCTTACAATACCACCGGTGACTACTTTTCCGCTTCTCGGATCACGTTTGCAGATGTTCGTAATATAAGGAATGATCTTATCATCCAATGTGGTGATCGTTGCAGACTCCCAGTTTGTCTTTGCGACATCTGAGCAGAATTTTTCCGGATGACCGAATGCCGGATCCTGTTTTGCGATGTTTTTCCAGAGGTTCCAGCAGCCGCTTGTTCTGACTTCTGCATCTCCGTTCGGTGCATGGTTCTGATCACCGTAGATCGTACCCTCTGTACAGCTTCCGTTGGTTACAAAGACTAAATCGTTTTCTGTCAGCATAATGCCGTTTTCTACGCCTTTGACTTTACACTCAATAGTTTTTGCAATTTTCTTATTGCCTTCAAATTCAAAAATAACATTGGTTACTTCCGTATTGAACTGGAAGTCTACGCCCGCATCCTCAAGATATTTCTGCATCGGAAGGATCAGGGAATCATATTGGTTGTACTTTGTAAATTTTAATGCACTGAAATCCGGAAGTCCTGCAATATGATGGATAAATCTCTGGAAGTAGAGCTTCATCTCTAAGGCACTGTGCCAGTTTTCAAACGCAAACATGGTTCTCCAATAGAGCCAGAACGTGGAGTTAAATACTTCTTCGTCAAATACATCTTCGATCGTTTTATCATACAGATCTTCATCCTTGGTCATGAACAGCTTCATGATCTCCATGCAGCCCTTCTGGCTTAAGTTAAATTTACCGTCTGTGTGCGCATCTTCGCCACGGTTTACGGTTGCACGGCACAGGGAGTAATTCGGGTCTTCTTTATTCAACCAGTAATATTCATCTAACACGGATATGCCCGGTGTCTCAATGGAAGGAATACTGCGGAACAAATCCCACAGACATTCAAAATGATTTTCCATCTCACGTCCGCCACGCATCACATAACCTCTGGTCGGGTCAAAAATACCATCACAGGCACCGCCTGCAATATCCATTGCTTCTAAAATATGGATATGGGAACCCGGCATCTGTCCGTCTCTTACTAAGAAACATGCCGTTGCCAATGCTGCTAATCCGCTTCCTACGATGTAGGCATTCTTCTCATCTACACCCTCCGGCTTTTTCGGACGGGCAAATGCCTCGTAGTTACCATTGGTATAATAAATTCCCTTGCTGTTCTTTTCATGTTTTCCAAGTTCTGTATTACGATACTCTTCTTTTCCGGAATTACTTTTATTTTTATTTGTCGTTTTAGTCTCCGGCTTCTTATGATTTTTTGCTGCTACGGCTGCAACACCTGCACCTGCCGCAAGTGCTGCCACACCAATTCCAATACCTGTTTTTTTACTCATAAAAAATTCCACCTTTCTTCTGTCGGCTTCTGATTTTTCTTTTCAACTTCATCCTATTCCTCTCCGCCTTTTTTTCCAACTTACAAAAAAGGCAGAATGATAAATTTTTTATCATTCTACCCTTTTTGATAAGATTCATCCTTTTTTATTCTGCTCAAAATTCTGAATTGAATTCGTGATATTGCCATGTAACATCACACTCATTCTTTCCACAATCTCATGATAGTCTTCTTTCATCCCCTGCTTGATCCAGTCCAGCATCAGACCGACAAAGCCGTATTTGTGAAAATCTGCAATAAAACTTTTATTTTCCTCCGATAAACCTGTTCCCTTGCTCTTTTCCTCTACTACGCCGATGATCAGTTCATAAGTCAGCTTGTACAGATAATTCTCTATTTTTTCTTTGCTGACAGAATGGTATACATTGGTAATAAACGGTTTATTTTTCAATACCACTTCAAAAATCTGCTCTAAGCCTTCCTGCCAGGTATCATAGGTGCGCTTGTCCTGTAAAGCACGTTTTCCATCCTCTACACACGCCCACTCCGCCAGATCGTAGATGTCCTGAAAATGATAATAAAAAGTCATCCGGCTGATCCCGCAATCCGTTGTCAGGTCATTGATCGTAATTTTGTCCAAAGGTTTGCTTAACAGCAATTTTTTCAGTGATTCCTCTAATGCCCGCTTGGTTGTACTTGACATAGCTCCTATCCCTTCCCATGGCGTAACTTACCGCTTAGTACTATTCCTCTTCTTCCTCTTCCGGCAAATCCCAACCCGGGTTCTCTTTGTCTGCGATCTGGGCGATCACGTCTGCTAACTCCACATCACTTCTCAACGTCTGTACTGCGGACAGATTGACCGGTATAACACCACTCATGTCATAATGCATCTGCTGGGAATCGGCACTTCCAAGATAGGTTGCTAATGCGATCGTCATTTCAAAATTCTCACAGTCCGGATTGACTCCGATACATTTTGCTTCTGTCACACACTTCATCTGCTTTGTCATTCCATCTATAGTAAAAACAGGAAGTGCTGCCACTCCGAGATTTTCTCCTAAGGCTTCTTTCAGCTTGTCATAAGCTGACGCATCCTGTACTGCTGCCTGTACGGTTCCGTCTTTCAGTCCTGTGATCCCCGCATTTCCATCGGTATCGTTTAATACCTGCGGATTGGAACGGAATGTTGCAAGCCATGCATCTACTGTTTCCTTTGCTAACGGCTCGGATTCCTTCTGTTCGCCATTTTCTGACTGTGTGTTATCCTGTGTGGATTCTTCCGGCTGCACTGCATCCGTTTGTGTGTTGTCCTGTGCTGCGTCATCTGTCTGAGTATTATCTTTTGTGCCGTCTTCTGTACCGTCTGTTCCGTTTTCATCCTGCTCCGGCACCTCTACGACATCCTGTGCCTGATAAAACGCGTTTCGATAGTTCTCATCGTCTAATGGATATGCCAGCACTCCTTTTGCAAGAATCGTATCTAAATTCTGCACATCCTCTTGGGATAATGTTCTCTTATCATAATATAAAACATATGGGTTTGCCTCTACCGGGATTCCATATACTTTCTGCGCATATTTCGACAGATCACCAATGCTCGTTGCATTCGAAGAAAGTACATAGTCTTCGGTCTCTCCCCAAAGTCTTGTCAAAAGACGGCTCTCGACAAGTTCTGCGGTCTGTGCACTGTTAAAAATAAAAATGTCCGGTGCCTTCTCGCGGTTTTCTTCCATCTTCTTTGCCGCTTTTTCTTCTGTATAGGCTGCATACTTAAATTCTAATTCTGCATCCTGATGTTTTGCCGCAAACATATCACATCTGGTCTTTAACCAGCTTCCCTTTTCATCTGACAGATCTGCTTTGCTTCCCCAAATCGTAAACTGATATACCGGTTTTGCTTCTTCGGTCTCTGTCTCTTCTCCGTTTTTATTTTTGGATGATTCTTTATTCCCTGATTTCCCACAGGCAGCCACTGCTACCGTCATCATAACGAGGACAAGGAACATTGCGAATAATCTTTTTTTCATGATCGATACCTCATTCTATGATTTCTTTTTTACCGAACTATCATACACCTTTTTCGCCTTTTTTGCTACTCCTATTTCCCTATCTTAAGAAAAAGACAAAAATTTCGCGCTTTTCTTTCCATTTGCATCATTTTAGTGCTATAATGAAATAAAGTATACTGTTACAGCACATTTGTTTTATTTTTTTCAAAGGAGGAGGACAATGACTACCATCAAAGACATTGCAGACCGCCTTGGCATCTCACTCAGCACGGTCTCCAAGGGTTTAAATGGTGCGAACGATATCAGCGAGGAGCTTCGCCAGCTTGTCTTAGATACAGCGGTTGAAATGGGTTATCAGACAAAGAAAATGAAAAAGGAGGAGTTCAAAAAACTCTGCCTTTTTATTAAAAATATGGATTACGAATCTCCGGAGGATTTCGGCTATGACATCATTCTGGGTTTTAAACAATCCGCTTTCCGGGACAATTGGAACGTCGATGTGATTCCGGTTACCCCTGATTTTCAGCTTTCTGAGAAATATGACACCTATATGCTTAAAAACGGATACAGCGGTGCATTTTTTGTCGGCTTTTCACTCCACGACACCTGGCTAGACCAGTTGCGGGATACGAAGATTCCTGCCGTCTTATTCGATAATTATATTCCGAACAATCCTCATGTTTCCTATATCGGAACGGATAATGATGAGGGTATTGATGCTGCGATCGAGCATCTCTATCAGCTTGGTCACAGAAAGATCGCCTTTTTGAACGGCCCGTCTTATTCAATGATCTCTAAGAGCCGTCATCAGGCGTTTATCGACAGTATGGAAAAACATGATCTGATTGTACATCCTGAACTGGCTGTCTATGGTGATTTCTCTTCGGAAACTGCCAGCGAGCATGTTCCGAATTTCTTAGCCAGTGGTGTCAGTGCGATCCTTTGCAGCAGCGATGTCATTGCAAGCGGAGTCTTCTCGGAATGCCAGCGCCGCGGATGCCGCATCCCAACCGATGTCAGCGTTATCGGTTTTGACGATCTGCCGATCTCTTCTACCTTACATCCGCTTCTGACTACGATCCGTCAGGACAGACTGGAGTTAGGAAGAACCGGTTATTTTTCTTTAAATTCCATGCTGCACGGTGTAGCACTCAGCAGGACACTTCTGCATCCTGAATTAGTAGTGCGTGCTTCTACGGCAAAACGGACAAAATAAAACACTTCACAAAGCACAATAAAGGCGGCCTGAGCAAATTCTCAAGCCGCCTTTTTTCTCTTATTTTTTCATATCAGCTTCCTGCTGCAATTCCTATTTCTTTGTTGTTACTTTCACACTCTTACTCCAGTCGGAATAATATTTCTGTTTTCCAACTGTTTTATAGGTACGGATTCTTACATAGTATTTCTTCTTTGCTTTTAACTTGGAAATCGTCTTCTTTGTCGTACTGTTCTTGTTCACAGTCACGGTCTTATTTCCACTCTTGAACTTGCTGTCTGTGGAATACTGGATCTGATAACCTTTTGTCTGTGTGGACTGTTTTTTCCATTTTGCTTCAAATCCTTTTTTCTTAGCACTCACTTTAGAAAGTTTTGTGCTCTTCGGATTGATCGTATAGCTTAAGGTCTTACTTCCTGAATACTTGCTTCCCTTGAAAGTAATCTTCACTTCATAGGTTCCGACATTTTTTCTGCCGCTTGGCAATTTTACCTTATAATCCGTGTTTACCTTCAGCTCTTTTCCTTTGCTGTCCTTAACGGTCACGGACGGTGTCTGCTTCTTGCCATTATAGGTATATTTTGTCTTTGATAATTTTATCTTTGATACCTTGGCAATCTTCACCGTTTTGGTCGTTGTCCCACACCGTGTACATGTGGTTGTAATCTTTCCATCCTTGCTTGCAGTTGCTTTCTGTGTCTTTGTTGTGGTGCTGTGGCCTTTTGCTGCAATGCTCTTTCCTGTGGAAAGTTTTTTATTACAGGTCTTACAGTAAGTATCTCCCGTATAGCCTGCTGTTGTACAGGTTGCCGCTTTTTGGTTCCGCACTTCCGTACCGGTATGTTTACATCTCTGTTCCGGGTTGGATGGATCTGACGGATCCGTACTTCCACCGGAAGCGGATTTGGATGCCTCTGTCGTATTACCATAAGCTCCCATATTTGCCCTGTTTCCATTTGGAGACGGCTCATTCGCATAAGCCGCTGATGCTTCTCCTGCATCAATGCATGGACTTGTCACGGTATCTTTTACCCATGTCGTACCATTCCATCTTCCTGCTGCGGATTTCAGATGGAAATCTCCACTTGCTGCATCTGCAAAACATGGATCTTTTGTGATACAGCCTGTGCCATAATCACTTAAGCTGTCATCTTTTGCTGTTCCATACAGGCAGGAGTATGTGATATTTTTTCCTTTATCTTCCTGCGCATTCGTTCCCTGCAACTCCAGAGTGGTTGTATTCCCCGCGATAATACTGTTTTTAATAACCGGTAATACATGACATCCGTATAAGATACCTGTATTACATCCTACAATCGTCAGATGATCCAACTGCATCTGCTTTCCTGCATTTTCTATAGCACTCTCACTCTCATCAAGACTTGAGACATATGCCGTAATACCCACTCCCTTTGTAAAGTTATAAATCCGGCAGTTTGACACTTCTACTAATGTCGCTACATCCGGATAATAATTTGTCCAGAGATAAATACCACAATCGCTGCTTTCTCCGTCTGTCCCTCTTCCTGCAATAGACACATTCTGAAGCTCTATCCGGCTCGCTATGGATCCATCCGATGATCCACCCCTGATATTGATATTAAGTCCCTTTTCAACGTCTTTCATCTGGCAATCTTTCATATACAGAGTTGCCGGTAGTTCCTTTATCGGCTTACTATTTATTTCAACTAATTTCGGACTGATGGTAATCTTTTTTTCAAATGTACAATTTTCAAAGATAGTTTCCGCACTTGCATCTTCATAGTTTCCATCTGTCCATGCTCCATTCAGATAGATATAATTTGCATAATAGCCATTCTCTCCAATAAAATGGATCGGCAGTGCTTTCGTTCCCTTTGCAATGAGTTTTCCTGTAGACTCTACCGTCAGATCTTTCATATAACAGGTTACGCCCGGTGCAATGGTCACTGTTCGTGCATTATCAACAGTCGGACCCTGCAAACGGTATGCCAGTCCTTCAATTTTTCCAAGATAACCGGTCTGTCCGGTAATCGTTTCCGGCTGCTCCGGTGTTGATCTTACTACTTCCGCATATTTTCCTATGTCTGCACCGTAGTTACAAGTATTTGCCGCATAGGCCTTTGTTTGATCCGCATTAACATTTGCACCAATTCTGATCTTCAATGGTGCATACTGGTTTGCATTTTCTCCGGTTGCATCCGTATTCCCAATAAAGTGATTACCTTCCACTTCATAAGTTGCACATCCGCCTCTTAACCAACATGCCGGTCCTTTTAACTCATTGCCAGTTGTATTATGAAATGTATTATTTCTGACAACCGCGTTCGCAGACCATTCAATATAACTCATTCCCTCAGAAATCGTATTATTGTAATATCCGTCTGACTCAAAATTGTTGCCTTCAACCAGGCAGGATAAATTCTCCGGATAGACATACTCCGTTCCTGTAGATTCTAAAGCTCGCCCCATTCCACGAAATGTTGAATTGGTTACCTTAACCTCCACTTTCCTGTCCATGGCATGGAAATAGATTGCCGAACTTCCATCCACTAATGAAGTCCCTGCTGCCGTTTTTGCCGCAACCACCTCACTGCTGTCAAAGGTACACTGATTTACTGTAAGATTAAAATTCCTGTCCGTCTCATCAGATGTACTGTCTACGGATAACATTCCTTCCACATCACTTGCTAAATATTCTCCACCGTTGATAAACTGACAATATTCAAAGGTTGCACCTTCACAGGTCCGCTCTGTATCTTCCTCTATCTGTGTATCAAATATAATCCCTGCCCAATTCTCATCATTTGTATCATTTTTAAAAATGATCGGTTCTTCTGCCGTTCCCTTTGCAGTAAGAGAACCATACAGAATCCTAAGACCTGATGCAGATTTTACATCTGTTTGGTCAATCTTACCATGAGAAGTATTCCCCTGTCCGAAACAGATCGTCGTTCCCGGATCGATCGTTAAATCTCCGATAATTACAGGGTTGATCAGGGTAGAATCCGTTATAATATAATAGATATTATCCTTTGTCCAGTGCTGTGAACCCTCAATCCTTCCATAAACCAGTACTGTATTTTTTTCATCCGCAGACTCTGCTTTAACCTCTGTAGTCTCTACTTCCGGTGCTTCTGCTCCCGTTGCTTTAACCTCCGTAGTCTCTGCTTTCGGTTCATCTGTCTCTGCTGTCTTTTCCTGTGCTTCCTGCGGTGTGTCCGCATATGCCAGAACCGGGCACATGGTGAATACCAGTGCAAACGCCAGACCTGCTGAAAGTATCTTTTTCATAAAGCCTTTCATATGCTCCCTCCTTTTCTTTGTTTCATATGATTATTCATAATATAGCTTTTGCCCTTCTATTTGTGCGTATTATAATATGAAGCTGTTAGATTTGCGAGAGAATTTCCGTTTTAGTCATTGACTATTTTGGTAATTCAGGAAATTGCTATACAAGAAAAAGAATGCACAAAAAAAGCATGCATAAAATGCATACTTTCTTATTGCTTTCAATTATCATGCCGGCGATCGGAATCGAACCGATACTGTGTTTCCACAACAGGATTTTAAGTCCTGCGCGTCTGCCAGTTCCGCCACGCCGGCAAAATGGATGGAGGTGGATTCGAACCACCGAAGCAATATGCAGCAGATTTACAGTCTGTCCCCTTTGGCCACTCGGGAATCCATCCATTTCATTGTCATTTCAAAATCTGCCCTAACAATGAGATATTATATCATATGAATTTTTCCGATGCAAGATATAATTTTTATTTTTTCAAATTTTTTTGTCCTTTACTCCGGAAGTACTTTACCGGATGTCTCTTTCAGACGCAGTACCACTGCGGAAAATTCCGTCAGGGTGATGTTCAGTTTTCCGCCCTTTACCTCATAGGTCACCGGATTGGTAGAAAATCCCCCCTCATGGGAATACATGATCTGCTCTAACTCGCATTCTTTTGGCAGTCCCACCGGCCATACGACCATCTCTACGGTACGGCTGACCGCATCGTTGTTAAGTACCACTAAAAAATGTTCCCTGCGATTATAACGCGCATAACATAAGAAGTTGTACTCACCCCAGACGAACTGTATCGAACCGGTCTTAAATGCTTCATGCTCTTTGTGAATCCTGATCATCTCCCGATGGAAATTCAAAAGATCCATATCCTCACTTCCCCACGGATAAGTCCTGCGGTTATCCGGGTCTGTAAATCCTACCTGTCCTGCTTCATCTCCATAGTAAAGAGTCGGCGCTCCGGGCCATGTCAT
>JABLTO010137160.1_pt1 | contig 10846 bp, 11 predicted proteins | sample 7160091 | NCBI WGS metagenome assembly JABLTO01 (sample SAMN14651225, study PRJNA627086) | human gut metagenome | isolation source: feces | host: Homo sapiens
AACCAGTGACATCGGTCACTGGTTCGCAATGACGCTTCGACTTTTGAATGGCCAAAGGAACTGTTTTTCAGAAGACCACGACGAGGAGCATCTTGAACTGCTCCTGCCCAAAGACCGCGTGCGGATGGCGGGCAGGCATGACGATACTGTCGCCCTCGCGCAGCTCGTAATTCACGCCGTCAATCGTGATGCGGCCCACGCCGTCGAGGCAGGTGACAAAGGCGTCGCCGCTGGATTCGTGCGTGCTGATCTCCTCACCCTTGTCAAAGGAGAACAGCGTCACGCTCAGCGCCTCGTTCTGTGCCAGCGTCCGGCTGACGACCTGTCCGGGCTGATATGCGATCTGCTCCTTGAGGTGCAGCACCGTGGATTTGTCGAGATTTTTGATTCCAGTCATAGTGATTGCCCCCTTTCTGCCTCAAGTATACCCAAAACAGGGGAGAACATTCGTTGTTTTTCCAACGAAACCAAAAAATAAACAAGCAGCCGCCCAACGGGCGGCTGCTTGTGTCGATCTTCCTGAAATTACGCGCGCTCCGTTCCGGACAGCTCTGCGCCGTGGCGGCAGAGCAGCGACATCAGAATAAACATCACGCCGATCTCGCTTTTGAACAGCTGGCTGATGTATTGGGCGCTGAGGTGGAACTCGTCAGAGAGCATCCCAAGGCTGACATCCTCAGCCAGATGCGCTCGCAAATAGCGCGTCAGGCCCGTGATCGTCCGCTCGCCCTGCTCGGTCGGGGCTTCGGTAACGGTTTTCTGAAAGCGTGCGATCTTGAGATTGTCGATGCACGCGCCGAACTCCTCGTAGTTCACGGGCTTCAGAATATAGTCCGTGATCTTCAGGCAGAGCACCTCGCGGCAGTAGGAAAAATCGTCGTAGCCCGACACCACCACGAACGCCATATCCGGGTGCTTCATGCGGGCCAGCTCGATGACCTTCAGCCCGTTCATGATCGGGATGTTGATGTCCATGATGACGATGTCCGGGACGAGCGCGTCGATCTTCGCCAGCGCCTCCATGTCGTCCACCGCCTCTCCCACGACCTCGCAGCCGTGCGTCTCCCAGTCAAACAGGCGCTTGAATCCCTCGCGGATCATGATCTCGTCATCGACGAGCAGAACGCCCAGCCGCTTCATTCCGATCGCTCCTTTCCGTTTTCCGGCGCTTGATACGGCAGCAGGATGTGCGCCGTCACGCCGCCCGTCTCATTTTCGGTGTACGAAAGCCCGTATTCCCGCCCGCAGAGCAGCTTGATGCGCTTTTGTACATTCAGAATGCCGATGCTGTTGCCGGTGAGCTTCGGGGCCTGATGGGCATAGTTCGCGAGCATCGCGTCGATCTCCGCGCGCTTGCCGGGCGCGAAGCCGCTCCCGCTGTCGCAGACCGTGACCTCCATCGCCCCGCCGTCCAGCTTCCGCGCCGCAATGGCGACGCGCCCGCGGCAGCCCTTGTTCTTCAGCCCGTGCAGCAGACTGTTTTCCACGATGGGCTGTAAAATGAAATTCGGCACCTGTGCGCCGCCCAGCTCCGGGTCGACGTCATAGTCGCATTGCAGCTCCGGATAGCGGACACACATCAGCTCCAGATACGCCTCCAGCAGCTCCAGCTCGTCGTCCAGCGTGACCATCGGCCGGTCGACCTTGACGCTCAGCCGGAAGAAATCGACCAGCCGCATCTGCAGATCGGCCACGAGCTTGTCGCCGTCCAGCTGGGCCTGGATGCGGATGGCGTCGAGTGTATTATAGAGGAAGTGCGGGTTGACCTGACTTTTGAGATAGAGTATCGAGAGCTTCTGCTCCGTCAGCTCGCCGCGCAGGATGTCCGGGTTTTCCAGCGTCAGATAGAGCGCCAGCGTCATCAGCGTCAGGCCCATGCCGCTGATGAGCCATGTGTGGTGCAGCCCCTGTAAGGCGCAGACCGTAAACTCGATGACGAGCGCCGCGCCGATCGCGAAACGCTTCTTCCGGTCGAGGCTCCGCCAGTTCCCGAACAGCAGCACCGCGCACAGCACCAGAAACAGCGCGATCTCCATCCGCAGCATCCCACCACCCTCCTGTCACAAATATTGTATCGCCCGCCGCAGCTAAAGGCTCCCTTGTGTAAAGGGAGCTGTCGCCGTAGGCGACTGAGGGATTGTTGCCCCACGGTCTTCCGCCGCACCTCGCTCGTGTTTGTAGGGGCCGATGCCCTCATCGGCCCCCAGACCGCGCTTTGCGCGGCCAGCCCCCTCTGCGAAGAGAGGGCCTTTGGGCGGCCGTTGGTCAATCATGCTCGCCCAATGATCTTTTCCAGTCCCGCGCCGTCGATCTGATTGACGGTGGCGAGGCGCCCGTTCCAGAACACGGCCCAGTTGTTGAACACACAGGGCAGTGACTTTGCCATTTCCAAAGAATCCACATGGCGGAAGTCCGCCGGGATGCCGTGTGCCGCGCAGTAGCTTTGCAGCTTCTCCGCGCGCTGCGGGATGAACGGGCACTGGTTGCTGAAATAGACCACCAGCCCGTCCTCGCTGATCGTCTGCCGTTTGACACCGGGCGCAAACCGCGGCGGCTCCGCACCGTCAAAACGCAGCGCCAGCAGCTCATATTCGCCCGCCGTATCGACCGTCTCAAAGCCGAATTTCCGTGCGAAGCTCTGGTCAGAGAGCCATGCCTTCTGCTTCTTCGCGCCCAGCATACAGACGCCCGCACGGCCTTTGGCCCGTGCGTCTGCAATGCAGCGCTCCATCAGCGCCCGGCCATAGCCCTGCCCCTTCGGCGCGCCCTGCACCCAGAGGCAGTAGAGATAGAGGTAATTCTCGCCCAGCACCGGGACCCACGCGGCCTCCAACGGGGCATATTCCACGAAGGCGCAGCCATTTCCGCGCAGCTTGCAGAACACATGTCCCTCCGGCAGCCGCTCCGCCAGCCATGCGCGCTTCGCCTCTACGCCGGGATGCTTTGTCCGCGTCCGCACGATGCAGCAGAGCGTCTCCTGCGCAAGATTTTCCGGCGTCAGCGTCACAAATTCAGCGTCCATTTCCGTCTCCTCAGCAGTACTTCGCCAGAAATTCCGGCAGCGTCAGTTCTGTCTCTTCCTTCCAATAGGTCTTTCCGTCGTTCGTGCGATCCAGCAGATGGTGGTTGTAAAGCTCGCGGCGCAGCGTCGCGTGGTCGCGGAACGTCGTCTGGTCGTCAATCGCGTCGTTGATCTCCGCCTCCGTAAACGTCCGCCGCGCCGGAATCCGCTCCGCCAGATACCAGATCGCCAGCAGCTTTTTCTTATTCTTCGCCGGAAGCGATATCAGCTGTCCCTGTTCATTCAAAAATGGCCGCAGTTCGAATGCAATTTCTGCCATGTTCCAGTCCCCCCTTGTTCCAGATATTCCAATTATAGTGAAAATTCAGACGAAGCGATAGCGTCGTTTTGTGCCGGACTGTGTCCATTTTTCAGACATAGCCCCGCTTATCTCCGGCCCTTGGCCTCGTCGAGGTAGCTGTAGATCGTTACCTTCGAAACGCCGAGCCGCGCCGCGACCTTGTCGATCGCGCCCTTCACGAGGAAGATGCCCTTCTCGTCCATGAACCGCACCAGCTCGACGCACTTCTTCCGGTTCATCTGTCCGGCGTCCGTCCCGCGTAAGATGCTGTCGATCAGTCCGTCGATGATGCTCGTCACGTCGTCCGCCGCATCCACTTCGCCGTTGGCCGCGTCCTCCTGCGTTCCTCCGTAAAACGCGGCCATCTGCTGGTAAAAGCTCTGCCCGATGGTCAGATCATAGTTGATACACAGCATCCCGATCACATGCCCGCCGTCGCGAAGCAGCACCGAGGACGATTTGATCGTCCTCCCGTCGGGCGTCTGAAAGACGTAGTTGTTCGATTGATCGTTCTGAAAATCCTTACTCAGCAGCACGTTTTTGATGAGATGGTCAAACGACTGCCCGACCTTCCGCCCCGTGACCTGCCCGGCCACATGGACGACGGACGTCTCCGGCTGTGAAAAATCGTGGATCGCGGCCTCGCAGCACGGGCCGAAGGTTGCCGCGATCATGTCAGCGACCGGGAAATATGCACGCAATGCTTCGTTCATGGTGTCTCCTTTGCGGGTTTGATGATTTCATAGAATATTTTATACGAAGCGCGAAAAAAATTCAACCGCGATCTTCCACCCAAAAAGAGTTTGCAATCCGGCCTGTTCCATTCTATAATAGGAAGGCCGGTTTTCCGGACTACCAGAAAGAGAACTTTGGATATGAAAAAACGCATTTCGCTCCTGCTCGTCCTGCTCCTGCTCGTCTCCGCGCTGACGCCTGCCGCGCTTGCCGCCGACGATGCAGATACCACCGAGGCCGTCCCGGCTACACCCGAACAGCTCGCCGCCGAGGCCCTGTCCACGATCGGCGTTTTCCGCGGAACTGGCAATGGCTTTGCGCTCGACCGCGCGCCGACGCGCCTCGAAGCCGCTGCCATGCTCGTCCGTCTCTACGGCGCGGAGGAGGCGGCACAGACCGCTTTTGAAAACGGCGAGATCAGCCATCCATTTACCGACGTCTCCGGCTGGGCCGAGCCGTATATCGCCTGGCTCTACGCCAACAGCCTGACGCGCGGCGTCGGCGAGAATACCTTTGGCTCCACACGCTCCTGCTCCGCACAGAACTATGCGGTGTTCCTGCTCCGCGCCCTCGGCTATGCAGACGGCGAGGACTTTACATACGCGGACGCGCTGGCCTTTGCGGCAGACTGCGGCGTGTATACCGACGGCCTGTTTTCCGGAACCTTTACGCGCGGCGATCTCGCGCTGATGACGTGGTTCGCGCTGTTCTGCAAGTGCAAAGAGGGCGGCACGATGCTTCTCCAGAGCCTCGTGAATGCGAAGGCCGTCGACGCCGACGCAGCGCGAAAGCTGCAAAATCAGTATCAAAACGACGGCGTGTCCCTCTCGAAGGACGGTCTGCTGATCGCGTCCTCCAAGTGGCAGTCCGCCTTGCAGGAGCTGACCATCACGGTCAACATCGCCAGCAACTCGCCCACGCTCGCGGGCGACACGATCACGCTCGACAAGGAGGCGCTCACCGCGCTGGCTGAGAACGACGGCACGGGCCGTGTCCTGATTTCGACGGCGTCGCTGCGCACGCTGGCCGAGGGCTGGAGCGAGACCTATGGCGTGAAAAACGGGCCGTTCCTGTTCGAGTCCTACGTCAAGGGCTGGACGGAGATCGACTTTTTGACCTGCGATTATAAGCTGGACACGGATGCCGCCGTCAAGGAGCTGCTCCATCAGCTGCTGCTCCGGCAGTCCGGCGAGATCGACGCGCCGCTGAACTGCTACCGGAACGGCAAGCTGTTCTCCATCGGCGATACCTATGTCGAGGTCGATTTTGACAACCAGCAGCTGACGTTCTTCAAGCATGGCCAGATGGTGCTCAATTCGAACGTCGTCACCGGTAAGCTCGACGGCCATCAGACGCCGGTCGGACTTTACTATTCGCATAACAAGCAGACCAACTGCGTCCTTGTCGGTCCGGATTTCCGTGTGTTCGTCAACTACTGGATCAGCATCATCTATGACGTCATCGGCTTCCACGACGCCTCGTGGCGCTCGGTCTTCGGCGGGGAGTATTACGTCAATGACGGCTCGCACGGCTGCATCAATACGCCGGACGCCGCGATGAAGTATCTGTTCTATAACTTGGACGATAACACACCGGTGCTGATGTATGGCCGCAATACGTGGTACGATGTGAACGACCCGTCTGCCTCGCCGGTCACAAAGGATCCCATCCACGGACAGACCGCAAAATAAACAAACAGGGTATCTTCCGGTGGAAGATACCCTGTTTTGCTATGCAAAAGCATAGCAAAATCAGAAATGTGCCATTTCCTCGCCCCTGCGGGGCAACCGGAAATGATGCACAAAAACTTCATGCACTGACATTTGCGCATTTTCGTGATGCAGCGTTCGTGCATGAAGTTTTATGCCTAAATCCGAGCAACGCCCGATTTTCTTGCCGCTTCGGCGACGGCCTTTGCGACGGCGGGGCCGACGCGGTGGTCGAATGCCTTGGGGATGATATAGTCTTCGCTCAGCTCGTCGTCGGAAATGAGTTCTGCCAGCGCGTGGGCCGCGGCCATCTTCATCTCCTCATTGATGTCGCGCGCGCGGACGTCGAACGCGCCGCGGAAGATGCCGGGGAAGGCGAGCACATTGTTGATCTGGTTCGGATAGTCGCTCCGGCCCGTCGAGACGACTTTCGCACCGCCCGCCTTCGCGTCCTCCGGGAAGATCTCCGGCGTCGGGTTCGCGCACGCAAACACAATTGCGTCGCGGTTCATCGTCTTGACCATCTCGGTCGTGACAGTGCCGGGAGCGCTGACGCCGATGAACACGTCCGCGCCGACCAGCATGTCGGCAAGACTGCCGGCCTTCCGCTCGAGGTTCGTCTCCTCAGCCATCTCTTCCTTGATCCAGTTCAGGCCCTCGCGGCCCTTGTAGATGGCGCCCTTGCGGTCGCACATCGTCACGTTTTTGAAACCGGCGGACAGCAGCAGCTTTACGATCGCGATGGCCGCAGCGCCCGCGCCGGAGGTGACGACCTTCACATCCTCTTTCTTCTTGCCGACGACCTTCAGCGCGTTCGTCAGACCGGCCAGCGTGATGACGGCCGTGCCGTGCTGATCGTCATGGAAGATCGGAATATCGCATTTTTCCTTCAGCTTGCGCTCGATCTCAAAGCATCTCGGGGCGGAAATATCCTCCAGATTGATGCCGCCGAAGCTGCCGGAGATCAGCGCGACGGCGTTCACGAACTCATCCACGTCGTGCGTTTTCACGCAGAGCGGAAACGCGTCGACATCGCCGAACGCCTTGAAGAGCACACATTTGCCCTCCATGACCGGCATACCGGCCTCCGGGCCGATGTCGCCGAGTCCAAGCACCGCGGAGCCGTCGGTAATGACGGCGCAGAGGTTCCACCGGCGGGTCAGCTCATAGCTTTTTTCAACGTCTTTTTGAATCTCGAGGCACGGCTGCGCCACGCCCGGCGTGTAGGCCAAACTCAGGTCGTCCTTCGTCTCGACCGGCACCCGCGCCTGAATTTCGATTTTGCCCTTCCACTGCGTATGCAGCCGGAGGGACTCCTTTGCGTAGTCCATTTGGTTTGTTTCTCCTTCATTCCTTCTGGGACAGGCAACCTGCCCAAAATAGTATAAAAACGACACTTTGTGCAGTCAAGTAAAGACCCTGTACAAGTTTTTTGCGCAAAAACAGGAATTATGCACGATCTGCACAAACTGCGTATATTTTTCAAAAAACGCTCCGGATTTCCACAAAAAATGCACCGAAAAATGGACACAACAAAACAGGCCGCTCCGTTCCGGAGCGGCCCTGCGGGATCAAAGTGGTGCTTTTTTGATTTTGGCAAAGGGGCGGGGATAGGACTTCGGTGTGGGCGCAATTTTGCGGACGATGACGACGCGGTGTATAGCGTCGCCGATCGGGTATTCTGCGATGCGCTCGATCTGCCCGCCGAGCCTGCGGATGGCGGACGCGGCCTCGTCGGCCTCCTCCTGTGCCATCGCGCCCTTCATCGCGAGAAACTGTCCGCCCACCTTCACATATGGCAGACACAGCTCCGCCAGCACGTTCAGCCGCGCGACCGCGCGGGAGACAGCCGCGTCGTATTGCTCGCGGCATCCGGCAACATATTCCTCCGCGCGTCCGGTGACGACCTCGGCGTCCACACCAAGCTCCGGCAGAACGGTCTCCAGCCAGCGCATCCGCTTGCCGAGCGAATCGAGCAGCGTCAGGCGGATGGACGGCTCCGCGATCTTCAGCGGCACACCGGGAAAGCCCGCGCCGCAGCCGACGTCAATGACCGCTTTGCCCCGGAGATCTGCCAGCGGGAGCAGTGCCATGCAGTCCACAAAGTGCAGCCGCGCGACGGCGCCCGGCTCGGTGATGGCGGTCAGGTTCATGACCTTGTTCTGTTCGAGCAAAGCCTCACCAAAACGGCAGAAGGTCTCGATCTGCCCCTCGGAGAGGGGGAGCGGGGCCTCATGCTTCAGAATTTCTCTCATAGCGTCACTTCCGGATGAACAGGACGCCGATCGTGCCGGGGCCGCAGTGGCTCGACACGGTGCAGCCCGCGCGCGTCACGCAGACCTCGTCAAAGGTCTGGTATTTGGCAATGCAGCTCTTCGCAAGCGCGATGATCTCATCCGGCACGCCGTAGTGCGTGATGAAGATCCGGCCAAGCTCGATGTCATCCCGCCCGGCGAGCCGGTCGGCGATGTACGCCTCGAGACACTTGGCAAACGTGCCGCGATATTTTTTTGCGATGCCCATTTTGCCGTCCTTGACCTCGATGCAGGGCCGGAGCTTGAGCAGATTTGCACCCAGCAGCGCCACGGCGGAGCAGCGTCCGCTTTTTTTCATGTATTCAAGCTGCTCGAGAATGAAGCTCGTGTCGACGCGGGCCGTCAGCGCCTCGAGCTGCTGCACAATCTCCTCCGGCCCCATGCCTTCGGCGGCCATGCGCGCGGCCTCGAGCACGATGTGGCCCTGCCCGGCGGAGAGGTTGCGCGAATCGACCACGTAGACATTCGGCAGATCGGCCGCGGCCAGCTTCGCGTTTTGATGGCTGCATGAGAAGTCCGACGAGATGTTCACGTGGATGACGAAGTCATACCGGTCGGACAGCTCGGTGAACGTGCGGACATAGTCCGCCAGATTGACTGCCGCCGTCGTGGCCAGTCCGCCGCCCGCCGCCACATGGGCGTAGATGTCGTCCGGCTGGATGTCAATGCCGTCACGGTATGTTTTCTCTCCAAGCTGCACATAGAGCGGGAGAATGCCAATGTCATATCGCTCGATTAGATCCCTGCCGAGATCGCAGGTGCTGTCAGCGGTGATTTTATAACGCATCGATGATTCCTTTCTTCGCCTCCGCGCGCGATCTTCGCAGCGCGCGGAAAAAATCGGTGAGCAGCGCGGCACATTCGCCGCTGAGCACGCCGCTCGTGACCTCCGGCTGGAAGCAGCCGGGCATGTGCAGCAGATCGACCAGAGAACCGGCTGCGCCCGTTTTCGGGTCGGCTGCACCCCAGACAACGCGCGGAATATGCGCATTCAAAATGGCGCCGGCGCACATCGGGCACGGCTCCAGCGTGACATATAGCGCACACTGCCAAAGCCGCCAGCCGCCAAGGGTTTTGCACGCCTCGGCGATGGCCTCCAGCTCCGCATGGGCCAGCGCAGACTTCCCGCACTCGCGCCTGTTGCGGCCCCGCCCCACGATGCGCTCACCATGCGTTACCACGCACCCAACGGGTACTTCGCCATCCGCTGCCGCTTCGCGCGCCAGCGCCAGCGCCTCGCGCATCCATTGCTCGTCGCTCATGTGCGGCCCCTTTCCTCTGTAATTTCTATATCATACCTGATATTGATGGGTTCGTCAACCAAACAATCTGTGAATGGCACATCAAGGCAGGATGACTGGGAAAATGCCCGGCGGATGGAGGATGCCATCCGCCGGGCTGCTGTGGGAAATGGAGAGTTTATGCGAGCGGGGAGAAGGGGGTGAGGACTGGGGTATAGCTGGTCGTGCGGAGCAGGAAGCATTTGATCTTTGCGCCGGGATTCTTCACGCCGCAGGTGTATGTGTCCTTCTGCGGCGCAACATTCCAGCTATGCACAGCGAGCATCTTGCCGTCCGTGTCATACTCTGCCGCAAGCAGCACAAACGGATTGGACATATTACCACTTCCGGTCGTGATGGTCAGCGTGTCGCCCTCGAGCGTGGCCGTGGGCTTTGCGCACAGGGTCAGCGTCTTGGCGTCGCTGTTGTAGAGCACGAAGGTGTTCGCATCGTCCGGGATGAAATACGCGCTGTAATCCGTCTGCATGCCGCCCGCAAGGAGTACAGGGCACGAAGCATCGGTGCTGATGCCGATCTGCGCGTCCGTGGTCAGCCCTTCGGCGTCGATGGTGAGCAGCGGACTGCTGCTGTTGGCACAGATGTAGAGGTTGCTGGGCTTGCCATTCGCGGTGTTGTCTTTGACGATGGGTGCGCCCTTGACGTTCACCATGCCACCCGCTTCGACGTAGATGCCGCCGCCGAGACCGGAGGCCGTGTTGCCGGTGATCGTGCCGCCGTAGAGGTTCAGCGTGCCGCCCGCTTCGACGTAGATCGCGCCGCCGTCGCCGGAATAGGCGTGGTTATTCCGGATCGTGCCGCCATACATGTTGACGACGCCGCCGGATTTGATGTAGATCGCGCCGCCGTTGCCGCCTGTGACGTGGTTGCCGGAGATCTCGCCGCTGTAAAGGTTCAGTGTGCCGCCCTTGTCAACGACGATCGCGCCGCCATTCTTTGCAATGCCGCCGGTGAGCGTGACGTCGTAGACCGAGAGCGTGCCGTTCTTCACATGCGCGACACCGCCAGAGCCGCTTGCGACCGCGCTGCCGATGACCTTGCCGGTTTTGCGGCAATCGGAAAGCACCAGCGTCGAACCGCCGACGAGATAGATCTGGTCGTGGCTGGAGCCGATGACGTGTACGGACTTGTTGTACAGGCAGAGGTCGAGCGTCTTTTTCTGATTGAGAACCAGCTCTACATTGACGTTGGCCTGCGCACCGGAGAGATAGCGGGTGGCTGTTCCGCCGGACGCGATGGATAAGCTGCCGCCAGCCCACTTATCATAGGTTTTCTCATTGTCGTGCGTGTGTGAATTCCCGTTATACTTGTCGTAGACGAAGAAATACGCAGTACTATTCGTTATGCACCCTGTGTAATTCAGGCTGGGTTCCACAACGGCGTAGAAATTTACTTCCGTCCATGGCGGACGAAGCGGGCGCGTTGCG
>JABLTO010180301.1_pt1 | contig 10844 bp, 10 predicted proteins | sample 7160091 | NCBI WGS metagenome assembly JABLTO01 (sample SAMN14651225, study PRJNA627086) | human gut metagenome | isolation source: feces | host: Homo sapiens
ATGCTGCTGCCGTTAAAACGGCATGAAGAAGCAGTTTCCTACTGTGATTGATGAGAGCGCGGCAGATCTGCCGGAAATGATCGTCAGCGGCGGCAGACTGGGAGAACAGATTATTCTGAAGCCGGAGGATCTTCTGAAGGTGACTGGAGGAAAATTTGCCGATATCATTCGCAAAGAGCAGGATTAAAACGTATACAGAAAGGGGAAGAGGATGAGAAAACGTAAATGGAAACAGGGCATTGCCGTTTTAACGGCAGCAGCATTGGTATTGACAGGAATTACCGTTCCGGGCAGTGCCGGAGCGAAAGCGAAGATCAGGTTGAATAAGAAGAAAGTAACGATCAAGGTCGGAGGAAAGGTGACACTTAAGCTTAAGAACGCAAAGAAAAAAGTCATCTGGAAATCCTCCAAAAAGAAGGTGGCATCCGTATCGGCAAAGGGAATTGTCCGTGGAAAGAGTGTGGGAACTGCGAAGATCACGGCAAAGTCCAATAAAAAGAGCTATACCTGTACGGTGATCGTGAAGGAGAAGCGGGATAGTTTTGTAGAACCGGATGAAACAGAAATGCCGGGAACAACAACAGTGCCGACTGCAAAGCCAACGGGCGAACCAACGAAGACACCGGTCAATCCGACAAGTAACCCGACAAAAGCACCGGTCAGTGAGGCACCGGTCAACCCGACAAGTAACCCGACAAAAGTGCCGGAAAGTGAGGCACCGGTAAATCCGACAAGCAACCCGACAAAAGCGCCGACTGCAAAGCCGACCGATGTGCCGACGACAAAGCCAACGGGCGAACCAACGAAGGCACCGGCAGATCCGACCTCGGAACCAACGGCAGCCCCTTCCGGCAATACATTAACGATTGGTAAGTACTCTCTTTCGATCGGAATGTCATTTCAGGATGCGCAGAATATTCTGGGGAGCAAATGTGTGGATGAAGGCATTTCACCACAGGGATACGCTTCGTATATATACAATCCGGGCAATGATTACTCCTGTCTCGTGGAGTTTCAGATCAGGGATGGAAAGCTCGTCGAGTTATCCACGATCTCGAAGAATTTTAACTACGGAGGCATTGCTGCAGCCGGCAACAGCATTGCTACACTGAAAGCGAACGGTTTTACAGCGGTAGAAACCTACAAGTACACGATATATTCAAAGACAAGTGATCAGGAATATATCAATGTCATGACGGATACCCAGAGAGGTGGTGCGGTATACGGTGTACAGATCTTTGATAAGAGTCTGGGATCGATGGACACGCTTCTTTATCCGAAGAACTGCAAATATTCCGATGACATTAACAAGTATCAGGCGCGTCTTACGGCACTGTATCTAAATGCATATCGTGCATACCACGGTGCAGGGCTGATGCAGATCACAGACAATGGTGTGGCACAGGCTCACAGCGAATATATGGCAAGCAAGAACAGTGATGTGATGGACGAAGGTTCCGTAAGTTGGAAGACGCGGTTTGATCAGAATTACAACGATGGAGAGAAGCTCTTCCTGAAGACCGAGTATGTTTCATACGGCAGTCCGGATGCGTTTTCTGCAGTCACCTATGCGATTGCGGAACGGGATTCTACCACCAATTTCTATAAGTATATATTGATGGAAGAATATGAGGATGAAGCGGTTGATTTCTGCATCGAGTGTGGATTTGCCAATACGGCAAGCGGAAGCAAGCTGACATTTTCGGCATTTGATTTTTATGCATATTAGGCTTCAAGACAGTATCGCGAAAAGTAGAAGTCGTGCTGCTTTGAACGGGGTAAGAAAGGAACAGATTATGAGAAAAATAAAATGGAAACAGGGCGTTGCAGTGTTGGCAGCAATCTCGCTGCTCATTACAGGAACGATGGTTCCGGGAGGTGCCAGCGCCAAAGGCAAAATTAAACTCAATAAGAAAAAGGTGACTATTAAGGTCGGGCAGAAGGTAAAGCTGAAGCTCAAAAACACAAAAAAGAAGAAAGTAACCTGGAAGTCCTCTAAGAAGAAAGTGGCTTCCGTGACGAAAAAAGGTGTCGTAAAAGGTAAGAAAAAGGGAACGGCAAAGATCACGGCAAAGTGCGGTAAGAAGAGATATGTCTGCAAGGTGACGGTCAAAGCGCGTGGTGAGTATCAGGAAAGTATTTATGAAACTGCCAGACCGGGCAGCACACAGGCACCGGGAGCATCCGCAAAGCCAAGCAGCAAGCCGTCCGTTTCCCCGAGTGCAAAGCCGGGACAGAACGCAACCACCACATCGAACCATGTAAAGCCGACAACGGCAGCCGAGAATACGCTTGCTATCGGCAAATTCAACATTACACTCGGAATGACGAGTGCAGAGGTTGAAAAGGTAATGGGCGCAGCACCGGATAAGACAGGAAAGTCCCCGCAGGGAAACAGCACCTATATTTATAACCCGTCCGGCGATTATACCAACTATGTGGAAATACAGTTCCGGTCCGATAAGGTTGTGGGAATGACTACGATCTCCGCATATTTCTGCTATGCAGATCTTGTTTCTTCGCAGGACAGTGCAGATGTTCTGAAGGGACGCGGCTTCAGCGATATGTCCCGTTTCGATTACGAAGCCGGCTATCAGTATGATAAAGGCAGTGCTTACGTCAATGCATTTGTCGACCATCAGGGAAAGGGCGGTGTTTACGGCGTTCAGATCTTCGACAAGACGCTCAACTCCAAGCTCGATAACCTGATCATACCGAAGAACTGCAGCTATGATGACGCGGTCATGACAGCCATGCAGTTTGAAATGCGTGATTTTGTCAACGCCTTCCGTGTTTTCAAAGGCAAGGAGGCAATGACGGACGGTACCTCCGGCAGTGCACAGCGCCATGCGCTGGAAATGGCATCCACAGGTAAAACCCAGCAGAGCAGCTCTGACGGAACAACCTGGAAGGATCGTTTCAAACAGGATTACGGTGATTATTATATGGCAACGGAATTTGTGGCAGATAGCTGTGTCGATGCATTCAGCTTTGCGGTATATGCTGCGGATACCACAAAGAATATCTCATCCGGTTCCACCTCTACAATCTATCAGTATATGATCAAGGATCAGGATGCCAACGGAGAGGCAGTCTCCTTCAATATTGACTGCGGCTTTGCTTACAACACCGGCAATAAGCTGATCACATTCGGTGTGATCAATCTGTACTGCATGTAATCGCTATGGCGTGGTTCAAGAAAGCTTAAGAGAAAGGAAAGTAAGATCATCATGGGAAAAGCACATGCGGAGGGGCTGAAACGTCAGACAGACAATAAATTTCTCAATATGTACGAGATCGATGCGGTCCGCAGGGATGGGGTTCATTTTCCGTATTATATTGCGACCAGACGGGAGACCGGAGATCTGATGTATGAGACTGGAACACTTCGGGCGGACGGTGTCGTTATCTATCCGGTATACCGTCCGGATCCGGGCAAGCTGGTGGTGATCCGTCAGTTCCGCTACCCGGTCAACGGCTATATATATGAAGTTCCGGCGGGGCTTGTGGATGCGGGAGAGGATCCTGCGGAGGCGGCTGTCCGTGAGATGAAGGAAGAGACCGGACTGGACTTTACGCTTTACCGGGAGGGAAGTGATGCTCTGATGCGTCCGTTTGTACAGAGCCAGGGAATGTCTGACGAGTGCGATGTGACGGTGTTTGGATATGCGGATGGTGTTCTGAACCCGGGAGCGCAGGAGGCGACTGAGGATATCGAGGTCTTTCTGGCAGACAAAGACGAGATAAGGCGGATTCTCAGGGAGGAGCTGGTGTCTCTGCGTGCCGCGTACCTGTTTATGATGTTTTTAAACAGCAGCCCGGAGGATCCGTTCGCGTTTTTACATATATAATATAGAAACGTATCGTGGATTTGCTGTACGAAAATGTTTACTAAAACCGGGATTTTATGATATTTTACTGATTTCATGCCGAAAATAAACAACAGCGGCAAAATGACGTCGGGATTTTGTGGGAAAAGACGAGAAAAAAATATTTTTTTCGTCTTTTCCTATTCTTTTTTTACAAAAAAAGCCCATATAATGTGGTGTTGGACACACTTCCATCACAAAATGTAGTCAAATATGACAAACAAAATAAAAAAATCAAAAAAATACTTGTATAATTTGCCAACATGTGTTATATTGGTCTTACGGAAAAAAGTTGAGGGAACGTTCCTAAACAACGTAATCATTTTCGTAAAGATGGTTACATTTCAAAATGGTGATACCATGATATTTCTGCTGTGGGTGCAGCATAAATATAAAGCAAACAATTTAATTTAGAGGAGGCTTTTTATGAGAAAGAAAGTATTGAGTGTACTTCTGTGTACAGCAATGGCTGCAACAATGTTAACAGGTTGTGGCGGATCATCAGATGACACAACAAAGGACAAAGCAACAAGTGGTGCAACAAGCGGAGCAACATCTGAGCAGGCTTCTAAGGCTGAAGTTTCCGACGGTGGTAAGGTTCTTAACATCCGTGTTTGGAACGAGGAGTTCAGAGATCGTGTCATTGCTCACTATCCAGGATACAAGAAGACTGGTAAGTGGACAGGTCAGATCGGCGATGTTAAGGTTAAATGGACTCAGGTAGCTAACGATGACAACGCTTATCAGCAGGCACTGGATCAGGCACTTCTGAACCAGGCAGATGCTAAGGCAGATGACAAGGTTGATATGTTCCTCGTTGAGGCTGATTACGCACTGAAGTATGTTAACTCTGATTACACTGTAGACGTTGTTAATGATCTTGGTGTTTCTGAGGATTCACTTTCAAATCAGTACAAGTACACACAGGATATCGTAAGAGATTCTAAGGGAGCTCTTAAGGGATCTTCATGGCAGGCTTGCCCGGCTGGTATGATCTACCGTCGTGACATCGCTAAGAAGGTATTCGGTACAGACGATCCTGATAAGATTCAGGAGATCTTCTCTGACTGGGATGCATTCAAGGATGCAGCAGCTAAGCTGAAAGACAAAGGATATCTTGCAACAGCATCTGTAAACGATGCATACCGTGTATTCTCTAACAACGTAACATCTAAGTGGGTAGAGGATGGCAAGATCAACATCGATGAGAACATCAAGACATGGGTTGATATGTCTAAGGAAATGGTTGATAACAAAGAGACATCTACATATGAGCTGTGGTCTTCTGACTGGAGCAAGGGCTTCATGAAGAACGGTAACGTATTCGCTTACTTCGGACCAGCTTGGTTCTTCAACTTCTCTATGAACGCTAAGCAGGACGGTTCCGTTGGTAAGGACGGCGGCTGGGCTCTCTGCAAGGGACCTCAGAGTTTCTATTGGGGTGGTACATGGATCTGTGGTGCTAATGGCACAGATAATTCATCACTTGTTAAGGACATCATTGAGAAGATGACAACAGATGAGTCTATCATGACTGATATCGTTAAGAAGGATAATGATTTCGCTAACAACAAGGCTGCAATGGATAAGCTTTCTAAGGATAAGAGCTTCAAGAATTCTATCCTTGGCGGACAGAATCCACTTCCAATCTTCTGTGATGGTATTGAGAGCATCGACCTCAGCAACCTGTCATCTTATGATCAGGGATGTAACGAGGAGTTCCAGAACGCTATGAAGGATTACTTCGATGGCAATGCTGACTACGATTCAGCTCTGAATCAGTTCTATCAGGCAGTTGAGACTAAGTACCCTGAGTTGACACACTAATCACACGGGCGTACATAGTGTAACATGAATCTGGATGTGCCTGCTTACGGATGTAGGCAGGCATATTTTATACCTAAAAAAGGGGAGAAAAAGAATGAGTACATCTCCAAAGAGACGAGGAAAAGTTGAAAAACACAATAAATGGGGATATATTTTCTTAATTCCATTCGTTGTTGTTTATGTTATTTTCCAGTTGATTCCTTTGATCAGTACCATCTATAACAGTTTTTATGAGAACTACCGTTCCGGACTGATTCAGGTCGGACCTAACTTCGTGGGATTGGATAACTACAAGGAATTATTTGCTGGAGGATACTTCTGGTTGTATTTAAGAAATACCCTGATCATGTGGGTACTCGGATTTGTTCCACAGATCATCGTATCATTGATTCTGGGTGCATGGTTCTCCGATATGCGACTGAACCTGAAATGCTCCCGCTTCTTTAAGACAGTTATCTATCTGCCAAACCTGATCATGGCATCCGCATTCTCAATGCTGTTCTTCGCATTGTTTGCAGATACCGGTCCGGTAAATGCAATGCTTCAGAATGCCGGTGTGATCAGCGAAGCATACAGCTTCTTATCACACAAATGGAGCGCAAGAGGACTTGTTGCATTCATGAACTTCCTGATGTGGTTTGGTAATACAACAATCCTGTTGATGGCAGGTATGATGGGTATCGATCCATCGCTGTTTGAGGCTGCCGAGGTGGATGGAGCAACATCTACCCAGGTATTCTGGCAGATTACCATGCCACTGTTAAGACCGATTATGGTTTACGTTTTAGTTACTTCCTTGATTGGTGGTTTGCAGATGTTCGATGTTCCGCAGATCTTGACAAACGGAACCGGTCAGCCAACACAGACCACAATGACACTGATCATGTACTTGAATAAACACCTGTTCAGCAAGAACTACGGTATGGCTGGTGCGTTGTCCGTTGTAATGTTTATTATCACGGGTATCCTGAGCTTGATCGTGTTTAAGGCATTTGCACAGAAAAAGGAGGCGTAACGATGGCGAATTCAAGAACACCAAGTGATGAGATTACAAAAGAGGGATTTGGCATTCATGCGCGTCGTGCGATCGCATACATCTTTCTGATTCTTATTACGATCCTTTGTTTATTCTGGTTCTATGTACTTTTTGTAAATGCGACCAGAACACATAGTGAGATTCAGTTAGGATTCCATGCTATGCCGGGAACAAACTTCCTGAAGAACTTTGATAACACGATTATTCATGGTTCCCAGCCGGTTTGGAACGGTTTGGTCAACAGTGTGGTTATCGCTGCATTCAGTGCCTTATTGACTACATACTTTTCGACAATGACAGCGTATGCACTTCATGTGTATACCTTTAAGTTAAAGAAGTTTATGCATACCTTCATCCTGATGATCATGATGATCCCTACTCAGGTTACCGCTCTTGGTTTCCTGCAGTTAGTGACAAAGATGGGGTTGATGAACAGCTTTATTCCATTGATCGTACCGGCTGTGGCTTCACCGGTAACTTATTTCTACATGAAGCAGTATATGGAATCTTCACTGCCGATTGAGATCATTGAGGCATCCCGTATTGACGGTGCCGGAGAATTCCGTACCTTCAATCAGATGATCCTTCCAATTATGAAGCCGGCAATTGCAGTACAGGCAATCTTCGCATTTGTAACAAGCTGGAATAACTACTTCATTCCGTCATTGATCTTGACGGATGACAAGAAAAAGACACTTCCGGTTTTGATCGCGAACTTGCGTAGTGCAGACTTTTTGAAGTTTGATATGGGTCAGGTTTACATGATGATCGCGTTTTCTATATTCCCGGTTATCATCGTATATCTGATACTTTCAAAACATATTGTACAGGGTGTTGCATTGGGAAGCGTAAAGGGCTGATGCCCTCTTTGCCCCGGGTAGCGATACCCGGCAGGACCTAATCGTACAATGATCCTCTCTTTCTCATTGTATATGGGGCTGTCTGACAGGGAAACCTGCCGGGCAGCCCTTTTGGGTTGCTCAAAAATAAGTTGTGTGGTATTCTAAACAAGAGTATGTGGCTGACACAAAAGGGGAAGCCGGTCATTGGAGAAGGCATGATAACAGTAATTGGAGGTAATTATGAGACATATTTGGAGAAAGGGACTGGCACTGGCTCTGATTTTATGCGTATCGGTCAGTGGTGTTGGATGCTCCGGGAATAAAAAGGATCAAAAGGACAAGCCAGCAGCGACGGAGGATGCAACTTCGGAGAAGGCAACGCCGGTGCCAAAGGTGGAAGCAGGAGGCAAGGGAAAGGACAAGTCGGATGTTCCTCTTGTGGTTGCCTGCAACAAGCTTGATAAGAAATTTAATCCATTTACCGCGGAGACAGATGACGACAGGACAGCCGTTGATATGACACAGCTTCGTCTGCTGACATTTGACCGGGAGGGTGCTGTTGTAAAGCATGCGATCAAGGGAGAGAAGCGTCGCTTCAATGGCGAGACCTTCAGTTATGAGGGACCTGCTAATCTTAAGGTGAAGCGGGATCGGGAGAAGGATACAACCTCTTACATTATAAAGCTGCGAAAGGATCTGACCTTCAGCGATGAAACACCGGTTACAATTGATGATGTCATCTTTTCTATGTACGCTTTTGCGGACAGCAGCTATCAGGGAGAGGAGACCTTTGGAAGCCTGCCGATCCTCGGTTTACAGAAGTATCGCAAGTCGGCTTCTGCACTTGATATTTCCGGTATTGAGAAGATGACCGATTACAAAGTAAAGGTGACGGTCAGGGGCTACGACAGAGACGCATATCAGGCGTTGAATATCCCGATATGCTCCCTGAATTTCTATGGAGACAGACACATTTTTAATGTTCTGGCAGGCAGCTTTGGGTTTAAGAAGGGTGATCTGTCCGGTCTGACCAAGAAGAAAAATGCACCGTTTGGAGCCGGTGCTTATCGGTTTATCAAGTACGAGAAGGGAATCGTGTATTACGAAGCCAACGAGAAATATTACCGTGGATGTCCGCAGACTGCATTTATCCAGCTTAAGGAGATTGGGAACATGTCCGATGTGCGTAAGCTGGAAGCATTGGAGAACGGGGATTTTGACGTCGTGACCATGCAGGCAACGAATCAGGCGATGGATCTGATCACTGACGCAAACTCCAGCGGGAAGCTGACAGGGCGTATTTATGGAGGCAAGTTGTTGGACGGCGATTATTATCATTATATTGGTATGAATGCGGATCAGGTTTGTGTGGATGACAAGCCGGACAGCACCCGTTCCAAGAATATGAGAAAAGCCTTTTCTATTTTGTTTAGCTGTAACAGAAGCAATATGATCGAGCTGAGTCAGAAGGGAGCAGCGCAGATTGATTATCCTGCTTCTCAGATATCCTGGTCCGTGCCGCAGCCGGAGGATGAGGAATATAAACAGGCATACAGTGAGGATGTGGATGGCAATGGCATCTACAACAGTAATATGAGCGTGGAAGAGCGGGAAGCTGCAGCTTGCAAAGCGGCACTCGGCTATCTCAGGAAAGCCGGGTTTAAGACGAAAAGCGGAAAGATTACTGCATTTCCGGAGAACACAGGAAAGAAATATACGATCTATATTCCGGATGACACGCAGGAACAAGGCATGCTCACGATTGCAAGAAATGCACAGAAGCTGTTCAAACAGATCGGCATTAAGCTGGTATTAAAGGAACACTGCAGTCTTGCAAGGCTGACAAAGCATCTGAAGCAGGGGAAAGCGCAGATATGGTGCGGAAAGGGAGACATCTGTTTCCGGAGACATGTACCGCATGTATCACAGTCGTCAAAAGAAGAATAAAACGGCAGGAAGCCGCAATTATTTGCATATTAAGGACAGTGATCTGGATGAGTATATTGAGGAAGGGATGGATACTGTTCCGCTGAAGAAAAGCATTGATCTATATGCGCAGAGCTATAATAAGATTTTGGATTGGGCAGTGGTTGTTCCGGTATATCAGGAGCGCAATCTGACAGTGTTTAGCACAGCCAGAGTGAATCTGGAAACGGTCGATCAGAACATCACACCATATTATGACTGGACGCAGGATATTCAGATTGTGGAGATGAAATAATCATTTTAATACAAAAGCAAAATTAAAATCGCCAGTTTCGGTATTTACCGGAGCCGGCGATTTTGCGGTTCTAAGAAAATATAATTTTGCGGCTTATGAAAGCAGATAGCCGTAAACCATAATGAAGTGGCACAGACTTCCGCCCATCACGAACAGATGGAAGATCTCATGTCCGCCGAAACCCGGATGAAGCTTATTGAATACCGGGAGCTTCAGGGCGTAGATCACGCCGCCGATCGTGTAGATGACACCACCGGCAAAAAGCCAGGTAAATGCCTGCGGACTCATGAAATGATAAATGCTGCGGATCGCGAAGATGCAGAGCCAGCCCATGGCAATGTAGATGGTGGAATTGAGCCATTTCGGGGAATCTACCCAGCAGATCGTCAGAAACAGTCCGGCAAATGCAAGACACCAGACGACAGCGCACAGAGGAGTGCCGGTTCGTGCAGGAAGCACAAGCATGCAGACCGGAGTATAGCTTCCGGCAATCAGAAAATAGATCATGATGTGATCCAGCTTCTTGAGCAGAAGAGTTGCCTTGTCATTTGTGATGATCGCATGGTAAAAGGTGCTGGCACCGTACAAAAGGATCATGCTCAAAATAAAAAGCGAGCTGGCGATCACTGCTTTGGCGTTTCCGGTGAAAACCGCCTTTTCTAATAAGAAAGGAGCCGCAGAGATTGCAGCGATCATTCCAATAAAATGCGTGATCGCACTTGCCGGATCCTTCAAACGGAAAGCGGTGTGCGTAACTGCCGTGGAATGTGAAATTACCGGTTTCCCGGAGTATGTTTGTGAATTTGTCATGGTTGTCATAGAAATCTCTCCCTTCCAGGCTGGTTTATACCGGTACAACAAGTCGGCTTCTGACGATTGTATTTGCCTGACGAGCATTGTACAGGAGTATCATACAGCGGATATTTCATAATATGTGGTAACGAAAATAAATGCATGTAGTATTGATAACTATGTTGTGTAGTATAATATACATCTTTTTGCGATTTTATGCAAGTATCTATTTAAAATAAATTGGAAATAAAAAGAAA
>JABLTO010143451.1_pt1 | contig 10842 bp, 8 predicted proteins | sample 7160091 | NCBI WGS metagenome assembly JABLTO01 (sample SAMN14651225, study PRJNA627086) | human gut metagenome | isolation source: feces | host: Homo sapiens
AAATCTATGTCTGAAGACATGGGATTCACAATTCCTTTCAAAACAGCAGTTGCTCCTACAAACGTATTTGTAAAACAGGATGCTGAGTATACAGAAGCTGGTCTTACACCTGTTTCATGGAACTTCACAACAATGCCATCTGAAGAGTGGAAGAATGGTCTTGGTACAGCTCTTACAGCATATGCAGCAGGCACTGGTTCCTGGGATGATGTTGTAAGTGCATTTGTTGACGGATGGGCTACAGAAAAAGCTCTTTCTGAATAATTTGATTTAAAAAATAACATGTAATCAGCAGGAGGAGGCAGAATTTCTTGCCTCCTTCTGTCAGTCATAAAACCGTAATAATTATTTTTGCGGAACAGGGAAGAGGAGATTCATCATGGTAGGAAGAACAATCAAAAAGTGGTGGCCGATTTTTGTACTGCCAACCTTTGCGGCATTCGTAATCGGTTTTCTTTGGCCTTTCATCTGGGGCATTTATCTTTCATTCTGTAAGTTTACCACTGTACAGGATGTGACATTTGTAGGATTTTCAAACTATTCCAAGATCTTACTGGATAATACCTTTAGCCATTCCTTCTGGCTGACGGTTGTATTTGCATTCGTATCCAGTATTCTGATCAACGTACTGGCATTCTTTATTGCACTGGCACTGACTAAAGGATACAGGGGAACAAACGCTTTCCGTACAGTATTCTTTATGCCGAACCTGATTGGTGGTATCGTACTTGGATACATCTGGCAGACTCTGTTAAATGGTCTTCTGTCCAAATGGGGACAGCCGCTGCTTTCACTTTCCGCGAGAAACGGATTCATCGGTATGCTGATTCTTCTGATGTGGCAGCAGATCGGATATATGATGATCATTTACATTGCCGGTCTGAATAACGTATCTCCGGATCTGGTCGAAGCTGCTCAGATTGACGGTGCGACAAGCAGACAGATCTTATTTAAGATAAAACTTCCGATGATCATGCCGTCTGTTACAATCTGTACATTCCTGACACTGACAAATGGATTCAAGATGTTCGACCAGAACCTCTCACTTACCGGAGGTGATCCGGGAAAACAGTCCCAGTTACTGGCACTCAATATTTACGATACATTCTATGCAAGAAGCGGACCACAGTGGAAAGGTATTGGCCAGGCAAAAGCCGTCGTATTCTTTATTCTCGTTATAGTGATCGCGCTGATCCAGCTTCGTGCTACATCATCTAAGGAGGTTCAGCAGTAATGGAAAATAAGAAAAAAAGTCCTGTTGCGACAATTATACTGACAATTATCTGCATCCTCTGGATGTATCCGATCGTACTGATCCTGATCAACTCACTGAAAAAAGAGGCGGCAATTACAACCGCAGGTGTATTCAGCATTCCTACAGGTGAAACCTGGAACGGCATTGCAAACTTTGTGGCAAGTGTAACACAGATGGATTTCCTGAAATCATTCTGGTACAGTCTTGTAATTTCAGTAATGTCCGTTGTTTTGATCATGCTGTGCTGCTCTATGGCGGCCTGGTATATTGTTCGTGTAAACGGAGCATTATCCAAGATTTTCTATTACCTCTGTGTATTCAGTATGGTAGTTCCATTCCAGATGGTTATGTTTACACTGGCAAAAACAGCAGATAGCTTACATCTCAATAATCCGTACAACATCTGCATCATCTATCTTGGATTTGGTGCAGGCTTGGCAGTATTTATGTTTACCGGATTTGTAAAAGGTATTCCACTTGAAATCGAAGAGGCAGCTCTGATCGATGGATGCAGTCCGCTGCAGGTTTATTTCAAAGTGCTTGTCCCAATTCTGAAACCAACGATTATTTCTACGGCAATCCTTGAACTGATGTGGGTATGGAACGATTATCTTCTGCCGACACTGGTTCTGGATATTAAGAAATATCGTACGATTCCGATGGCAGTCCAGTATTTCCGCGGAAGCTATGGACATGTACAGATGGGACCAATGATGGCAAGTATCATGATCGATATCATTCCGATCATCATCGTATACCTTGTATGCCAGAAATATATTATTGAAGGTGTTGTAGCCGGTGCCGTAAAAGGCTGATGCGAGCTACAAAATACATTTACAAAAAAAGTCTCCGGGAAGATATTCTTTCCGGGGACTTCATGCTATACTGAATCTAAACTAACAAAACAGGAGTATGAAAATGACAAATGTTCTGATCGTAGACGATGAAAAAATTGAAAGAGAAGGTCTCAAATACCTTTTGTCCAGAGAAGAAGGGGAACGAAAAGTATTTGAAGCTTCGAATGGCAAACAGGCACTGCAGATTATCCGTACAGAGGATATTCAGCTTATTCTGACTGATATCAAGATGCCGCATATGGATGGACTGGAGTTATCGAGACGTGCCAAAGAAGAAAATCCGGCATTACAGATCGTGATCTTCAGCGGCTACAGTGATTTCAGTTTTGCGCAGGAAGCAATCCGCTACGGAGTGACAGAATATATTCTGAAGCCGGTTAATCCAGATGATTTCCACAAAGTGATCCAGAAGGCCGAGAAAGAGATTGACCGCCGGAAGAAAAAAGAAAGCCAGGAGATTAAGGGGAAAAATTTCCTGCAGCAGTATTTTCTCCAGAACTATCTTTATTCCGGAAAGACAGAAACACTGGAAAAAGCAAAGGATATGATCGACCTTGACAAATGGAACGGCTGGCATTGCGGAATCCTGATCGAGTCTGATGTGGCTTTTTTTGATACGGCAGAAGAAAACCTCGAGAATGAAATTCAGAAAGAACTGCGGAGGGTCTGCTTTTATCTGAATCTGAATGCGAGACAGTCACTGCTTCTGTTTCAGGATGTTTACTGTGATTATCAGCTTGTTGCAAATCACCTTTATAACTATATGAAGCGAAAGTACAGGGACAGTTTTTATCTGGCAGTCAGCAGGAAGTTTGAGGGCTGTGAATGTCTGCCGGAGATTTTGGAACAGCTGGAACAGCAGATGGAAGAAAAATTCTATCATCCGGAAAAACATGTTTTTTCAAATGAGGATGATGTATTGAAATTATCTGTGGGCGAGGTGCAGGATTCGCAGATCATGCAGATGATCTCAGAGGATATCACACGTAAAGATACAGAGCAGTTGCGCAGACATTTCGAATGCCTCAAAGAAAAATATCACGATAATACACAGTATTCTGCAATGTATATCAAATTTGTATTTTCCAATGTCATTCAGGAACTTTTTCAGGAAAACCAGTTTTCAGGGGAGCGCCGTCTGGAACAGGAAGTAGAAAGACTGTACAAGTGCAAAAATATTATGGAAATCCTTGCAGTGACCGAAGATAACATCAAAGAGTACGAGGCTTTTCTGGAACGTTCTATGAGCACATCAAGAAATGAAGTGGCAACAGTCAAGAACTATATCTATCAACATTATGAAGAAGATCTGAATCTGGAAATGCTGGCAGAGAAAGTTTATCTGTCGTCCGGATACCTGAGCTTTATTTTTAAGAAAGAGACAGGCATGAATCTGAACCGATACATTCGTGTGTTCCGCATGGAAAAAGCAAAAGAGCTTCTATGCAGTACCAATATGAAGGTGGCTCAGATCAGCGAACGCGTAGGATTTGCAAATGTTTCTTATTTCTGCAGGAGTTTTCGTGAATATTACGGAAGCAGTCCGGAGTCATACAGGAAAGGAACCGGAGAGGATGAACAGACTTCGTAAGATATTCAAAAATATGAAATACCGCCACAAGCTGACGATTCTTCTTGTCGTGACGAGCCTGGTGCCGATGACGGTGCTTGCACTGTACAGTCACAGCCGTCAGAGTACGATGGTACGAAGTAGTGAACTGGAAGATATGCAGTCAATTATGGAGCAGACCAAAGAGAGTATCGACAGCCAGACCGCAGTATATGCGAGTCTTCTGAACTATCTGACGTACTCGCCGGATATTGAAGAGATCATTAAAGAAAAAAATATCGATAATTATACTGCTTACGAGAAGTATACGGAGATTGCAGATCCGCTTTTGTCCGTACCGAAATCTTATCACGATGCGATCAACCGGATTCAGCTTTTTGCCGACAGTATTCAGGTCGAACATGAATATACACTTGTTCCACTTGACAAAATGCAGGAAGAGTGGTGGAGTGAAGGGCTGAAAGATGATGTACGGATTCAGTGGAAAGTAGATCGGACGAGGGGAGAAGTTGTAGCTGTACGTATGATCTATGCCCAGCAGAAGTTGAATGCGGTTCTCTGTATTTCGTTGGATTATGATAAGATATTTCAGCCGCTGACGAATATTCTGACCGATGAAAATGGTGGAATTATAGCGGATCAAGATGGCAATGTGCTGTATAACAAAACCGGCTTGAAAGAACTTAAGTTGTCCGACGATAACAAAAAGGATACTTCGCAGACTGCGGACAAACTGCTCAGTAAAATCAGTCAGACATGTACCTGGACGCAAACCGAAAGTGAGGAAAATGACTGGGTATTTTACTTTTACAAAAGTCAGGATGCGATCTCGGGGTCTGTACGGAGAATTCTTCTTGAGGAGATTCCGCTGATTATTGCCTGTGGTTTTATTATTTTGTTTCTGGGACTTTCTTTTTCAAGAATTTTTACACGAAAGATTGAAGAACTTACAAAAAATATGGATCAGGTCAATCATGGAAGCCGCGAAGTTACGGTAAGCAGCGATTCTGAAGATGAAGTTGGTATCCTGATTAATAGTTTCCACAATATGATGGATGAGATCAACCGTTTGATTGATGAAGTGTATGTAAATAAGATTGCGCTCAAAGAATATGAGCTGAAAGCACTACAGGCGCAGATTAATCCACATTTCCTGTATAATACACTTTCGATGATGAACTGGATGGCAATCCGCAGCAATCAGATGGAAATCAGCAAGGTGACACTTGCCTTGTCGACATTTTACCGTACAGCACTCAGCAAAGGTGAGGACGTAGTTACGGTTGAGAATTGTATTCAGAATATGCAGGCATATCTTGAAATCCAGCTTACTATGCACGATAACAATTTTTCAGTGGACTGGGATATTGATCCGACAATCAAAAATGAAAAAATGCCGAAACTGCTCCTGCAGCCGGTTGTTGAAAATGCGATTGAGCATGGCATTGATGAAAAAGAAGACGGAGACAAAAAAATCTTCCTGTCTTTCCGGGGGAATGGTGATGATGTAGTAATCACAGTCCGGGATAATGGAATGGGAATGCCGCAGGAAAAAGCAGAGACGCTTGTAACTTATCAGGCAAAAGGCTATGGACTTAAAAACGTCAATGACCGCATCCGGATTTTATATGGAGAAAATTATGGAATAAGGATTTTAAGTGCACCGGATGAGGGGACGACAGTTATGATGAGATTTCCGAAGGAGGGCAGGAAAGATGAAGTATAAAAAAATAACAGCACTGATACTTTCCTGCGCCTTTGCATTGAGTGGATGTGGTGGTGCAGACCGGCAGGACAAAAGGCAGACGCAGGAAACGCAGAGTGCAGATGCTGCCGGGGACACAGAAGCATGGCAAAAAGCAGAAGAGAGTCCATATGCAGCATATCCTGAACTGGTGAACTATACACTTGGTCAGATGAGCGGGGTAAACAATTCAAACCTCCCGGATGGAAACACCTACGAAGATAATGTCTATACGAGATATCTTCGGAAGATGTTGAATATCCAGAACGACAACGTATATATGGAACGGGAAGACCGTTATGATGAGTTTATCAATATTCTGGTAAAAGACCAGACACTGCCGGATGTACTTGTTGTTTCTGACAGAGAGACACTTAAAGAACTGGTAGAAAATGATCTTGTAGAGGACCTGTCGGATGTCTATGAAAGCTGTACAACGACAAGAATCAAGGAGATGTTCGAGAGTTATGGCAGTGACCTTCTGGATGCGGGGAAGTTCAACGGAAAGCTGATGGCAATCCCGGAAACTGTGATCGATCATGGTCCGAGACTTCTATGGCTTCGAAAAGACTGGATGGATGAACTTGGGCTTGACGAACCGAAGACACTGGACGATGCCTTTGAAATTATCGAAGCATTTGTGGAAAACGGGATGGGAACAGAAGAGGGTGAAGATCCGGTGGGGCTGGTATGCGACACAGATCTTGTCGGAAGTACCAGCTCCAGTTATTCGGTAGAGCCGGTGTTTGACAGGTATCATGCGAGTCCGCAACGCTGGGTAAATCAAAATGGTGAGATTGTATATGGTTCCGTGACACAGCAGACTAAAAATGCATTGAGCTATCTTCATGAGTTATATGAAAGAGGTGTCATTGATCAAAATTTTGCACTGCGTGCCCAGAACAATCTGCGTGATCTTGTGGTAAGTGGAAAATGTGGAGCCTTTTTCGGACTATGGTGGACACCGAATAATCCGTTGATGGATGTATATGAAAAAGATAAAAATGCAGACTGGGAACCATACTATCTGCAGCAGCCGGAACATGATAATGCGTATGCTTCTTTTCGTGATAATAAATATGTGGTTGTGCGTAAGGGATATAAGCATCCGGAAATTGTGATGAAAATCATCAGTGTATTGTTTGATTATACAAGATATGAAGCAGAAGATGCAGATGACGTCAATGAATATTCTGCGTTGAATGTAGAGCCGACAGCAAGACCACTGGTCATCAATGTCGATTATAATGAAGCAACATTTCAGATTACAAAGGATATACGTGCGGTTCAGAATGGTACAGACAAAAAAGAAAGTTTATGGGGCTTAGAAAAATCTTACTATGTCGCATGTGAGAATTATCTTCACGGCAAATCATCGACTCCGGAAGACTGGGCTGCCTACAAATCAAGAATTTCCGCAGTGGGACTCCTTATAGATGGCGGCTATCAGTCACAGGCGCAGAAGTATCTGGACGATGCAGATGGTGAGTTGCCGAAATCTCTGCAGCAGCTTGAAAAAGATTCGTTCATCCAGATCATTATGGGTGTGAAGCCGGTTTCTTATTTTGATACGTTTGTAAAAGAATGGTATGAGCAGGGTGGTGAGGAGCTGACGGAACAGATCCGTCGCTCCAACCCCGGTGAGTGATTTTCTGAATGTATCGGGTCACTTATTTTCCCAGATGCCAGATATCCTGATCGTATTCGGCAATCGTTCTGTCTGATGAGAAGAATCCTGCTTCTGCAATATTGATCAGTGTTCTGCGGCTCCAGTCTTCCGGGTTGACTGCATAGTCTTTCATCGCCTGTTCTTTGCGAACCACATAAGCGTTGAAATCCGGAAGAGTCTGGAACCAGTCTTTATTGATCAATTCATGCTGAAGTCGTTTCAGATGTTCTTCGTCGCCATATTTCAACATTTCCTCACTTGTGAGGAAGTCGATAGCGCGGCGCAGATTCGGATCAGCTTCATACCAGTCACGGGCACAGTAATCGGCAGCAGCATAGTGGTGGATGACCTGTTTACTGCTCTGACCGAAGATGTAGATGTTGTCATTTCCGACTGCTTCTGCGATTTCGACATTGGCGCCATCCATAGTTCCGAGTGTCAGTGCGCCATTCAGCATAAATTTCATATTTCCGGTTCCGGATGCCTCCTTGGAAGCAAGACTGATCTGCTCGGAAAGGTCGCATGCCGGAATCATTTTTTCTGCGGCAGATACATTATAGTTCTCAACAAATGCAAGCTGAAGCCATCTGGAGACCTGCGGATCTTCGCTGATTACCTGAGACAGAGTCAGAAGACCGTGGATGATATCTTTTGCAATGATATAAGCAGGTGCTGCTTTGGCACCGAAAATGCTGACAAGTGGGGTGGCAGGCACATGACCGGCTTTGATCTCCAGATATTCGTGAATCAGGAATAAAAGATTCAGCTGCTGGCGTTTGTATTCGTGAAGTCGTTTTGACTGGATAGAAAACATTGCATCTGTGTTCAGCTGGATGCCCTGTTTGTCAGCGAGCCATGCTGCAAGCTGTTTTTTATTATCTTTTTTGATTGTGCGGATTTTGGACAGTACCTCGGTATCATCGGTATAAGCAAGGAGTTTTTTGAGTTCAGAGGCATCTTTTTTGAATCCGTCTCCGATCAGGTTTTCAATTTCACTGGTTAATGTAGGGTTGCATTTCAAAAGCCAGCGTCGGAAAGTGATACCGTTTGTTTTGTTGTTGAATTTTTCAGGATACATCTGATAAAATCCGGCGAGTTCACTTTCTTTCAGAATCTGAGTGTGCAGTGTGGCAACACCATTTGTGGAATGGGAAAAATGAATATCCATATGTGCCATGTGTACAACCTGATTCTGGTCAATGATAGCAAGTGCGGCATTATCAGTACGTGTTTTTGCAATTGCATCCAGCTTTTCGATAATCGGCATAAGCTGCGGTACAACGGTGTCAAGATAATGACGCGGCCATTTTTCAAGTGCTTCTGCCAAAATTGTGTGGTTTGTATACGCGCAGGTGTCAGTAACAATCTGAACAGCTTCTTCAAATTCGATTCCATGCAGTCCGAGAAGACGGATGAGTTCCGGAATTACCATGCTCGGATGAGTATCGTTGATCTGGATTGCCGCATAATCTGCGAGATCGTGCAGATTACAGCCTCGGGTCATGCATTCATCAAGAATCAGCTGTGCACCGGCAGAAACCATAAAGTACTGCTGATAGATGCGGAGCAGACGACCATCTTCATCGGAATCATCCGGATAAAGAAACAGAGTCAGGTTTTTGGCAATATCTTTTTTGTCAAAAGAGATACCGTCACCGATCACAGACTCATCGACAGTATCGAGATCAAAGAGATTTAAGGTATTGGTGCGTCCTTCGTATCCTGTCACCGGAAGTTTATAAAGTCTTGCGGAATATGTTTTTCCGGCAAGAGAAACAGGGAAGACTGTATCGGTCGCTTTGGCAGCACACTGATCAGTCAGCCAGAAATCAGGTGTTTCATTCTGGACATTGTTTTTGAAATCCTGATGGAACAGTCCGCAGTGATAACGAAGGCCGACACCGTCGCCGGGAAGGTTTAAGGTTGCAAGGCTGTCCAGAAAGCAGGCAGCAAGACGACCGAGTCCGCCATTTCCGAGACTTGGTTCCGGTTCCTGCTCTTCAATATCAGCAAGAGCTTTACCTGCTTCGGCAAGCGTATCACGCACATCGTCATAAAGACCGAGATTGATCAGATTGTTGGACAGTAGTTTGCCAATCAGAAATTCAGCAGAAATATAATACAGTTTTCTCCCACTGACAGATTTGACATGCTGTTGGCTCTTTTCATGCACAAGCTTCAAAAGGGCAGTATAAAGTTCGGCATCTGTAGCCGTAGAGATTTCTTTTTGACAAAGATCAGTAAGAGTTGCTTTCATGGATTCACTCATAAGAGTCGCTCCTTTCTTTATATAAAAAGTTGAAATTGTTCTAACTTCAGAAGTTATTATGATTATAGCATATGTCGTTCGTCATTTCTTGTAAAAAGCTTGCAGGAAATGATACTATCCTATCATTTGGACTTGAAAAATCGGTTACAGGAGGTACCGGACACATGAGAGAAAAACAAAACAGCGCAGAGTATCAGGAAACGAAACAACATGGAAGCCGCCTGTTTCCATTTAATATATATCCATGTACGATCCCGCTAGATTTTCCGGTTGTTTCACTTCACTGGCATAAAGAGATGGAATTGATCTACGTAAAAAAAGGAAAAGGGCAGATTCAACTCGAAACTGAGAATTATGAGGGGAATCCCGGCGATATTTTTGTGGTGACTCCGGGTACGCTGCATTCCATTCACAGAATAAAAGGATATGCCATGGAGTACGAAAATATTATCTTTGAGATGGATTTTCTCGGAGAAGGTGCAGCAGATCTCTGTGCAGGAGAGTTTTTAGTGCCGCTTGCATCGGGCCGCCTGCTTCCTCCTGCATGTATTCGGAAGGGGGAGGAGCACTATGAAGCACTCAAAAGGTGTCTTGTCCAGATGGAAGAGTTATGTGAAAAAAAGGAGAAAGGTTATGAACTGGGAGTAAAAGCTGCCGTACTTCAGATGATTTTCCTGCTGATCAGAAAATATCCTTCTATAGAAGAAATTTCCTCTCCTGATCGGGAACGGCTGAAAGAAGTGCTTCAGGAAATCGGTGAAAAGATAGATCAGAATCTGACAGTACTGGATATGGCAAAATTTTGCGGATTGAGTGAGAGCCATTTCATGCGTTGGTTCAAAAAAATGACAGGGGACAGTTTTGCTTCCTATGTAAATGACCGTCGGCTGGCAAATGCGGCAGAAGCATTGCGTCGAACTGATGATAAAATATTGTCTGTTTCACAGGATGCTGGTTTTACAAATTTATCAAATTTTAACCGCCAGTTCAAGAAACGATATGGAATAACTCCAAAAGAATACCGAAAAGTTTCGAAATTTTGAAAAAAATTGTTGCTTTTGAACAAAATGGCCGTTATATTGAACTCATGGATTATTTATGGCATTGGATATGCGAAAGGAGAAAAGTATGAAAAACTGGAAAAAAATTATGGCAATGGTGTGTACAGCAGCAATGATCAGCGGAGCATCAGCTCCTGTATGGGCAGCTGATGATACAGAGACTGCGGCAGAAGCAGCAGAAGAAACGGCAGAATAAGATTTTACATTTCTGAATTAATAAATGATTAATAAAGGTACCATGGATCTGAAAAGGTCTATGGTACCTTTTGTTGATACATGTCGATGTTTTTGTAAAAAACTTCAAAAAGGTCTTGACAGTTCAGTTGGAAAGTGTTATTCTAACTGAGCTGTCACGAAGAATTGTTTCTTCTGAACAAACAATTTGAAAAGTTTTGAAAAAAGCGAAAAAAGTTGTTG
>JABLTO010062920.1_pt1 | contig 10836 bp, 7 predicted proteins | sample 7160091 | NCBI WGS metagenome assembly JABLTO01 (sample SAMN14651225, study PRJNA627086) | human gut metagenome | isolation source: feces | host: Homo sapiens
TGCCGGTTATGGATGGCCTGGAAGCTGCGAGACAGATTCGGGCAATGGATCGTCCTGATGCCAAACTGATCCCTATTGTAGCCATGTCTGCAAATGCTTTTCAGGATGATGTGGAGCGCAGCAAAATGGCAGGAATGAATAAGCATATTTCAAAACCATTGACGGGGGAAAGTGTAATCAGGGAGATTAAAAGTATGTTATAGCTTCTCGGAGTCAATGAAGATTAGTAAATACAAAGCAATCAAATATCTTAAAAACTGCTGAGGTCAGATTTCCTGCAAAGGACAATGTGATATAATAAAGCAAACGATTTTATATGTAAATTCGAGATCTTGGAAAGAGAATGAAAAGTAGATAAACTTTAGAAATAAAATAGAAAACTTAAAGTCATTTAAGTCTTTTTTTAAAGAGAGGGAAGCATATGGATGATTTTAAAAAACTCACAGAACAACTTTTTGAAATATATATTAATGCCGAATCAGTAAATGATTTTGGCATAGAGAATTATTTTGATGAAAATGTTAGTCTGATTGGAACTGGGAAACATGAGTTATTTGCGAATCTACATGAGTTTTTGGAATCATTTGAATTGGATGTAAAACGAAGAGGTAAAATCAGAATTGAAGTAGGAAATTTACATCAGGAAGAAGAAAGACTTGATGATGACCATGTCCTTGCACATGGAACAGTAGATTTTACTGGTCTGTTTAAAGATGGCTCAATCTGTTTTAAAATGGAGACAAGGTTTACGATTATCTATAAATGGACGAATGGGAAATGGCTGGTTCAGCATCTGCATCAGTCAATACCAGATCTGGAGCAGATGGACGGTGAAGAGTTCCCTGTTACATTGGGAAAGCAGGTGAAAAAAACCCAGCAGGCGCTTCAGGCATTAGGCACTGCCTATTATTTGATCTTAAGGCTGGATTTAAAAACAAAGCGTGTTGAACTTGTCAAAAGAACTCGAAAAATGAATATTGGTATTCAAGATAATAATGCCGAATGGAATCTTCAGACGGAGAGTATTGAAAATGTGATAGCAGAACCATTTGTGCAGAAGTATATGGATTTTTTTGACATACAAACCATGGCAACACGGCTTTATCATAAAGAATCTATGTCTTCCGAATTCAAACTAAAGGATGGATCATGGTTTCTTTCCATGGTCGTTCCTCAAAACTATGATAAAAATGGAAATGTTACATCAGTATTGATTGCAAACCGGGATGTGACAGATGAAAAAATGCGGGAATTAAGACAAGAGGAGGAATTGCGGGAAGCTAAATTAAAAGCAGAATGTGCAAATAAAGCAAAATCGTCATTTCTGTTCAATATGTCACATGACATCCGTACTCCTATGAATGCAATCATTGGTTATGCCGAACTGGCATCCAGACATTTGCAGGAAACAGAAAAACTTGGCAGATATCTTGAAAAAATTCAAATATGCGGAAAAGAACTTTTATCGATGCTTGGTAATGTTCTGGATCTTGCAAGAATTGAAAATAATAAAGTCGAAATGGAATACACTGTTTCGAATGTTCATGAGTGCTTTGAAAATTGTATCATTATGTTCCAGCAACAGGCAGAAAGTAAAAATCAGACTCTCTCTCTGACAGAACAAATCATGTATCCGTATGTATATATGGATGCACCACATCTGTCAGAAGTCTGTCTTAATATTATAAGCAATGCGATAAAGTATACAAATACAGGAGGTATGATATCCTGTAATGTTGTACAGAAATCCTGTGAAAAAGAAGACTGGTGCAATATGATCATTACCATTACCGATAATGGAATTGGTATGTCTGAAGAATTCCAAAAGCGTATTTTTGAAACTTTTGAAAGAGAACGTAACACGACATTAAGTCATATTGATGGCAGTGGCATTGGAATGGGCATTACAAAAAAGCTTGTAGAGCTCATGGATGGCACAATAGAAGTGGAAAGTAAGCAGGGTGAGGGTTCCACATTTACAGTAACTATTCCTTGCCGAAAAGCGTCAGAAGACGATTCTCTGGTGAAGAAAAACAGTAATCTGTGCAATAAGAATTGCCTGAACGGTGTTCGGATTTTGTTGGTTGAAGATAATGAGATCAACACTGAAATCGCAACGGAATTATTGACGGAAGAAGGATGTATTGTTGAGACTGCCAATGATGGTGTTGTATGTATTGACATGATTGAAAAAGCTGATGCTGATTATTACAAGATGATCCTTATGGATATCCAGATGCCGGTTATGAATGGATATGACGCTACATTAACTATCCGAAAGATGAAGGATACGAAAAAAGCCAGGATCCCAATTATTGCGATGACTGCCAATGCTTTCGCAGAAGATATACAAAAGGTTCTTTCTGTTGGAATGAATGCTCATGTTGCAAAGCCTGTTGATATGAATATTCTTGTCCCAACAATGATGAAATGTTTAAAAGAATAAAACAATCTGGAGATATACATCAGACAGAGAACTAAATAGAAACAAAGGAGCAGATATTATGAAAGCATGGGAAAGACTGATCAACTATGTGACAGTGCGTACGCCTAGTGATGAAGAGAGTGAGACAGTTCCGTCTTCTGTGTGTCAGTTTGATCTGGCGAGGAAGCTGGAAAAAGAAATGAAGGAACTTGGCCTGACAGAGGTAGTCCTTGATGATAAGTGCTATCTGTATGGAAAACTTCCGGCGACGGAAGGAAAAAAAGAGATTCCGGCACTTGGATTTATCGCACATATGGATACAGTTTCTGATTTTTGTGATCATGAGATCCGACCGATGGTTACCGAAAATTATGATGGCGGGGATCTGGTACTTGGCACAAGCGGACTGGTATTGAGTCCGAAGGAATTTCCACATCTGACAGGGCTAAAAGGACGTACACTGCTCACTTCGGATGGAACAACGATTCTGGGAGCAGATGACAAAGCAGGAATTGCAGAGATTCTGACTATGATTGAAAGAATCCAGACAGAAAATCGGCCGCATGGCATGATTTGTGTAGCATTTACTCCGGATGAGGAAATTGGAATGGGAGCGGAACATTTCAATCTGGATCAGTTTGGCGCAGAGTATGCTTATACTCTGGATGGTGACAGTGAAGGGGAGATTCAGTACGAGAATTTTAATGCCTGCAAAGCAGAATTTGAAATCAGGGGATTTAATGTTCATCCGGGTGAAGGAAAAGATACGATGATCAATGCCAGTCTGGTTGCGATAGAGATCAACAACTGCCTGCCATCTATGGAGACACCGAGAGGAACCGAAGACTATGAGGGATTTTATCATCTGATCAGCATGCAGGGGGAAGTCGGTGAAGCGAAACTTAATTATATTGTCAGAGATCATGACAAAAACGGATTCGAAGAGCGGAAGAAGACTCTTCGACTGATAGAAAAGAACTTAAATGCAAAGTGGGGCGAAGGGACGGTAACGCTTAAGATTACTGACCAGTACCTCAATATGAAAGAAATTGTAGAAGAGCACATGCATCTGATCGACCATGCGAAAAAGGCATGTGAGGCAGCAGGTGTGGCACCATTGATCCTTCCAATTCGTGGAGGAACCGATGGATGCCAGTTAAGCTTCAAAGGACTGCCGTGTCCAAATCTTGGAACAGGTGGACATGCTTTTCATGGACCATATGAGCATATCAGTGTGGAAGGAATGGAGAAGAGTGTGGAGCTCCTTCTTGCCCTGATTCAGGAATATACGAAATAATCTACGGAGTTGCAATAAAACGGTTAACATGCTCCATTGTGGCTTTTATAATCGAAAGATCTGCCTGTACATCGCCGGTCTCCAGAGAGTGATTGGCATTTGGCGTAAGAAAAAGAGGGACTTCTTTTTGTTCAGCCAGTGTACGGATAGAGTCTGTTTCTGCCCATGGATCTGCAGTACCGTGAAATGCAATGTTGCCGGGACGAGCAAAGGAAAAAGTGTCAGTCAGAGGTGTGAACAGGATGCTTTTTCCTTTTATATTATGTCTGGAAGCATAAGCGGAAGCGATAACTGTACCGATGCTTTTGGAAATAAAGAGAATGCTGCCATAGGAATTCCAGTCGATATCCTGCAGAGCCTGTTCTGTTTGTTCATAAGCAAGCTCAAAAGCCTGCTTCATTTTTGCGTGATCACCCTTGACATTCTCAGGGAGGGTTCCATAGGATACAGCGAGAATCTGATACCCATAATGCCTGGCAAGACGGCTTGCATAATACAGGAGTGGTTTGTCAGCAGTATAGCCGATTCCCGGGAAAATTACTGCCAGTTTTGGGGCGCTTTTATCAGAATCATAAGTATATGCAGATGCTTTGTCATAGAGCATTTGCTGATGAATTTTTTCCTGAAGGTCTTTTAAGGTCACAGAGATTGTATAAGGCTCTTCCGGGAGATAATCATAACCGGTGAGAACACCGTTTTCTTCCATGGCATAAACAATGTGCAATGCCCCCATAAGTTCCATATCGTCTTCAATATCAGAAAGTAATTCTTCGTATGTTTTCATCTTGATTTGTTCCTCGTATTTATATTTTATAAAATTCAGTCATGTGTATAAAAACAAAATAATTATTGCATGTTTTATTAAAACGGGCAAGGAAAATTGAAAACTCCTGCCAGTTACCTGGTTAAGGTGTCAATAAAATTGGAGAATAGCTTGCAAATCACGATCAAATAAAATATGATATAGAGATATAAAAATATACAATGTAAAGAAAATATATGAAAAACAGAAACAAAGGTTTTACACTTGTGGAACTTGTGATCATCATTGCAATTCTTGCGATTCTTATAGGTGTTGTTGCACCGACTTATACCAAATATATAGAAAAAAGCAGGGAATCAACTGATCTTGCAAATGTCAGGACGGCGTATGACAAAGTGGTGATGGAAACGGGAATAGAGGGAAATGAAGATGTAAAGGAGATCGTTCATCTGAAGCAGAAAATAGCCAAATGGCAGTCTTCAGATACGGTGACAATTGCGGGAATCACGCATTCTAACAGCGACCCTGATACTGTTAACTGGAAGGGATATCCCGTTGCGGACGGAATATGCGAAGTGTCCATGAATCCTGAAACCGGTATTTTATTTGACTGGAAAACCGGAAAAGGAGACAGTGTAGAAAACGATGAAGTAAAAGAATACTGGTTTAACCCGGAAGAAAACTTCGACAGAGTTCTTCAGGAAAGTAATGCATTGAACGGTGTAACTGGCATCTTTGAAATCGATTCCAGATGCCAAAAATCTACTATGGTTCCAAGGATAGAGACGAAGATGGCATCTGACAGTCTCCTTAAGAAAGGAACCTGGGCATATTATGGAAAGGCGAAGGATGCTAGAAAACGTGCTTTGCTCTGGACTTCTGTTAATACAGATGTTGTCGGTGCGAACCAGAAGATTCCTGTGATTGTCTGTACGGCAGATAATAAATATTATGTAGCAGAATCTACAACCGCCAAACGTACAGGATATGGCCCTGATTACGTTGCAATTGCAGCGCAGATGAGCACAGGCACTGCAAAAAAAGAGCTGGATGAGACCGCAGTAAAATATGACAGTCTTCAGGCCGCATACGACGCATATAAAAAACTACTCACAGATGGAAAATATAAGCAATATAAAAATTCGTTGGATTTTAATATTCATTGGTGAAGGTAACTGGTGAAGATGGTTATTCCTTTGCAGTTTACTGGTTGCTTTTATTTCTCCGACAAGCTATACTAATCTGAGCGACAAAGTATGGATTGGAGGATTTTTATAATGAAAATTGCAGTAACTTATGATAATGGAAATGTTTTTCAGCATTTTGGAAAAACAGAAAACTTTAAGGTTTATGAAGTAGAAGACAACAAAGTTGTTTCAAGTGAAGTGATCGGTTCTAACGGAACTGGACATGGTGCCCTGGCCGGACTTCTGGCAGAACAGGGGATTGATGTACTGATCTGCGGTGGTATTGGAGGAGGTGCACAGACTGCACTTGCGGAGGCAGGTATTCAGTTATGCTCCGGCGCACAGGGAAATACAGATGAAGTAGTAGAAGCTTATCTGAAGGGCGAACTGGAATCAGCAGGAACAACCTGTGACCATCATCATGAAGAAGGACATTCCTGTGGAAACCATGAGGAAGGGGAGTCCTGTGGAAGCAGCTGTGGCGGCTGTGGTTCACATAAACCGGCATTTTCCGGACCGAATGTAGGAAAGACATGCCGTACACATTACAAGGGAACATTCAACGATGGCACACAGTTTGATTCTTCCTATGATCGTGGACAGCCGCTGGAGTTTGTCTGCGGAGCAGGACAGATGATCAAAGGCTTTGATGCAGCTGTTGCAGACATGAAGGTCGGAGAAATCAAAGAAATCCATCTGATGCCGGAAGAGGCTTATGGACAGCCGAATCCGGATGCGATCTTTACTCTTGAGATTGAACAGCTTCCGGGTGCAGAGGACCTGACAGTAGGTCAGCAGGTATATTTGTCTAATCAGTATGGGCAGCCTTTCCCGGTCAAAGTTACAGCCAAAGATGAAAAGACAATTACATTTGATGCCAATCACGAGATGGCTGGTAAAGAGCTGAACTTTAAGATCGAGCTTGTAGAAGTAAAATAAATGTCGAAGAAGTGCGGAGTTTGTCAATAAGTTTCGAACTCTTTTGATGGACGTACACAGTGCGGCATGCTAGTATGGAAGAAAGAAAATTATGTAGCTGTCTGGCGGCATTAAAGGACAGTGATATGATTCGTTTCTGCTTTATTCTGTGCGGCATGCCGCTTCTTTTGTTCTAAGACCGTTCTGGTTGAGAAAGGGAAATCTCCATGTTTTACTTGCGTTGTCGGGCGAAATTTCCATGTGTAATGAATAGGATATGATGAAAAAAGACCGGAATGCGTTGTTTCGGTCTTTTTATGTGGTGGAAACTGATCTATCAGGGCATTCTTGAATTATCTGAATTCCACGGCATGTTTTCTTTTCCAGATGGGAAATAAATTTCGCTGGCAGACGTAATTCTTCCGTTGTTCAATGCTTATGGAATGGAAGAATGTTTTCCACATATCAGTATATTCATCTTCATAAGATTCTGTCTTTTGTAATACCGAAAATTCATCGTCCGTCAGATAGCGCAGATAATTTTCACCATCTTTTACATGTACACAGGCAGTTTTGCGGTTATCATCGATGATCATCCAGTGTTCGGAGGGCATACGGTTGGCAAAATGGTTGCCAACCAGCATGATTACATCATTCCTGGGCTCCAAATGACTGACATAGACCTGGTTTTCCAGACTTTGAAAACGGGCAAATTCCCGAAAATGATGCGCTTCATTTGATACCTGGCGCCGGAGTTCGAGAAGATTCATTACATGTGGATTCGTATATTGCTCGACTACAGTACTGCCAATAGCAAACCCCACCCGAAGAAAGTCATAGATTGCCTGCAGAGCGTTCTCATCCGCAGACAATGAGGCGTAGTAGATGTTCATGTATGCAGTTTCAGAGATGCTTCTCCGAATGGAGCGTATAACCTTTTCTGCTTTGGAAGGATCACCATCCACATGGATATATTCATCAAATATTGTTTGTTGAAAGATAGGTTCTTTCGTTAGTCCAATCTGGTTATGACCGACTTTTAGGGCTTCTGACCAGGCATCATAGATGCAGGTCATGATATCCGTTAAGCGGTCCTGGCAAGTATATATTTTCATATTTTTATTCCGTATTCTGATCCTATATGTAAAAGTGGCTGGAAACTGGCAGAGGGAAGTTTAGCCGATCCCAAAATCAGCGAGAGTCATCTGGGAATAAGATTCATTGGAATGTTGTACTTTCCAGGAATCTTTTGCATCTACCTGAACCAGCTGTCGGGTGATATAGGCTTCTTCAATGGGAGTACGATACATTTGTCTGCCACCGCAGGTGATAAAATAATGTGCGCGTTTCAAAACTACGCCCATTCTTTTCAGATTGTCAAAATTCAGACGGCCATATCGTCTGGCATAAGTGATCCGGCTGGCGGATTTTGGCCCGATTCCGGGAACCCGAAGCAACGTGGCATAAGATGCTTTTTCAACTTCCACTGGAAAGTGTTCCAGATGGCGCAGCGCCCAGTCGCATTTGGGATCCAGCAGTTCATTGAAGTTGGGCTGAGATTCGGATAACAGTTCATCTGCCTGGAAGCCATAGAAGCGTAGCAGCCAGTCTGCCTGATACAGGCGATGTTCCCGTAGAAGTGGAGGTGGAGTTCCAATCTGAGGGAGAATGGAGTCATCATTTAACGGAATATATGCCGAATAGAAGACTCGTTTCAGATCAAAGCCCTGGTACAGAGCTTGGCTCGTCTGTAACAGAGTATAGTCACTTTCGCCAGTGGCACCGATGATCATCTGGGTACTCTGCCCTGCCGGAGCGAAATTCCGTTTCAGATCGGACATGTCAAGAGGTGCCAGCTGACAGGCATTTTCCCATGTCAGGATATGTTTTGTGAATTTATTTTTATCACGGGAGATAAGATTCGGATCCTCTTTTTTGAGGGGAGGATTGTTCCCGGGTTTTGCATCGGTATTCTGCATATTGAGTTTTTCTCTGAAGGTTTTCTTGGAATTGTCTGAGAAAATACCATTTCTTAAAAACTGATTTCCCCGGCTTCGATCCATATATGCAGACTTTCCAGCAGCTATCCGGTGAGAGGCAATAGTATTTTGTACTTTTCCCATGGGATTCAGGATATTCTGCATGGTTTTATTGGGTGCAAGAGAACGCAGAGCTGTTTCTGTCGGAAGTTCCAGATTGACACTGATGCGGTCTGCCAGATATCCAGCCGCGGCAAGCAGCTCGTCAGAGGCCCCGGGAATTGTTTTTACATGAATGTATCCGTTGAAATGGTACCGGGTACGGAGGAGCAGCAGTGTCTCACACATTTTTTCCATGGTATAGGTCGGATTTTTTAAGACACCGGAGCTTAAGAAGAGCCCTTCGATATAGTTCCGTTTGTAAAATTCAACGGTTAGTTCACAGATTTCCTGTGGCGTAAAGGTGGCGCGGCGTACATCATTGCTGGCACGGTTGATGCAATATTTACAGTCATAGGCACAATGATTTGTCATTAGGATCTTGAGAAGGGAAATACATCTTCCATCAGCGGCAAAACTGTGACAGATGCCACATGCCTCTGCATTGCCGAGCTCTCCTTTCTTTCCGCGTCGGCTGGAACCGCTTGAAGTACATGCGACATCGTATTTTGCTGCATCTGCCAGAATCTGTAACTTTTCCTGCGTTGTGTAATTATTATTTGTAATCTGTGTGATCATATATCTATTATACAAAACATATGTTCTTAAAATCAAGAACTTTTTAGAACATTCGTTCGACAAAAGTTCCAAAAAGCTACCCATTGCAATGTCAGGGTGAGGAAGATTATAATAAGAAGAAACAGAAACCGGAAAAGTCGAAAAAATTAGTGTTGCACTCGTAAAAATACAATATATTGATAAAAACTTTCAAAATACAACTACAAATTGTACAAAATTAAAAGCATGCGTTAATTAATTGACAAAGGTGCTTTCAATAGTGTACACTAGCGGCGTGAACGAGGGAGAGTTCACATGTAACTATAATAAGATTCCGGTCTTATTTTTCTTTTAGGAGAAAAGTTAGACGGGACATACGCGGAATAAATTCTATTTTAGAGAGGTGCAAAAATGAAAAACTTTTCACAGTGGGAAGGTTTCAAAGGAAACCGTTGGAAAGAAAAAATCGACGTTCGTAATTTTATTTCAATGAACTACACACCATATGACGGAGATGCTTCCTTCCTGGAAGAACCTACAGAGGCTACAAACAAACTGTGGGGAAAACTTCAGGAACTTCAGAAAGAAGAGCGTGCAAAAGGCGGCGTTCTGGATATGGAGACAGAGGTTGTTACATCTCTGACAGCATATGGCCCGGGATACATCGATAAAGACCTCAAAGATCTTGAAAAAGTTGTTGGTCTGCAGACAGACAAACCGCTGAAACGTGCATTCATGCCATACGGTGGTATCAAAATGGCAGAGCAGGCATGTGAGACTTACGGATACAAAGTAAGCGACAAGATCAAAGACGTTTTCCATAACTACGAATTTAAAACACACAACCAGGGTGTATTTGATATCTACACACCAGAAATGAAAGCAGCCCGTCACAACAAGATCCTGACAGGTCTTCCGGATACTTATGGACGTGGACGTATCGTTGGTGACTACAGACGAGTAGCACTGTACGGTATCGACGCTCTGATCGAAGGAAAACAGAAAGACTTTGCAGCTTGCGACCGTCAGGGTATGAGACGTTATGACTTCCAGCTTCGTGAGGAAATCGCAGATCAGATTCGCGCACTCAAAGGCATGAAAGTTATGGCTGAAGCTTACGGATATGATATTTCACAGCCGGCTAAAGATGCAAGAGAAGCATTCCAGTGGCTGTACTTCGGATATCTTGCAGCAATCAAGACTCAGAACGGTGCTGCAATGAGTGTTGGACGTATCTCTACATTCCTTGATATCTATATTGAAAGAGATTTTGAGAACGGAACTCTTACAGAGAAAGAAGCTCAGGAGCTTGTTGACCACATGGTAATGAAATTCCGTATGGTTAAATTTGCACGTATTCCTTCTTACAACCAGCTGTTCTCCGGTGACCCGGTATGGGCAACTCTGGAAGTTGCAGGTATGGGACAGGATGGACGTTCCATGCTAACAAAGAACGACTATCGTTTCCTGCACACTCTGGAAGACATGGGACCGGCTCCGGAACCGAACCTTACCGTTCTGTATTCTTCAAGACTGCCGGAAAACTTCAA
>JABLTO010243414.1_pt1 | contig 10831 bp, 9 predicted proteins | sample 7160091 | NCBI WGS metagenome assembly JABLTO01 (sample SAMN14651225, study PRJNA627086) | human gut metagenome | isolation source: feces | host: Homo sapiens
AAAATTTTAAAAAAAAAGGGGGGGGGTACATAGAGAGGCTTTTGAATTACTGTAAACGGAGTGAGCAGTAACGCTTTTGACCCTAACATCATGTCATTTATAATGATTCACTGAATGATTCGCAATATATATAATTTGTTTACAATATTTATAGCAATAGCAATCTTCAATGTTTCACGTGAAACATATATAAGTATAGCGTGTCTTTATCAAAAATCCCCGTTGGTTTACACCTGGGGCAGAAACTGACTGTGTCTCTCGTAGTTTTTGTCCCAAATTAAGCCTTCCTGAAGATCCTGTATGTGGTTCTGCTCATTGTCAGATCGCTGCTTATTGGGCTGATAAACTACATAAAAAAGAGATACTTGCTTACCAGGCTTCCTGAGCTTTTTGTCCTAACAGGCGTCTGAGCATTTATACTGCTCACCCTTTAACGTGCGTCTCGAAATAGCTTTTCAATACTTCCAGGCTTTCTTCTCTCATAACTCCTTCCGTAACCTCTGGTTTCCAGAAAGAATTTTCAAATACCATTCTTGAACAGTTACATCCTTCATCCCCCAGAATATGTTCCAACTCTATATTACTTGCTCCATAAACAAGTCTTCCCAGCTTAACCCAAACCATTGCCCCACTACACATAAAGCAGGGTTCACAGCTGGAATACAATGTATATTCATGTAAATCTGTGATTCCTGTAACAGCACAGAATTCTCTGATTAAACCAGCCTCTCCATGAAAAGTAGGGTCATGTTTTGTATAAATCTGATTTTCGTTGGTAAATACAATCTTTCCGTCCTTAACAAGAACAGCTCCAAAAGGTTCATTTCCATGTTCTACTGCTGCCTTTGAAAGTTCAATCGCTTTCTTCATAAATTCTATATCCTGCATTTTTTGATGCCTCCTGCATAAGTAATATTCATAATTCTGCGTGTCTTTCTGTCAAGTACATTTGTTTTTATTTTCTACCCAAAATCTGCACATTTTCTCCGCACTTCATACTTCTATCACCCTTTTACTTTTAAATTTTACTTTGTCCCTTCCTCTTTGTGTTAACAGCACAGTTTTCTTCTGTTGATTATACGATTATGATGTTTTTTCGTCATATTATTATATATTTTATATAACTATTTTTTTGCATATTTATGTATATTTATTCATTTTTTATTTATGTTGATAGTAAAATATTGCTACCTGAGTCCTATCCCGAAGCTGTAATTTGTCCAGAATCGAACTGAGATAATTTCTTACAGTCCCTTCTCCCAGACATAATTCTGATGCAATTTCTTTATTGCTGTATCCTCTGGAAATAAGACGTATAATCTCCAGTTCACGCTTATTAATATCATGTGCAGAATAATCATATCCTTCTGATCTATTTAATAAATCCGGTATTTTGGCTACAATTTCATTACCAAAGACCGTTTGTCCGGAACATACTGCTTTTATTGCAGGAAGAATATTTTCATAATCCTGTTTTAGAAGATATCCCTTCGCTCCTATCTGTAAAGCTTTCACAATATACTCATCATCTGTAAAAGTTGTGAGTAAAAGAACATTCGCTTTTGGAAAATCTGACAATATTTTTTCCGAAGCCTTCAGACCGTCCATATTTCTCATTCGGATATCCATCAAAAGTACATCTGGCTGATATTTTTCATATAATTCACAGGCTTCTTTGCCATCTGTACCCGTAGCTTTTACAGTGATTTCTCCCGTAGATTCCAGTATTGTTTTCAATGCACCTGTCACAAACGGATCATCATCAACTATAATAATATTCACTTTTTCACCAATCCTAAAAACACATATTTTTGTTATTCACAGTCTTTGGGAACTGTAATAAATATTCTGAACCCATCTTCTGTGGCAATTCTGAAATTTCCTTTAAGTCCATTCACTCTTTCCTGCATATTTGTCAGTCCAATTCCTTCTGTGTCCTGTTTATTGTACTTAATTTCTTTTCCATTATCTTCCATTGATAGCTGGAATAATGCCGGATGTTCTCTTACCGTAATTTTAACTTCCGTTGCGTTACTATGTCTGGATACATTTGCCAATGCTTCTTTTACAATGCTGATAAAGCAATACTTTACCTCTTTCGGAATCTGATCTGTCACATCATAAACCAGGATTGCCTGGCAGAAAGTAAATTCTCCTGCCAGCTGCATCAGTACCTCTTTCAGGTTTACCGAGTCATCATGAAGATCATGCACACTGGTCCTTATGCTGTTCATAGCAGAATTCAGTGATTCATCCAATCCATTCAGTACAAATCTCATATTTTCATCTTTATTAACTGTTTTTGCAGCCCCAACCAGAAGAATTGATCTGGACAGCACATGTCCTACATTATCATGGATTTCTCTGGCAATCCGATTTCTTTCTTTCAAAATGGCTGTCTCAATTTCATAATCCTGTTTTTCCAGAATCATTTTATTTTTTTCTGCCAGAAGAAGGTTTCTTTCTTCACTATCATCTTTTGTTCTGCGAAATTCTTCTTTCAAAGTTGTATATTTTCTGGTGTTGTATTCCATAAAAGCAGCGATTATACAGTCCAATAAAAGGTACACTAGTATTTTCGCAGATATTTTTTCAGAGTAAAATAACACACCTGCAATTGTCAGCAGAATTCCTAAAATTCTTCTTCCGCAACTCATGCTACAGTATATAAAGACAGGATAAAACCAGATAAAATCCTGATTCCAGAATCCCGACAATCCATATGCCAGAAGTATCCCCTGTCTGTATTTCTGTGTACAGGAATAGCACCCACAGACCATTATAACGGTGCACAGCACTGCTGCCACCATTTTTATATCTGATTTTCCATAAAACAATGCCACCAGGCAATATAGCCCCAAAAGAGACAGGTCACGAAAATATCTCATCTTTCCCCTCCTGACATCCCCAAACCGGATCATAATATTTACTATATCCGAATCCGCCACCCTCTTCAAGTGACAAATGTAATCTTTGCCTTCTCAGTTTTTGTGACATTCCTCACTTGGTTTTTGTTCCTGTTTATCCTATACTGAACTCAACGAAACAACAAAGAAACACAGTTACGAAACTCGTTTTTTTTCCAAAAAGATTATAAAAATAAATGGAGGCTATTCTATGATACATATCGAAAACCTGGTAAAAAGATATGGCAGTATCACCGCACTGAACCACCTGAATCTGGATATCCGGGAAGGCGAGATTTTTGGACTTCTGGGGCCTAATGGTTCCGGCAAAACCACTGCAATCAGCTGTATGCTTTCCCTGTTAAAATACGACAAGGGCAGCATCCGTATCTTTGATCAGGAAATGTGTCCGGACAATTATGAAGCCAAGCAGCAGATCGGCATCGTTCTGCAGAATGTAGCCGTTTTTAATGAGCTGACCGTCTATGAAAATATTGATTATTTCTGTGGTCTCTATATCCAGGACAAGGCCAGACGGCATCAGATGGTGGAAGAGGCCATACAGTTTACAGGACTTGAAGACTTCCGCAAAACTCGTCCAAAGAAACTGTCCGGAGGACTTCTCCGTCGTCTGAATATTGCCTGTGGCATTGCCCACAAACCTCGTCTGATCATTATGGACGAACCAACCGTTGCCGTCGATCCCCAAAGCAGAAACAAGATTCTGGAAGGCATTCTGAAGCTTAACCAGCAGGGATCTACCATTATTTACACTTCGCATTACATGGAAGAAGTGGAACAGATCTGCACCAGAATCGCTATCATGGACAAAGGACGTATTATTGCATCCGGCACCAAAGAAGAGCTGAAACAGATGATTAAAACCGGCGAGACTATTACCGTCGAAGCCATTATTCTTTCCAGCGAACAGCAGGACAACCTCCGTACTCTTCCACATGTGTTTGACCTGCAGTACAAGGATGAGATTCTCACTCTTCGCTGTACCGGCGCCCAGCATAATCTGATCCATGTTCTGAATTATCTTCAGGAAGCCCAGATTCCTTTTGGAAGGGTCTTTTCGGAACTTCCCACACTCAATGATGTTTTTCTTGAAATCACTGGAAAGCAACTTCGAGACTAATGTATGTTTATGCATTATTTTGTATATTTTTATAACGGAAAGGAGTTTTAATGATACATCTTATTACCTATAGTCTCCGGATCAAACTGCGAAATTTTTCCATGGTTTTCTGGCCTCTGGTGTTTCCGCTGATACTTGGTACTTTCTTCTTTTTTGCTTTTGGAAATATCAATGAGGCAGACTTTGAAACAGTATCGGCAGCTGTCGTGAAACCCGAAACTTCCAATCCCCTGTTTCTTGGGTTCCTGAATCAAATAGAAAATAACACCGATGATCTGATCTCTGTCAGTGAAATGCCTGAACAAAAGGCTCTGAACGCTCTGAAAAGCGGCAAAATAGCCGGCATTTACTATGCAGATATTCAGCCTTCCCTTACAGTAACCACAAACGGAATTCCTGAAAGTATCCTTCAGACCATTCTGGATAATTACGAAAGCAGCCTGACCACTGTAAGAAAAATTTTTCTCCGGCATCCATCCGGTATTCTGAAAGGAGTGGAACAGATGATGGATACCCGGGAACTGGTACATGAAGTCTCTCTGGGAGGCAAAACCATAGATGGCAATGTTCAGTTCTTTTATGCACTTATTGCCATGGCATGTTTCTATGGATGTTTTATTGGATTTGGTTCCGCCATTCCCCTTCAGGCCAATCTTTCTTCCCTTGCTGCCAGAAGAACAGTTACCCCTACTCACAAACTGAAAATTGTGCTTTCTGAGCAGATTTCTGCTTTTTTCCTGGGATATCTGGACGTGATCATTCTGATTCTGTATCTTCGTTATATCCTTCGGCTGGACTTTCAGGGAAATATGACACCCATGCTTCTGATCACTTTCCTGGGCTGCCTGATCGGAGTATCTCTGGGATTTTTTGTAGGAAGTCTTGGCAAAATGCGGGAAGGTGTAAAAATAGGAATCCTGCTTGCAGTCTCCATGACCTGCTGTTTTCTTTCTGGACTTATGAATAATACCATGAAAGATATCGTAGAAAAAAATATTCCTATTCTGAACCGTCTGAATCCTGCTGCCCTGATCTCTGACGCATTTTACTGCATCAATGTATATAATGATCCTGCTCGCTATTACAGGAATCTTATCATTCTGGCAGTTATGAGCGTTCTCCTGACAGGTGCCTCATTTTTCATGATAAGGAGGGAACGATATGACAGTCTATAAATGCCATATGAAGATTTTGAAACGCAATCTTGGACTGGTGATCATGTACCTTGCTATTTTTTTCAGTATTACCATGTTCATTCAGGCAGCTTCCAGAAAAGAAGGATTGGATAATTATCAGCAGACCCGCATCTCCATCGCTATTTGTGACAGGGATCATTCAGCTCTTTCTGATGGTCTGATCCAGTATCTGAGCAACATTCATCAGGTTTCCATGATCCAGGATGACCTTTCTGTTATGCAGGAAGAACTTTTTTACAGAAATGTGGAATATATCATTCAGATTCCTGAAAATTTTTATGACTCCTGTATCTTTCAGGGTACCCCACTTTCTGTTACCAGAATTCCCGGTTCCTATTCCTCTTATTACGTGGATCAGCAGATCAACAGTTACCTGAACTCTGTAAAAACCTATATGGCAGCCGGATTTAGTCTTTCTGAGGCTTCCAGTGTCTCTGTGGAACAAAATACCGCTACCGTACATCTCCTTGAAAATACAGGCAATAACAGCGGAACACCGGCATATACCTATTATTTCAGATATATCCCTTATCTGTTTCTTGGAAGTCTCTGTTATTCTATGGGATATATTCTCATGGCTTTCCGCAACGAAGACATCCGGAAACGTATGGCTGCTTCTTCAGTTTCTCTCAAAAGACAGAACCTGGAAGGATTTCTTGCTATGTTTACTGTAGGGATTGGACTCTGGCTGATCTCTATGGGCGGTGCAGTTCTCCTTTTCAAAAAAGACTTCTGTTCCCTGCCTTTTATAAGTTACTACCTTCTTAACAGTCTGTTGATCCTTGTGATCTCCCTGTCTCTGGCTTACCTTACAGGGCTTTTTGTAAAAAATTCTGATATGTTAAACGGGCTTTCCAACATTCTTTCTCTAGGTATGTGCTTCCTCTGTGGAGTCTTTGTACCAATGAATGTAATGAACCCGAGAGTGCTAAAAGTTTCCCAGTTCCTGCCAGTCTACTGGTATGAAAAAGCCAATGATCTTCTTGGCAGTTACCATGTTCTTCCTACAAACCGTATCTCTGATCTGTGGAAATATCTTGGTATTGAATTTCTGTATGCCATAGCTATTCTCACAGTGATCATGGCTGTTTCAAAGTACAAAAAACAGGGGTGAAGAAAATTCTTCATCCCTGTTCTCTTTCATCCACATCTGCATTTGTCAAAAAAAGATCCCTACCTGTTCCAGGAATTTCTCTGGTGCTTCTACATGAGGATAATGTTTGGTTTCCATTATTGTAAATACTTCTACAGAAGGATTTACAGCCTGATAAGACTCTGTAATCGCCTGTCCGTTATTTTCCGCTTCACCTTCTACAATATAAAGACTGTTATCAATATTTTTCAGACCTCTGGTAATATCAATATTCATATATTTGGCAGCTTTACTTGCATAAAGAGCCTTTGCATAGCAGCCACCTCTGTGTGCTGCCTCATAATATGCATCCATCATATCCTGATCCGGATGGAAAGGATCAAAGGAAATATTCTCTATAAAAAGATCAGAAACTGCGCTTCGGGACACCATCATATGATATAAAAGTGTTCCGAATACAGGTACTTCCAGAAGATATTTCAGAGCTTTGTCTTTCTTTCCCGGTCCTTGCTTCAGACCGGCCATGCCTGGTGGATTCACCATCATGATCTTATTGAAAAGCTGTTTTTCGTTATGGCATGCCATTACAACAAAAGATCCGGAATATCCACTGACGATCACATCTGTTTTCTCTCCGATCACGTTCTTTATGAAGTCACAGATAATCTGCACATAAACAAAATTTGTATAAGTAATGCCTGGTTTCTCTGAGCGTCCACATCCCAGCAGGTCAATATTATATACTGTATGCTCTAGTGCAAGCTCATCCTCAATCCTGCTCCACTCATATCCGGAACCTCCCGGAAGCATATCATGGAGCAGAAGTATCGGGCTGCCTTTTCCTTTTTTTGTATAGTAGATATCACCAAATCTCCAATGGTAATAATGTCGGTTTCCTGTATCCAGCATTTCTTTCAGACATGCGGATGCAGCAATGACTTTGTTCATTACATGAACAATCCCCGTTGCTGTCGCTGTCAGTATTGCGAAGGTGATCAGTTTGTTTCTGTTCTTCAATTTACGTCCTCCTTTACTGCATCTGAAGTTCTTTTATTATAAATCAAAACCATCTTTTTTACAATCCTGTAAGGCTTACAAAAGAGTAAGTAATTTATGAACATCTTCCATTCTGGTTGCCCAGCTTGTGGCAAAACGGATCACTGTATGGGAATCATCTTTTTTCTCCCAGAAGCTGAAAACTACCTGTTCTGACAGTTTTTTCATCTGTACATTATTAAGGACAATAAATATCTGATTTGTAGGAGAATCTATATAGAATTCATAGTTCTTTTCTTTGAGTCCGTTTTTTAGTATAGTTGCTGTTGTAATGGCATTTTCCCCAATTTTCAGATAGAGATCATCTGTAAATAATGCGTCAAACTGTACACCCAAAAGTCTGCCTTTTGCCAGAAGTGCCCCATGCTGCTTTACTCTGGTAAGGAAATGCGCCGGCATATTTTTTCCTGTAAAGACAACTGCTTCCCCACACAACAGACCTGCCTTGGTTCCTCCTATATAAAAGCAATCACATAACTGTGCAATATCCTGTAAAGTCAGATCTGTCCCCTCACTTACAAGACCATAGATCAGTCTTGCACCGTCCATATACAGAGGGATCTTATATTCTCTGCAGACCGCAGAAATATCTTTCAGTTCCTGTTTACTGTATAGGGTACCATACTCTGTAGGGTGAGAAATATACACCATTCCCGGAAATACCATATGTTCATGATTTCCATCTCCATAAAAAGTTTCCAACAGATCTTTTAAATCCGTTGCCTGGATCTTTCCTTCTTTCTCCGGCAATTCCAGTACTTTATGTCCGGTAAATTCTATGGCACCTGCTTCATGAGTGCTTACATGCCCGGTCCTGGCAGCTATAACCCCCTCATAAGGTGCCAGAACAGTATCAATGATGATCTGATTGGTCTGTGTTCCCCCAGTCAGCAGAAACACTTCTGCGTCAGGCATTCCACAGGCATTTCTGATTTTTTCTTTAGCTTTCTGGCAATAAATATCTGTGCCATATCCGGAAAGCTGCTCCATATTCGTCTCTATAAGGTGTTCCAGAATCTCTGGATGTGCCCCTTCTGAATAATCATTTTCAAAACATAACATAATCTTTCACCTCTGTATTCTCTATAATAACATTTTAACCTAGATATTAATATCATATCACATAAGAAAAGACCTGAAAACCAGTTCAGCACTGTTCTCAGGTCTCTCTTTTAATCTTTAACTTTTTATTTTTCCAAAGTTGCTGTTGCTTCTGCAGTGTCTTCTGCATCGCTTTCTGTACTGTCAGATTCTGACTTTGTATCTTCTTCAGAATCGCCATTGATCATGGTATCATAAACATCTGTAAGATCGCGTACATTCATTTTGTTGATCAGATAAACTTTGTCTCCCACAACTGCAGCATAGAAGTTGGTATCATATTCATAATACCCAGCTGTAATTGTCGTTCCATCTGTGCCTGTGAAACTGAATGCATAAGCCGGATCACCTTCTGGTTTATATTCTTCTGTCAGGCGTTTCTGTGCGGTAATATTGATGAGTTTATTATAAAATGTGGTAAAGGATGTATCATCCACATCTTTTCCATCCAGCTGATAAGTAACAGTAGTGGTTTCTGTGCTGTCACCATCTTCACTGTCCTCGTCTTCTGCATCTTCAGCTTTGGTGGTCTCCCGGGTAACTTTTATTTCATGGGTTCCATCTGCATCTTTTACTTCCAGAGAATCAAGATCATTCACTGACATATAATTTACAGACAGACTGTAAAAATCAGCTGCTTTGCTGTTCAGAATCGCAGACAGAGAATCATCGGTAATGGTATATACCTGTTTGCTGTCATTTACCTTTACATAGCGGCTTCCGTCTGTTTCATCTCCTACATAAATAGTTATTTCTTTATCTACTGTGACTTTATTGTCCTCATCACTGCTGTCTGCAGTGTCCTCTGTATCTGAACTGTCAGAATCTTCTTCTGCCGTTTCTTCTTCTGTGTATTTGGCTGTAATCACTGCATAAGGATCATCCAGACCATATTGGGAATCATCTGTACAGTTATAATCTACAAACTTGTCATATGCCAGAGAACCAATGGCAGATGTTACGTTTCCAGCTTTGGATGTATCTGCTTTTTCGGATTCTTTACCATCTGAAACAGTCCAGAAAAGATCCTTTGGATCCTCTGTCAGTTCATATCCCTCTTCTTTGTCTACTTTTACCTCTGAAATAGTAGCAGTTGTTACAGACGGAAATGTCTCACTTTCAGCCATATTGTCATAAATACTGCTCATAAAAGGATCCAGTACAGAAGATGCTACCAGATATACGGTTTTCTCATCATCAGATTTCTTAACATAATACTGACTTGTGGAGTCATTCTTCATTCCTACCTGGATGACAGTTTCAGTACTGTCATCTCCTGAAGTAATGGTAATTTCATTCTGTGGTGCATCCAGATCATATTCACTTAAATCCTCTACATCTGTAATTTTCTGATCTGCGCTGAGATTAATGATGTTATTTACTGCGCTGTCTACAGAATCCTGTTTCAGTGGAAAATCTGTCTCTCCCTTCCGTACCCAGGAATCCTCTTTTTTGTCCAGTTCAATCTTGTCCTGATCGGCTGTGTACGATACGGATTTTACATCATCAGATGAAATATCTGTAACAGTCTCACTGGTATCCTCTTCTTCGGATTCCTTTGCTTCCTGTGCGGAAGTATAAGATTTTACTCCCACATAGGCTCCGGAAAGGATACCAAGTGCCACTACAGCAGAAATCAATTTTACAGTCTTACTTTTCATTTATGCCTTTCTCCTTTTCAGCCATACCATAAAGCCAATTACAAGGAATACTCCGGGGATCAGCCCCATTACACAGATCTTCCAGAAACTTACATCATAAGCTGTAAGAGTCAGATAAGAAACCTGCAGATCTTTGGACGGAATAGAAATGGTTGTGGTTTCATCATTGCTGCACATCCAGTTCAGGGAGCTTATGATCATCTGCTCATTTCCGCCTGAAACCATCTGGTTGATCTGGCTGTCCATAAGATTGGAACTTGTATAATATACAATCTGTGTTTCTTTATCATCATCCAGTGTTTCTGTAATACTTACACCAAGATCGAATGGACCATCTACATCACCGTCTGCTTTTTCGATGTCACCACTGTTTACATCTACTTTGGAATATGCACTGTCAGAGGTTGTAAGAAGGCTATTTACTGTTACGGTATCTCTGATATCATCACTCTGTTTGATTCCCTGCGCATAAGGCATTAGTACATAATAGCCCTGGGAAGCAAAATCAGAAATAGCATCTGTGCTGTTTACAGTTGGAACCAGGTAATATGGCATCTGTGCATAGTGCTGCGTATCTCCCTCAATCACAATGCCATCCACCCTTTCTACGCCGTAGTTCTTCAGAACTGCATCAAAATTCCGGAAAAAAGGGGCAGATTCTGTAGTGAATGCCAGCT
>JABLTO010004819.1_pt1 | contig 10824 bp, 12 predicted proteins | sample 7160091 | NCBI WGS metagenome assembly JABLTO01 (sample SAMN14651225, study PRJNA627086) | human gut metagenome | isolation source: feces | host: Homo sapiens
CGGCGCGCACGCTCGGCGGCTGCGGTGTTCGACTCAAGCTCCTCCTGATTCCGCCTGTGGTAAGCGTCCCACCCCGAATCCTCGATGGAATAGCGGATGTCGTTGTTTCCCGATGAATCATTTTTTGAATTTTGCGTATACTGGGTATTGACAAACTGATCATTTTGTGATATAGTAGTGTCAGTAAAAGCATTCTCGTTATAACCGCCGGCGATATCTGCCGTCCGTTCACTGGCTTGAATGCTTTTATTTTTTACTCTCACAAGATTTCCGGCTCTGAGTTCCCGGTCAATATAGCGCTTCATGTCGTCTCTTCCAAAGGCAGTGGCAATCTTGTTTGTATCTATGAATACCTCGTTATACTGTCCCTTTTCGTTTATGTATACCGGGACATTCACGGTATTGCCGTTTGCGTCCTTGTACTGCGAAATCAGAAGAAAATAGTTCTCACGCCTGCTCGGTTTGGAGGCATTCTTCGTTCCGCGGTACGCAAGCGTCACATCGTCAAGACCGCCGATTATCTTCAGGAACAGCTCTTTTCCGAGTCCGTGATAATGTGTGTGCTCGTCAGCCTTCAGCCCGAGCCGCTTTGCCTCCGCTTCGGTGTAAATATTTTCCCGTATGTGTGAAGCTTTCATGAGCATCGGCAGATCATGCACACCGGCTTGGCTTGCAAGGATCACAGGACTTGATTCGGTGAGCTTTATTTCCTCTCTCAAGGACAGATCTGACAGTGCCCGGTCAACATCCGCCTCAGCGTTCGGAGCAAGAGCGTAGCTCACACCGTCATTCGCAAATACGACATCCGACCGATCGATATCGGGACGGGTGTTTTTTCTCTGCTCCGCGGTGTACTCCGATCTGCCGGAAGCATCACGCGCCTCCACCTCTCCGGCGGTGTTGTAGTATTTCAAAGAGCTTAATCTCCGAATATCGTTTTTGGAGCGATAGTATTTTTCCGTCGCTTCCGCATATGCCCAAAACAACTCCTGCGCCTTTTCGCCCGTAATTTCATCGGCAAATCGGTCATAAGCTTTTGCAAACCCGGTATCGGAAGCATTGCCGTCGCGCAGCATGCGGTCTATATATTCATCATACCCGGAAACCGCATCCATGACCTCGGGATTGCTGCGGCTTTCTTCCCGGAGCTCGTTTCTGAGGTCGTCTTTCCTGCCGATTGCCTCGTTTAAGATTCTCGCACTCCAGCTCTCAACACTCGATCCCCCGGCAAATCCCTCGATGCCCTGTATTGCGTGCTGAAGCTCATGCATGAGAACTGCCTTCGCATTCCTGCTCCAGCCAAGCTCAAACTTCCGACCCGTGAAGCCGTTCTTGCCCCACACAAGCTCATGGTATCTCTTTCCGAGGTCGGACGAGAAGAATTTGTTCATCGCCTCCTTTTCAAGCTTAAGCCATTCCGCCGCGTCCGTATCGCCGTAAGCATCATCCTCGAAGAATTTGTTGTACTCCCTGTACTCCGGCGTCTGCTCTATACGCTCGATCTCCGCCTTGCGCCCGCCCTCGAGATAATCGGTGTATTCCTTTGTGTGCCGCTTGAAAAGCTCCGTGCTGAGCGTGATATAGTTTGAGTTTCTCTGATATATTCCTTCCACTCCCGGCTCCGTGGACTGAATGATAACATTGATGCTGCGCAGCTCCGGATACGCCGTGAACAGCTCACCGTGATCGAGAATGTCGGACAGCTTGCCCGTGAAGTATACCTCTTCGCCGTCGGTGTGCCGTTCAAGTTTCGGATTTTCGATCAGATGCGCGTCAAGATCGTCGATCTCGTACCGCCACTTGCCGTCGTACCCCTTGAACCATCCCGTCTCCCGGCGTATATCCTCGCTCGATTGTCCTTCCTCGTCAAGCTGCATCGCTTTCCGCAAAAGACTCATGTCCGCCGTCGCCGACTTTTCCCCCGCAAAGCTGAATTTTGTCTCGGCGCTCTCCGCACCGCGCGCCTTCGCTTCGCGCACCGCACGGCCCCACAGCTCTCTCGCGTACTGCACATCCTTCAGGATGCGGGAGCTGACCGCACGGACGCGCCCCGTCAGACGGCGGATGATCTCATCGAGAAACGCAATGATCTTTCGCCCGAGCGACGGCTTGTGCTCCACCGCCGCGCGTATCTGCGCAACATCGCCGAAGAGATACCGCCCCACATACTCCTCGCACAGCTCGAAGTCCACACCGTCCGCGTCGAGGTTCTCACCGTGCGCGGCATACGTCTCCTTCTTCTGCGCCCGAAGCTCGTCAAGGCTCATCCCCTTTTCACGCGAAAGCTCGCGCAGCGCAAGTTCACGCAGCGCGCCGTAGTCGGACGTGGTCTCGATCGCATGAGTCATCTCCGAGGCAATGATCGACGCGACGGTGCGCCCCGACGCGGCGTTTACATGGATCGTGCCGTTTTTGTAATATCCGTTTACCGTCGGATCGTCGCTGCGGAAAAAGACTATGCGCCGGTCGAGTATGTGCGAAAGCTCCTCCGCCGCTGCCTGCTGAGCCGGAGACGCACCGTATTCGCGCCCCGTCCTCGTCGCTTCGTTCATCGCAACAACTCTCGTCTGCTCCGTCGGAGTGTATCCCTCGCGGTCAAGCGCTTCGTCACCGAACGCAGCGGAAGCTTCCGAGCCTTCGCGGTCGACTGCAAAATCGCCTTCGTCCGCGCCGTTTTCCGCCGTGTCCGCGCCGTTTTCTGCCGTGTCCGCTGCATCATTTTCGCTTTCCTGCGTATACTGACTGTTGACAGCGGCGTTATTCTGTGATATACTGTTATCGGTGGTTGCTGGGCCTGATTTGATGGGCCCCTCCACCTTAGAGGACTTCCCGTAGTCTCCGGTCATCCCGGCTTCGCCGCGACCCGGTTGGCGGGAGGTCCTCTCTTTTACGGAAAATGTGTCCGGCTTGAAGTTTACAATGTCGTACAGAAGCATTTCTCCGTTTTTCGTATACCCGACGACGACCTCGGCATTGTAGTCGTTCTGCCCGATGCGCATGAGCACGCGTCCGCGCGCAAATTCTCTGATGTTGTCCTTTCGCGGATGCTTTATTTCTTCGTTTACATAGTCCGTCGAGGCGCGCACGGCTTCGTCGAGATTTCCCGCCGCACGCAGCTTGTCATCGTATACCTGTCCGTCGTTCTTTTCAATGTACTGCGAGTAGCCGGATCGGGTGTACTCCTTCCCGGTCTTTCCGGTGACCTCGATAACACCGTTTCCCACACGGATGCCGTTCGGATAATTCTGAGATAATGCCGCACTTGCATCGGAACGCAGGATGTGATATAATCTTTGCAAATGCCCCGCACCGTACAAATCCGAAACCGACCGTGGCGCGGCAGCAGATTCCGAAAGGAGCGAAAGCAATGTTGGAAACGAAAAGACTGATACTGAGAAAATGGACCGAAGCGGATGCTGCCGATCTTTTTGAATACGCAAAGGATCCGGATGTCGGTCCGATTGCGGGCTGGCCTCCTCACAAATCCGTCGCGGAAAGCAGAGACGTGATAAAAAACGTATTTAACGGCGCAGAATGCTACGCGGTATGCGAGAAAGGCAGCAACACCGCGATCGGCGCCATAGAACTGATATTGAACGGGCATACGGATGTAACAAACCGTGACGATGAATGCGAGCTCGGCTATTGGCTCGGCAAGCCGTTCTGGGGAAGAGGCTACATTCCCGAAGCCGCCGCGGAGCTTATCAGAAGAGGCTTTGAGGAGCTCGGCATGACGACGGTGTGGTGCCGTTATTTCGACGGAAATCAAAAGTCAGAGCGGGTTCAGGAAAAATTGGGATTCGTATTTCATCATACGGACAGCGAGGCTTCCGTTCCGCTCCTCGATGAGGTAAGAACCGATCACACAAACATCCTGACGAAGGAACGTTGGGAGAAGATGAAGTAAAGCGCAATTTACCGTCCGGCGCGGATACGAAGCGCCGTCCGTCGGGCAGGCGGCAGGCGTTTTGCCGCGGAATCGGCAAAACGCCGTGAGAAGCAATCCGAAATTACGTTTGAAACGAACAGCACGGCCGATTCCGATGCGAAAGCGTCGGGACGCCGTGCTTTTTCTTTCGGCAAAGCTTCATATAAAAGCGGGAACGCATTGCGGTGCGGCGATGCCGTATCACGTTGACCGATGCCGCCATGGTCTGTCGATTGTGAAATCGCAAAGCCCGCCGCTTCCGCCGCCGTGCCGATGATCGTGTATGTCTGAGACACCGGCTTCTTCTGACGAAGAGCAAGCTTGTCATCCCGAACAATCATTCGACAAAATATTGTTTTTTCATTTGACACGTTTTCTCATTTGTGTTAAAATAAAATTAGATTATTAAAGGCAATGAAAGAATATTCAACACCCAAAGCGGACGATTTCAGAAACGCGCTCCGCATATACTCCGACGGCGATAAAATAACGGTAATTTCGATTGATGATCTTCCGCCGGAGGACGGTGGAATTCAGGAGAAAAATATAAAATGAAAATATTCGACTTTGACGATAATGCAACATCATACAAATACCCGATAATCAAACTGCTTTTATCTGTTCTGATATTAGCTGCAGTATACAACCGTAATCTCGTTTTTCACTTTAACGGCGAAATCGCAAATTTCACAGTAGAATTTTTATGTAGAATTCTCATATGTGCAGGAATCATCCGCATTATTTTATCTATTGCGGAAATTTCAACAATACCCGGCAACCGAAAAAAGGCTGCCGCAGTATCCGATAAGGAAAAAAAGCGAAGCAAGGTATGCTCTGTCGATAAGATAGTCTCTTTGGCAGACAGCAACTCTATAATCGAAATTCAGATTTTATCGGGCAACAAAAAAATTAAAGTCAGAGCGAGCTCCGATTATGACAAAGGAAAATCCGAATTTTTCGACAAACTTTTTTTCATCGGCGAGAAAGAGTTTGAAACTGCGGACGATTTCAGAAACGCGCTCCGCATGTACTCCGACGGCGATAAAATAACGGTAATTTCGATTGACGATCTTCCGCCGGAGGATTACAAAATTTAAGAAGGAGCAAAAGGCTCATGCACAGCATAGACCGGATATTCGAAATGCTTTACCGAGACAATGACGAAGAAACGCAGCGGCTCGGCATTGAGGAAGCAAAAAAGATCAAATACCTTTCTGTTTTAATTCAACCCATAGAAAGCGAATCCATTTGGGAGAACTGTGCAAAAGTATTGGTTGACAAAAGTGATGCGGAGTTGTCTCCGTATCTCCCGAGTCTGCTTAAATGGATGAAACTTTTGTGTTTGCCGGGTGCGCAGTTGATTTACGACCGTCTCACAGAGGTATCGAAAAAAGACATGGAACTCCCGTTATCCATATGTATGTCATTGGCCGAGCAGCGCGGTGACAAGTTATGGAAGGAGGCGCTTTTGAATTTCAAAAATAATTCAAAGGCGTACGGCAAAAGCGAGTTTGCTTCATCACAAAAGCACTCGGGTGAAAACATTTTGCCCTTGTCGAGTGAAAATTGTCGAAAAGCCATCCGCAAAACGGTTGATAAGCGAATACAACAAGAACAAGATGCAATTCGGACACAAACATTATCCGCAGCCCAAAACAAAAAAGAGTCAAGCTTTATGTCCGATATAGACCGAATATTCGAAATGCTGTATTGGGACAATGATGAGAAAACTCAAAGGCTCGGCATTGAGGAAGCAAAAAAGATCAAATACCTTTCTGTTTTAATTCAACCCATAGAGAGCAAGTCCATTTGGGAAAACTGTGCAAAAGTATTGGTTGACAAAAGTGATGCGGAGTTATGCCCGTATCTCCCGAATCTGCTTGAATGGCTGCAGGATTTGAATTGGCCGGGTGCGCAGTTGATTTACGACCGTCTCACAGAACTATCAAAAAAAGACATAAAGAACCCGTTATCCGAATGTCTGTCATTGGCTGAAGCGCGAGGTGACAAGCCATGGAAGGAAGCACTTTTGGATTTCAAAAGGGATTCAAAAGCATACGGAAAAAGTGAGTTTGCTTCATCATGAAATTGTCAGTTGCTTAAATACAGCGGATTCAAACTCATAGTTAATGTTTCTTAACTGGAGAAAGTTATGGATAACACAGAGATTCAAAAAAGAGAAAGATATAAGGAAATCAAAAAAGACTTTTTTCTGTCAACAGGAAATTCCATATGCAGCGCTTACAAACAGATTGCCGCAGCTTATATAAAATGAGAAAACCGCAATGAAATTCATGATTTTTACAAAGAATATCGATATTGGCAAAAATTTTCAAAGCCAGGTTGTTTGGATCATTGCGCTTTCGTATTTGTTTTTTTTCATGCTAAGAACATTTTTCAACGGAGCCATAGAGTATCAAATCGGCGCGAAAATGCTTAAAAAAAGAAAAAAGCAGCAAACGTTCAAAGAGTGGCTGTTTTATAGCAGGTTCAAAAGATTTTTACCAAAAATTGTAGTTGTAATTTATTACGTCATCATGATAACTCACCCCCTTGGTCTAATTATATGTATTGTCTGTCACTTTGCCGGTCTCGGAAATTACGTTGGCGAAATTGTAACTAAAGCACTTCTTTTATTTGATTTTTCTTGGTTTGTATTAGTGCATTTGTTTTTCGGTCCCATAGGTGGTGGTATAAATATGTCATACCGCCGTTGGTTTATAGATAAAAAACATAAATAACAATCCAACCTCACATGGAACGGAACCTGTTCCGAGCTTACGCGCGCCGTTGTGGGCGGCAGATTTTTTTGCGAAGGAGTACAGAATGAAAAAGAATTCGCTTGCTGTAGTTAAAGTTATAATGTTTAGTTCACTCATTTTCGTCTTTCCTCTGGAACTTTATTTATTATACTTTGAACTAATGGGAATGCCAAGCACCGAAAAGCTTATGAAAATATTACACATTCCGTTTACCTATGATCAAATACTCTATGCTTCCTACATTTTTGATACAATCTGTATTGCATCATTTGTCGCTTGGGTTAAACTCGACGACAAACTACATCTGAAAATAGCCGATAAAATAGGAAAATTACCGTACAAATCGATGCATGTTATACATACTGTTTCAGTGATTATTATGTGCGTATCATTGGTTACCTTCGTAGTATGTTACTTATTATCCCATCATAAGGAAAGCGGCGTAAATACTGTTTTAGAAGAAATTCTCAAAGTACTGCACATTCCGATTGCCGGCAAACAAACAACACTTATCGGATTTATTTCCCTCGCAATCGGTGTAATATTATACGTCATTTTGTATCTGTGATGTTTAAGCGTGGACTCATATGAAAGATTACTATAGTTTATTCGCAGAGCTGTCATTACAGCAATGCACAAAAGAAGACTATGCTGACAAGACAAAGGTCAAGGCGGGCAATGCCGCTCATAAAAAGCTCAAACAACTGCAAGATGAAATGAAACAAATCGACATTACCGAGGTATTGCTCGCTTTGCTGTCACACGAAGATGACAGAGTAAAACTCAACGCGGCTTCTTTCTGCTTGCAAACGGATATTCTTGTTCGTCAGTCAGTTTCCGTTTTGAAGAAAATAATAAAAAAATCCGACGATCCGACAATTGCATTTTCCGCAAAGACGGTGTTGCAGGGCTTCGGCAAGATATGAGTATTGGTATTACCTTGAAACAAACTCTTATGAGTATGTGAGTTCTGCTGTGAAATATTACCGATCAACACTTGGAGAGAGAAAACGTCACGAAAAAATAATGCCATTGATACTTTCACGGTTTACCCCAATTATCCAAACGGGTCTCATTACCACATACGCGGAACAGGACACTATTATCCCGGGACAAAGGTACCCGAACCATATGCGACAATATATTTTGGGGAAAGATAGGAAGGTCGGACGATGCCCAGATTTGATAAAAATAACATCGGAGAATTAAAAGAGTTTATATACAAAAGCTGTCCGCATGATGCAACAGTGGAAAATGTCAAATGCAGCTGCAAGGGAAACAGTATCGAGATAGAGTTGTATAATACATTTTTTAATGTCGGGATGAATCTGATCTTTCGGAATGTTGAAATCGCACTTGCTGTTAAAGGAAAGGAGTACGGCAGTTCGGAGACGATTCTTTCGCTGACTGCGGAAGAGGATTTTACATATCTGAAGAAGTATCTTTCGGATTGTGATGAATCTGTTGATTCAAATCTTTATTTGCTGTTCCAGATGTTTTCCGGTGATGAATTGCATATTGTTTCAAAAGAAGTGATCATCGAGATTGCTGAGTAATACCGAGCCACCGATTTCACGGCTTTTACTCGTCGGATGCAGTCGCGTTTCAACCTGCGGCAGTACTTTCGATTCATATCATCTTAGGAGAAAAAATGATCAAAAGAAAAAACTCGACGTTCCTTGTATCTATCCTGACAGTGCTTATAGGTGCGATTCTTATAGGCTGTATATTATTTCTTTCTGCGTGCAAAGGACAATACGATGTTGAAACATGTGTGTTTTCAAAAGGTAATATACATATAGAATATCCTCAAATAAAAGGACACTGCGTTAACAAGGATAAAATCAACGACATGATAAAGGAATATGCGACAAACAATTCTTATGTGTCGGATTTTTTGGAAAGCGGCAAATCTTCCGAAAGCAACTCATACATTGATTTTACCTGCGAGGTAACTCTTTTCGACGAAGACAGATTCAGCATGGTTATGCTCGGAAATTTCAACGTTTCCGCTGCGGCGCATCCGATAAATATCTTCCGCACGCTGAACATTGAGCCGAAGAGTTGCAGCATTGTTAAATTCAGTGATCTGTATGACGTTGAACGGGTTGCTCCGGAGGTGGACAAGTGTGCCAAAGAGCAATTGAGCAAACCGATATATGATTATATTATTTCGTGCGGTGGCATCTCATATTTTCTGAATGAAATTGATTCTTCCGATGAAAATCTGTGCAGCAGTGCAAATTGCGAAGATAGTTTTATTATCAGCTTCATGATTCCCCATGCATTGGGAGATCACGCGGAAATTTCAGTCCCCGTGAACGTATTAACATAATCCGTATATCAGAACGGACAGCCTCGCGCGGAACGGCAGTAATCGGCAAAGTCGGTCACATAAGCAACGCATAACAAACGCCCGCTGTGCGAAAATTGTCGGAAAACGAAAGATACTATAAGGCGGGACTAAAATGGATACAGAAAAAGCAGAAATTCTTCAGGGAAAGAAAATTGAAATATTGGAAATGGCTCTTAAGCAGGTGGACGGACAACTTGTTTTATCATGGAAAATATCTTTTGAAAATACGGTTTTCCGTATGACGTTTTCTAATGTTTCACGGTTTCGAATCGGAGAGGTGTCGATACCGTTAGAAATACACGGTTTCGAAATTGTCAGTCATTCTCAAAATGGTTGGGAGAAAGATTCCGCATACGAAATTAGTGATTTCGAAGATGATCGTGTCAGCTTCTTCTGCGAGGATTTCAAAATTGATGAATGATTGTCCGCTAAGCATCTATGCCATGCTGCAGGAGTTTCCGAAAAACTATTCGGGGAATGAAAGATAATAAATTTCGTCAAAAGCTTTGACTGCAAATTTCGGTTTACCGGGAGGTATTGCTCGTGATTAGATTTTCGAAACAGCTTTGGTTGAACCCGGCGAAAATATGGATTTCCGGCATTAGATGTAGTTTCAACAATATAGTTAAAATCTCAACTGTGTTTGACTTCAAATGGATTGCAGTCACGATTGATTCCGTAACAAAAGGAAGTTCGTTGTTAGAATTTGTGAAGGATCAGGGATTAAAATACTGTGCAAGTTCCCGTTCAGGTGGTTATACAGAAATATCTGCGGTTGTGCCATACCCTTTATTTGAAGATTTTTTGGATAAAGCCATTAATGAAGAACCGGAAAATATTTTTATGTTCAATTTCCTTGAACCTGCAGACGGTGTTATATGTTTACAGCGGTCTTTTGAAGAATTGGTGACTACTGGAATTACAGATGTATTTATATCCATTGCTTTAGATGAAAATGCCTTGCTGATTTGCATGAATAAATCTTTGATCATACCTCAGGAGGTTTTCAAGAGATTGAAGGAATTATGTTTTGACTAACATTATGCACAGTGCCAGCAAGCAACGCCTTTTGAGGTAAAATGCAGACTGCCGGTATAATCCCAAGTTCTTAAAGGTTTCAAAAGTTCTCCCGACAAGTTTTGCCTTTGTGGTATTACAACACCGTTGTTGCGAATTACGAATACGACGCATGGGGCAGAGTGGTATCCGTTAAGTATGCCAACGGAAACGATATCAATGTATCAAACCACATCGGTGTAATAAATCCGATAAGATATCGTGGGTATTATTATGATACTGAAACCGGGTTCTATTACCTGAAAAGTCGGTATTATGATCCCACGATAGGAAGATTTATCTCCACAGACGGACGCATAGACCTCAACGACGCGACCACCAACCTCAATCTCTTCGCGTATTGCGGTAATGATCCCGTGAACCGTGCTGATCCTTCCGGTGATGCATGGTATCATTGGGTACTTGGCGCCGCTGTTGTGGCTGCCTGCGCTGTAGCCACTGTCGCAACCTGTGGTGGATTTGCTGCTGCAGCCGCCTCGGTTTGTATGGTCGCAAGCGGTACTGCCGCAGCATCCACGGCGGCAACGGTAGCCACAAGTGCTTTGATAGGTTCGGCAACCGTATATGGCACAGCCGTAGTCTCAGCAGCTATGAATTCTTCCTCTTTAGATGATTTTGCGGATCAAGGTGATTGGGGCACAGTTGCTGTGACCGCCGGAAGTGCTGCTTTCTCAGGATTATACGGTTATGGATTGTATAAA